>BNJV01000545.1_pt1 | contig 59867 bp, 70 predicted proteins | sample 8540591 | NCBI WGS metagenome assembly BNJV01 (sample SAMD00202457, study PRJDB9452) | human saliva metagenome | host: Homo sapiens | reverse complement strand
GAAAGCTCTGGAGCGTGCTATTAAGGCGCGTGATGAGGCTGGTGATCAAGTTGAGCGCGAGAAAGCCAAGCAGCTTATCGATCGTCATATGGTGCGATTGAAGGTTGCTGATCTTCATAGGCGTAAGCGACGACGCTAAGCTTTATCGAGAGCAATCATTAGCCGACTTACTTTACCAAGCACAGTATTTCGTATTCCGGTTGGTAGTGTTTCTCTTGCTGTTTTTTGATATGGATCGAGGAATATTCCATTTATAACTTCATTTGGTATGAAGAATTTTTCGTGAACATTTGTATCACGTAGACCATATATCTTTGTATGTCATCAAAATAATCGTCAGGATCTGTAGACTCCCTTGTTGTTGTCGTGTCGATTATCCTAAATTGTAGACTTGGATCATAGGCTGTATTTCGTGGTAGGAAATCGCCATGAGTCACACCTGCTTCACCATGTAAGAATAATAAACTTTCTGCTGCTGTTGCAAGTGCTAGATAGACCTCTTGTTCTGTTCTCTCAGGATTAAATATAAGGTTGTCGCAGCTTGTAACGCCTTCTTCAAAACGAGTGATTGTGTGTAATGTTCCTTTTTTGTCTCGCATAAATCCAACATGGGCAAAGGTTATTTGTCTATCCTTGCTCAATTTATTTAGCCTTACGCCTGTTGCATAATCTCTGCCTGCTAGTATAGAAAATTTTTCAGGATAAGGCTTAAGGGCTACTGGGAGGCGTGACAATAAGGTATTGCCACTGATACACATATCTGCAAAACGTACGTCATGCATACTGTCTTCACGCCCTGTTCTATATATGTCATTTTCCTTTGTGGTCACGGTCGTAGGAAGAGATGCTATCGTTGAATCTGTTTTGTGCGAACATAGAGCTATATGCCCCATCGGTAAATTGTTAAGACGATACATAATACTAGATAACTCTGTGATGTCTGGATTTATGGTAGATACCGAAAACTTTTCCATTTCGTAATTATATCATAATAACTATACTTTTTCAAGCAATTGGCGGACTTCGTCGGTCGTTGTGGTGTGCATCAAGTTTTCTCGAAGTTCCTTCGCGCCGTCAAAATCGCGAATATAAATCTTGAAAAAACGTTTTAGAGTTTCAAAAGGTCGCCCTAAAATCGGCTGGTAAGAATCGAACAAATCCAAGTGATAATTAAGGAGCGCCAACAGTTCTTCCTTATGATTATCTGCGTCAGTTTTCGATTTACGGAAACAGAACGGATCGCTGAAAATGCCTCGCCCAATCATAATTCCATTCACGCCAGGATGTTTTCTGGCAATTTCCAGCCCATGCTCTCGGTCGCGAATGTCGCCGTTGATAGTCAGGAGCGTTTGTGGGGCAATTTCATCGCGCAGTTTAATAATCTCATCAATCAATTCATAATGCGCCGCAACTTTGCTCATCTCTTTTTTTGTGCGCAGATGAATTGTCAAATTCACAATGTCTTGCCTGAGAATTGTCGTCAGCCACTCGCGCCACTCGTCGACGTAAGTATAGCCCAGCCGAGTTTTTACGCTAACTGGCAATCCAGATTTTTTGGCGGCGTCAATTGCAGCTATCGCTATGTCGGGTCGGCGAATCAGAGCCGCGCCGCCGCTTTTAATGGCAGATTTGGCGGGACATCCCATATTGATATCAATTCCGTTAAAGCCAAGTTCCGCGCAGTGCTTCGCAAAAGCTTCCATATCCCCTGGCTCGCCACCCCAGATTTGCGCAATAAGCGGCTGCTCATCGTTAGTTTTAATTAATCGCCCAGCTATAGCTTTGTCACCAGCGTGAACCCAGCCGGTAGCATTTGCGAACTCGGTGAAAAATATATCTGGCGCGCCAGCCTGTTTCACGACATGACGAAACACGACGTCGGTGACGGCTTCCATTGGTGCCAATATGAAAAAAATGGCTGCGGTAAATCATTCCAAAACGATGTCATCTCTGTTATTTTATCACAAAAAGGAGAAAACCCTATCTCATCATCGAGATAGGGTGTGGGCGGGCTCAAGCGGTTCTGCTCGGAGTAATTCTCAACGTTGAGAAAAACTGCCACGAGTGAACTCGCGAACCCGAAAATTGGGAGGGAAGAAGCAAGACGCCTTTGTCTTACCTCCTCCCCGGCGGACATGGAGGGTGTCGAACCCTCTTATCACCGCTACTCCACTTTACAACAAAGCGGCGGGATTTTTCCAGAATCATGTCCTTTCCGGATTACCGGCTGGCTGAATCATGCCAGGAGTGGACGGACACTCTTTGCTGACTGCGGAGTCAGCGGTTTCGAGGTCGCACAAACCCCGACCGTCAACGAAAGACAGAAGAGCTACTTCTTCAGTTCACCCTTCTGTGCCGCACGGGCATCATTGCCCATGCGACCCGCCTGTTTCGCAGCACGATCGTTCATCTCGCGCTGCTGTGGGGTTGCGTCACCCCGCTGCACCGCCTCGGCAGCCCGCCTGTAGGCGCCTGCCGAACGGTCCTCAAAAAAGAGGCTCATGAGAGTTTTTCACCCCCTCCCCGCCGCAAGTTGCGGCAGTAGAAAAGAGCTAACTCCCTCTCAGATCATACTTTTGTGCGAAGCATGACCTGGGCTTGGTGTCATTCGCGACACCTCCCCGAGAAGTTAGCTTCGTCAACGAAAGCGTTTATTATAATAACACTAATTATAAAAAAACGCAACAATATACCAGAATATTTTTTTATATTTCGCCCGCCAGCAAGTCTTTTTTTCGAATTGCAACATTCCCTTATAATCCGCCGAATAGCCAGAAATATCCGGCAGATCTAAAGTGGTTATTTTCTGCCAAATAATCTCAATTAGTTGCGTAAATTCAGTCAGCTCTTCTCTGGAGAATGTATCTTCCAGGTTGAGGATATCGCCGGTCTTCATGTCTGGCTCGACAAATTGTAATCGCCCGCCAGTAAACGTGAAATTGCCATAATCGCGCGAATGCTCGACCAGTAGCTGATAAAAACATCAATTGCTGACGATATTTATGAAGTTTGATTTTTTTCGTAATCGGCCGAACCTTTCCAGGAATGCGCCGGCTTGCCGGTTTTATAATCCGTTACGAAGATGGTTTTATTTTGCTTGTCGATGTCGACAACGTCAAGTTTACCGGTCAATCTGGCGTTATCTATAATTACGCCTTGGTTTGAAAAAGTCCAATTCCGCCAAGTCTGTATCGTGGAAATCTGAAGATTTGGCGTTTAAGAACGCAGTCAAAGCCGACTTCCCTTTTGTCCAAATACAATTGAAAATCGTCCGCTGGTAAATGCTGGTTTTCGAGGGATTTTTGGAAAAATTGGAGGATTTGTTCGGTGCTTGGCAATTGATGATCGGCGCTGAATGAGCAATGTGCTTGCTGAAGGCTGCTAGAATCGCGGTTCCGTAAGCTGCGGCGGAATTTTTTTGGCGGATGGAAAAATGCAGTAAATTGTTCAATAAGAAATTTTTGCGGTCCGCCGCGCGAAACATCGAGGAAATTATTCAAATGCGTCGCAGAAAGTTTGTATGTTTCCAGCGCTGGCGCCAATAAGTCCTTTAATTCTGGAACAATCGGCGAAGTTAGTCGCGTCGTCCAGTCGGTTTCAGCCAGTTCAATTTGTTCCGCTGGATCGTCGCTGGTCGGGATGACGGTTGGTGTGCAATTCGTTAAGAAACTGGCAATTATCGTGTCGCTACCAGAATCGTTGGTTTGAGAATAAGTCATAGTCAATGTGGTTTTGGCGCGAGTCATCGCCACAAAGAATAATCGAAGTCGTTCATCGTAAGTAGCGCCCGCTGGCTGAAGTTGGAGGTTTGCGGGATATCGGATAGCTCGACTGCGTGTGCGGACTTTTTCGCCCCAAGCGCTGTCAATTGCCCCAATCACAAAAACGTGCGGAAATTCCAGACCTTTGGATTTATGAGCGGTCATCAAATTTATGGCGCCGCTGAGTGAACTTGCGTGCGTGCGAATTTGCGTTAAGCGAGTTTTTTTGTCGAAATGTGCAGATCAATAAACTCCAAAAAATCTTCCAGCGTTGGATTTTTTTATCGGTGATTCGATCGCGAAGTTTTTGGCGCAAAGTGCGCAAACTTTCCAGAATTGTCAGATATGCTTCTGGGTTTTTATCTAGCTTTTCTGGCGAGAAATAGAAATTAGCGATAGAATTGACCTGAAGGTCGTCGTTTTCGTCATTAGTTAAGCCTAATAAATTGTCCAATTGCTCTTCCAGCGGCAAATTCGGCACATCCTTAGCGCGCTCCAAAAGCCACTCCGCAAATTCCTTAAATACGCTGTTCGCCAGCATACTTTCCAGCCACAATTGCCGATTTTTGTAAGCTTGAAGGCTTAATTTCCAGATGTCCAGCGCAGAAAATCCAAACGCTGGATGAGCCGTAATTTCCGGCAGTAGACTATTGGCAACGTCCAAATTATTCTGGCTAATCGCCACGACAGTTTGCGCTAATTTGTCCAGAATCTGAATTATATCTTGCTCCAAAATGTCGTCGTGACGCTCGTAATTGACAAAAAGATTTTCCTTATAAAGATGCGGAAGAATTTCAATGAGTTCTTTATGGTGGCGCGCAATAATCGTGATGTTTTCTGGTTTCTCGCCATTTTTTATCAGCTCGGCAATTTGTTTGGCAATTCCCGCTCGCTCTTCACTAACAGATGAGAATTCTTGGATTTCGACTTTTGAGCCTTCGCTATTTGCGTGTGCGGTCAATTGTTTTGATAGCCCGTCAATTGTGTTTTCCAATCGATCCGCTCCTTGGGTGATGACGTCTCGCGCTGACGATAAAAATGTTCTCGGCGGAACGATAATTGTCGGTCAAAAACGATGATTTTTTTGGGTCGTGATAATGTTGGCGAAAAACGCTGGATGTTGCCCACGTCTGCGCCTTTGGAAACTGAAGATTGCTTGGTCGTCGTCGCCAACCGCCATGATGTTTGGATTGTCGTCGTTCTCGCTGGTCAAATTGAACAGTAATCGAAGTTGCGCCAAGTTTGTGTCCTGAAACTCGTCGACCATGATGAATTGGAATTGTTCTTGGAGATTTGCGCGTAGTTCTGGGTGAGATTCGCAGGCTTGAATAACGGATAAAAATCATGTCGTCGTAGTCAAATAACGAACGCTCGGATAAAAATATTTACGTATTTTTTTCGTAAACGTCAATTGCGGCGGATAATTTTTCTGCGGCGGTAAAATCTTTCAGGACAAATTCGCCATTGGCATTTTTTTCGCACCATTTATTTTTTCCAGGCGGTCAGTGGCTTGGTTGAGTTTTCGTCAATTGCTTCCTGGGTGGCGTGCACGATGCTCAGCGCTAAAAACGTTGGCGTATGGCGTGATTGAGACTGGTAATTTTGAGTTTTTTTCTCGTCAGGATTTTTTTGGCGGCTAAATTGGCAATTTTTCTCAGCTATCGGCGCAAACATTTCGATTGTTTTTTTCGATATTTTGGCGGAAAATACTTGCTGAATATCTGGCGCAATTTCGGCAATTGTGCTTTGATTGTCCTCAATAATTGCCCGTAATTCCGACGGCGTTAAACCGCTTTGCTTGAACTCGGAAATGATGCGAATGAGGTCTTTAATATAAACGAATTCCCCGTTATTTTTCGCGCTTAATGGATTTCGCCAATCAAGTTCTTCGAGTATTTCAGAGATAATTTGATATTGCGTCAATTCGTCAACTGGCTGAGCGTCGGCGCCACGGAAAAAATACTCGCGATGTTGATTGATGATTTCTGTGCCGAAGCTGTGAAATGTGTGAATTGCAATTTTATACGCGTCCTCACCGATAATCTGACGGAGCCGTTGGCGCATGTTCGTGGCGCCGCTTTCGGTAAACGTTAGACATAAAATACTGTTTGGCAAAGTGTCGGTCTGTCTTAGGATTTGGGCAGTACGCATACTCAGAAGCTCGGTTTTCCCCGTTCCTGGCCCAGCAATTACCAGAAGTGATCCGTGGATGTAGTCGACTGCTTGTCGTTGATTATCGTTTAATTTAGCGTAACGAGTATTGAAATCCATAGTTTTATTTTACCATGTCGGCAGTCTTCAGAACGCGATAATCACGCCATTAAAGATTGTACTGAAGAAAATGTCGACGCTTGGAATGAAAAACATCCAGAAGACGCGTTTAAGGGTAAAAGCCACTTGGATATTTCCCGTCAATCAGTCGAATCGGTCAGACAGGTTGGCTATTAGATTTCACATCTTTGCCATCTCGCGCACCTCATAAAAAAATGGTAAAATATTATCTATGAATAAGGCGACGTACGACGAGCTGGCGCTGGAGCGAATTGCTAAGGAAAAATTTGGTTTTCCAATTGATGTTCAGTCGATAATTTTGTGGCACGCTGATGTTAGTCGCACGGCTAAGGCATCGGTGTTTTTGACGAATAAAAAGCAGCTGATGATGTATTTGGAGGCGACTTCGCCGTTGATTTTATCTGACGTTAAAAAGATAATTTCGCGAATGGGTATGCGGGCGGAATTGTTCCTTCCACCAAAAGGTCAGCCGCGATATTTTGAAGATATTGGCAAACGCAAATTCCGCGAAGTTTTTCCTGGAAGAAGGCACGTTACGGATGAAGATTTGCATTTATAAAACTTTGGCGCCGTATAATCCTGCCTTGGTTTTGATTTCTGAAGTGAAAAATGGCGAGATATATCAATTTGATTCTGACGCGTACGGAAATTGGCGAGTTGGCGCAAGGTTCAGTTACAGAAGGATTCGGACAAGCTAATGCGCGACTACTTGGACATTATTAAGCGGAATCTGCTTTCACCTATCGTCGTGGTGATTTTTCTGCTGGCTGGCGCGCTGGTTTATGTTCGCGAATATCGTGATGCGTGGTTTATTTCGGTGGTGATTGTCGTGAACTCGACGATTGGCATTATTCAGGAGCTAAGGGCTAAGCGAGTTTTGCGTCAATTGAGCTGATGAGCGCGCCGAAAGCTCGATTGTTAAAAGATGGAAATGTTGTCGAGGTTGGTTATGATGAGCTTAAAATTGGCGATGAAATCCTTATTCAGGCTGGTGATGAACTACCGGCGGACGCGAAAGTTATCGAGTCGAAAGGCTTGGAGCTGAATGAAAGTATGTTGACTGGCGAGTCTGCGTCGATTGAGAAAAAGGATGGCGATGTCGTGTTGGCGGCGACGACGGTTTTGGCTGGTGAAGGTGCAGCGCGAGTAATTGCGATTGGCGACGACACGAAAGCTGGCGCGATTAGCCAAGTCCTGAAGCGTTACAAGCCAGAACTCACACCTCTGCAATTGGCGATTTGGCGCGCAATTTATTTCTTGACTTACGGCGCAATTGTCCTGTCGTTACTTATCGCTATCGTCTATTATTTCTCTGGCGATAACGTCGTAGTCATCCTAAAAACCATCACTTCGGCAGCGGTTACGGTCGTGCCTGAAGGTCTGTTGTTGGCGAGTTCTCTGCTTTTGGCGTTCGGCTCATTGCGATTAGCCCAGGCAAAAGTCTTGCCGCAAAAATTGTCAGCAATTGAAGCGATGGCGCTTTTGAATCTGCTGGCCGTAGATAAAACAGGCACCTTGACTAGTGATGAAGTGACGCTGGAGCAGGTCGTGGCTTTTGGTGATGAAAATGACTATTCAGACTCTGACGTTGCCAGTTTTGCGGCATTAATTGCTCATGAAACCAGCGGCGGAAATATCACTGGTCGTGCGATTTTGGCGGAAGTTACGTCGCCAAAAAAATACGAAAGTTTTGGAAGTGATGGCGTTTTCGTCGGCGCGTAAAATGGCTGGCGTGAGGGCGAATATTGACGGTGAAATTCGGACGTTAATGATGGGCGCGCCAGAGTTCGTGTCGAAGTTGGCGCCAGTAGATAAGGAAACTCAGAAAAAAAGCTGAATGATTGGGCTGACAATGGCTTGCGCGTGTTGATGTTGGCTGAATTTTCGGACGATAAAAACCAAATTGAAAGACTTAAAAAAATGGTTCTGGAACGGCAATTGGTGCGGTTATTCTGCGCAATTCCCTGCGTCATGGCGTTGTTGAAACGGTGGATTTTTTGCAGCGCCAAGGCGTAACTATTCGCGTAATCTCTGGTGATAATCCGCGCACAGTTCAATATATCGCTAAGGAAGCTGGAATTAAACATCCAGAAAAGGCGATTTTAGGTGAGGATTTGGCGGCGCTTAGCGAAGACGAATTTAATAAGGCTGCCGATATTTACACGATTTTTGCCAGAGTTTTGCCGGATCAAAAAGAGCGCTTGATTAATCGATTCCAGCAATCTGGCAAGTTCACTGGTATGGTTGGCGACGGTGTAAACGACGCTTTGGCGCTAAAAAAGGCTGACCTCGGTGTGGCGATGTACGCGGGCGCTCCAGCATCGCGTCGAGTTTCCGACATTATATTGCTAAACAATTCGTTCACTTCTCTGCCGATGGGAATGAAATTGGGCAATCAAATTATGCAAGCAATCGAAGTCATCGCTGTTCTGTTTTTCCATAAAATTATTTACGGCGTGACGCTTCTTCTTGCGACGATTCTCATCAATATGAATTACCCGTACTCGCCGCGCCACATTACATTTATGAATATTTTTCTGGTGACGATGCCAACTCTTATGTGGACGCTGTTTCCGCCCGTTCCGAAGCATCGAATAAATCCGAAGAGATTCTGGCACGATACTTTGCTGGCCGTTACGCCGATTGCTTTAATTACTGGCGTGGCTGTCGCGTTCACCTATTGGATTACCTCTGTTATGTTCCCTGGTCACGCCGCAGGAGTCGCAACGATGACGGTGCTTACCGCGACTTTGTTTGGCGTATATCTGGTGTTCTTAGTGGGAATTATGCTGGACGTAACCATCGATAAATCTGCCAAGCGTGCTCGCTTGCTTTATCTTCTGTCAGTGATCATCGTAGCAGCTGGAAGCTTTGGGTTTGGTTTTCTGCGCGACTTTTTCGATTTCACTGTGCCGAATTTGTTTATAATGTGGCCAGCAGTTGGTGTAATTGCCATAGCGATGATAGCCCAGTGGTGGCTAGCTCGCCGCGCTGGTAAAAAATAACTGCTAATGAGCGCCAGAAAAAAGTATAACCGCCATAAAAAACGCCGGCAGGCAAATATCGTATGCCTGCCGGATCATTCTTGGTAGTCTTGGTTTATCTAGCTTCTTTTGAAAGCGGCTCTATATTCGACAGCTCGCGAATTCTTTTATTATACCAATCATTCAGCTCGGCGCAATGCTCCCAATTGTATCGGCCTAGCCTATTACAGATATTTTTAACAAATTCTTCATCTTCATAAAGAGTGACATCCATCTGGTTAAGAGATTCCTCTGCGACGTCGGCTATGGCTACATTCTTGTTTTCATTAAGGCGTGCTTGCATAAGTTTTGCCCACAGTACGGCATAACAGGTCTGCATTAAAAACTTAGCTTCGCTTGCCGAGTCAAACGGATCCTCCTCTGGTTGATTTTGTTTGTCGCCGTAGACGTTATCTGTATATGTTTTGTTTCCTTTAAAAGTAAGTTCTACATCCCATACTTCATCTTTCAGTCTTCGGTAGGTTTCTTCACTGTTAATGATAGCGTCTGCTTCCTGAATTTTTTCATTTCCGGCGAGGCGCTTTGCCTTGTCTTCCGCTGCTTCAGCTTCAAGGATTTCTTTTGGTATGTTGTCTAGGGTGTCTGTTACTAGCGGATAACTTCCAATAACCCCACCAATAATGTTGTCAGTGACAGTTATCTCTTGATTGTAGTGTCCGCGCATAGCTCGCGCCCAAGCTGCCTCTAGTTTCTTTGGGTCAGAATCAGAATCTTTATCCACGAGCACATAGACACCACCAAAATCTAATAATGCCTGATTTTCCTCTGGAGTTTCTGGGCTGGTTGGAATGGCGTTTTGTGTCAGCACTATTGCATCGCGGAAGAATACTCTATTTCCAAGGAGATCGTTTCCGTCAACTGCTGGAACTTTTTCAAGTGGGCTGTGATGAGTGAAATCATCATAGTTTTCTAAGCTTTCCCAGCCAGTTGCTTTTTGCTCGCCTGGCACTTCTTGTTCTGGTAACTTGTCCATTTCTGTCATGATATATAAAACTCCTCTTTTATGATGGTATTGGCATTGTATCAGCAGCACGATTCCGTGTCAAGCTTACTGATGTTCCGTATTAAGAGTTAATGTGGCCGGCAGCTGGTGCAATTGTCGTAGCGATGTTAGCCCAGCTATTCATTGCTCGCTGGGCTGGTCGGCGAATTGTTCGGTAGGAACTTGTCTATCTATTCAGTAATTTGCCAAAAACGAAATATCCTATAGTCCAGAAAACGCAACCGCATAGTAAAAATATTCCGAATACTTTCAAATAGTCTGCGAACGAGCTTAACTCGTACCAGCCACTTATTAATAAACAAGGAAAAATTGTTAATATCATGACGATAAAATGTATGGCGGATTGTTTGAGCAATGACCATTTTTCAATGTCGTATATTACGGATGCGGCTGCGACTATGGATACTATGATGCCAGTTAAGAATGTTCCCTTAGTTTGTGACGTGTCAATTTTTTGATATGTCATTATGAGAGCTAATGCCGACATTATAACAAAAGGAATAATTCCTCTAAACGTAGCTTGCTTTAATATTCTAGTCTTCATGGATATAGATTACGCTTTCTTATCCAAAACCACAAGGTGTTCAATGTGCGGCGTCCTCGGGAAGAAATTGTAGCCTTGATGATGCACGATTTCGTATTTTTTCTGAAGCAGGCTGACGTCTCGCGCTTGCGTGACCGGATTGCAACTCAGATAAATAATCCGAGGTGGCGCTGTTTCCAGCAGTCTATTAGTAACATCCGCGTGAAGTCCAGCGCGCGGCGGATCAACGATGACGATTTGCTTGCCAGTTATATATTCCAGAGATTTTTCGCTCGGCGCCAAATCGCCTTGGCGTTCGGTCGATTCAGCTTGACAATATTCCTCTGCATTTCCGCGACGGCATGCTCGTTAATCTCCACGAGCGTCACGTCATCGCCTCCAATTGTCAAACCAATTGTCCCAACTCCAGAGTAAAGGTCGAGAGTCGGCAATTTTTCATTGCAATTAATCCACGTCTTCATATCGCTCAGGGCTTTTTCGTAGACGGGAATGTTGACTTGGAAAAATCCTTCGCAGGCGTAGTTGAAGGCGACGCCTAAAATCGTGTCGCTCAGTGTCGTGTCGCCGAATTTGTTCAAGCGTTCGGTGATTCTGCTGGCTGGGCTTTTGGGGTTGGAATAAATTATTTCGCCGCCCGCGGCTGATAATAATTTGGCTTCATCGTCGGAAATCAGATTTTCTATCTTATCTTTTACGTACAATTGCCAGACGGTGTTTCCCTGTTGGTCTGAGCGAATCAGGAGTGTTTTTAATTGGCGCGCGACAATCGGTTTTTCTCGTAAGAGGTCGCGAATTTCAATTGCCAATTTATTTATGCTCGGGTGCGCCAAGCTGGTTCCGTCGACGACGACTTTTCCCTTGCCGCCACGTTTGAAAAAAGCCAAGTCTAAAGTTTCTTTTTCGTCGTCGTCCGTTTTGTCGCCGAACCAACTGAACTCGACTTTATTGCGATAATTAAATTCTACGCCGTCAGAAAATATCTCAATTTTCCCAGGCAATGTGATGTTGTGAAGTAAAAAAGCCTCTTCGATTAGCGACGCTTTGTATGATTGCTCGCTGGACATCGGCATTATTTGCCAAGGACTGGTGCTTAAATAGCTATTTTTATCCTTCGGCGTAATTCGCTCTGGACTTTTCTCGATAATTTCCGTCACTATTCCCTCGACGAAGTGTGATTTTTTTCTTTGTCACGCGAATCGTTACAAGCTCTTTCGGCAGCCCTCCCCAGACGAACGCTTTGCGGCCGTCATCAAGTGTCCCGATAGCTTGCCCGCCGCCAACGATTTTTTCCAATCTTAAAGTCTCAAAAATTTGTTTTCTCATTAGGTTATATTATATCAGGATGTGTGGATTTTTTCTGTCTGGCGTGCTATAATCGTCATTGTCCTGGCAATAGTGGGACGTCGCCAAGCGGTAAGGCACTGGGTTTTGGTCCCAGCATTCGCAGGTTCGAATCCTGCCGTCCCAGCCAAACTTGACAGGTGTAAATTATCGCTCTTTTTGGGCGATTTTTTTTGTTTTTATATTAAATTTCAGAAACGGAATAAAAATACTATTAAAAAAATATAAAAAAAGCTCCCACTTGCCGGTGAGAGCTAAACTGTCGTGGTGGACAATTTGGATTAGCTAATTTTAACGACTTGTAGCTGTCTGGTCATCGAGCCATTTTTCCAGGAGACAGTTTCGGATTTTTTGTGATTTAACAAACTTTTTCCCAGTGGACTATCCACGGAAATTCGCCCGTCCAGAGGGTTTGCTTCCAGACTATGAACCAGCGTATAGCGGAAAATCTTTCCCTGTTGATCCACCAAGTCCACGACTGAGCCGATAGCAATTTTCAATCGATCGCGCTTCCTTGGTAGTGGCTTGGCGTGTCGTAAAATATCCTTCTTCATAAAGATTTTTGATTGGATGTTTTCCAACTGCGTAATTACATCGTTGCGGCGTAATTTGTCATCACGCGATTTGGCACGCCCAATTTCCTTCAGCTCCAACGTGAGTGTCTTTTCTGAAATCTCTAGCCCAGAAATTTCCTTTTGCAGTTCCTTAAATCCTTTTTTACTTAAAAATGTTGTACTCATACTTCCCCTTTCGGATTGGCGATTTGCCAATCGACAATCCTATTACAACATCTAATTCTGAAAAATAGCTGAAAATTTACAGAATCGGCAAGGAAATTGTGAAAATGGTTGAGTTTTTTGAGGTACTAACAGAGATTTGTCCGCCTAGCGCTTTTGTCAATTGCTCCGCTAATGGCAATCCTAATCCATAGCCTTTCGTCTGTTGGTTGCCGCGGAAAAATCGTTCGAAGACGTGTGGTAGAGTTTGTTGTGAGATTGTGCCGTCATTGATGAAGTTGACGGTGATGTTTTGTTTCGATGGGGTAATGCAAATTTTTACCACAGAATTTTTCGGGCTATGCTTCAATGAATTGTCGAGTAAAAATCGCGCACAATTCTCGCGTGGCGGTGTGATGAAGCGGAATATTTATGTGTTCTGGGCAATTCATTTTTAACTCGCGCTTCAGCTTTCCGTTCGCGAATGAGTTCGGATATCAATTCCGTCAAGTTAAAGCTTTTATCTTCCAGCGCCAACTTATTTTCCGTTCGCGACAGTTCCAGAAGCATTGCCGTAAGCTCGGTCAATTTATTTATTTCCTCCAAATTGCTTTCCAGAGTTTCTGTAAGTTCTGACTTCTCTGCCTTTCTATTTTTCAATGCAAATTCAGTTTCTGCTTTTCATAATTGCCAGAGGAGTTCGGAGCTGATGGCTGGCATTGGCAACAAATCGCGATTGGGCTTTGTGGGCGGTTTCTATCGGCCGCAAAGTAATTTTCGCCAATAAATATGAACACCAACCGCCAGCGAGCAAAAACGATAAGATTTATATAGCCCAAACTAATCAAAAGATTTCGAGTTGAATTATCTATCCTTTCCGACAAATTAATTGCAGGAAAATCGCCCTTCCTTTGAACGATAATTTTATGAATTTGCGCATCAACTTCCGAACGCGCTACCTGAAAAAAATAATGCTACTAAACAGCAGACTGACGATCATCAAAATCATCAAATACCAGCCCGCCAACTTAATTGTTGCTGAAGTAAAAAAATTTTCATGATTCAATCCTATAACCGAAGCCGCGCACGGTTTTTTTATCAATTGTTTTTTTGAACGGTTTGTCGATTTTTTTGGCGCAGATTTTTTTATGTACGCCTCGACATTATTCGGCAAAATATCAGCGTCAAAATCCCAAACGTGATCAATCAGTGTCTCTTTACTGAGAACCTGATTCGGATGTTGCATCAAATATTCCAGCAGCGCATATTCTTTGTTCGTGAGGTCAATATTCTTTCCGGCTCGCGTTACGGTTTGCTGCTGCTTGTCAATTTGCAAATCGTCAATTTTCAAGATGTCTGGTTGCTGAATCGGCGGACGACGAAGTAAAGCTCGCACGCGCGCCAACAATTCGTCAATTGCAAAAGGCTTAGTCAAATAATCATCAGCGCCCACGTCCAGCCCGAGCGTTTTATCTTCGGTCGTGCTCAGGGCTGTCAGAAACAGAATTGGCATATTTTTCCCATTCTCGCGCAATTTTTTAACAATCTCCGTGCCCTCTAATCCCGGCAACATTCGATCAACAATCAACAAGTCATACGGCTGACTATCCGCCAAATTAAAGCCCTCTTCCCCGTCGTACACCGCATCAACCGCGTATTTTTCGCGCTTCAAAGATTCGGTTATGACCCTCGCAATTTTTCGTTCGTCCTCAATGACTAGCAGTCGCATATTTATATTATATCTTTTTTCCTGCGCTAAGTGCTATAATTTTATTTAAAGAAAAGGAGGCGTATGCCAGATAATAAAAAAATGGTTGAGATTCGTCATTTTAAGATGAGTTTCGGTGATAAAACTGTTATTAAAGACCTGAGTTTCGATGTTTTTCGCGGCGAAGTTTTTGGCTTTTTGGGAAGTAATGGCTCGGGAAAAACTACGACGTTGCGCGCATTGTTGGGGCTATACCAGCCGACCGCGGGTGATTTATTGATAAATGGCAAGCCGTATTCGGTGGAAAGTCAGATTCGCCTCGGATATCTTCCGGAGGAACGCGGCTTGTATAAAAAAGAAAAAGTCTTAGACGTGATGCTTTACTTTGGTCAATTGAAGGGCTTGAGTCGCAAAGAAGCTAAGGATTTTTCCCTGAAGTTTTTGGAGCGCGTCAATTTGAGCGACAAGGCTAATACGCAACTTGATAAATTGTCTGGCGGACAGCAGCAGAAGATTCAACTTGGCGTAACAATTATGGGCGATCCAGAACTACTGATTATGGACGAGCCAGCCAAAGGTTTTGATCCAGTGAATCGCCGTTTGCTGATGAATATAATTGAGGAGCAACGAAAAGCTGGCGCAACAATTATTTACGTTACACACCAGATGGAGGAAGTCGAAAGATTGTGCGATCGCTTGATTTTATTGAAGGACGGTCAAGCGGCGGCATATGGAACATTGGAAGAAGTAAAAAGTCAATTTGGCGGCGCTTCAATGGACGACATTTTTGTCCAAGTTTACGGCGGCGAAGCGAAGGAGTTGAGCGATGAGTAAAATGCATAATTTGGGGACGGTTTTCAAATTTGAAACGCTTAGAACACTGAAGAAGCCGACGTTTTGGTTGACGGCTTTAGGGTTTCCTTTGTTGATTGGCGTGCTGTATGGCATTATGTTTTGGTCGCAAAGCACGACTATTGAAGCGTCAAAAAATCTGGAAAAGCAAGAATTTTCACTGGAAGTCACGGACGATTCGAAGTTGGTGAAGCCAGAATTACTAGCGGCAATTAAAGCCAGAACCGCCAAATCGAAAGAATCTGGAATTGACGACGTAAAAAATAATAAGGTTGATGCATATGTTTATTTTCCAAAAGATTTGAGCAAGCAAAAGGTTGAAGTTTACGGTAAAGATGTTGGGCTATTCCAAAACGGAAAATACGGCGCGGTGGCGCAGAGCTTATTGAGTCAATCGGTAGCAAGCGGCGTCAGCCCAGCTCAGGTCGCAATTTTACGCGGTAAAGTCCAATTGTCATCAACTACATATCTGGACGGAAAAGAGCACGGCGGCATTAATGAGATGATCGTGCCGGGAATGTTTTTTTGGCTATTTTGTTTATCCTCATTAGCATTTTTGGCAATCAAATGCTTATTAGCACCACCGAGGAAAAAGAAAATCGCACGGTGGAAATGCTGCTTACGACCGTTAAAACCGACACTTTGATTACGGGTAAAATTCTGTCTTTGATGGTGTTGGCTTTGATTCAGATTTTGGTGATTGTTTTGCCAGTTTTGGCGGGCTATTTGGCATTTGGCTCGAAGTTGCAATTGCCTAATCTGGACTTGAGCACGCTCGTGTTTGATCCTGTGAGAATTGGTCTGGCGATCATAATTTTCTCAGCCAGTTTCACCTTATTTACGGGAATGTTGGTGACTTTGGGTGCGATGATGCCGACCGCCAAAGAAGCCAGCCAGTGGTTCGGAATTGTGATTATGCTATTCATTGGTCCATTTTACGGAATCACGGCGTTCGTTTCCTTCCCTGATTATTTCTTCGTTAAGTTCTTGTCACTATTTCCATTCACCGCGCCGATTCCATTGTTGTTACGAAACGCAATAGGCAATTTGCCGATTTGGGAGGCTTTGCTCGGTACGGCAATTTTGGTCGCTACAGCGGTGTTTGTTATGTGGTTATCGGTGCGCGTTTTCCGCTACGGCGCGATGTCTTATGATAGTAAATTATCTCTGTCGGCGTTGCGAACACGCCGAAAAGCTGGTAAAGTTTAGGTATGAAAGTACGTATAGAGATAGACACGAAAACATTTGTGCGATTTTGGCTGGTCGTGATGGGCTTTTGGTCTGGCTGGTTTGGCAATTTATTCCGCAAAGGACGCGCTGGTTTTATTGGGAATTTCCCTGTTCTTGGCGTTGGCGTTGAACCGTCCAGTTGCGGCAATTGCTAAAAAACTTCCTGGAAAAAGTCGATTAGGCGGCACGGCGCTGGCATATACGACGCTGGTTCTGCTTTTGGGTTGCGTGATTTGGTTCGTTATTCCGCCAATTGTCCAACAATCTGCCAAATTTGTCGAGAGCATTCCGAGTATAATCGACCAAGCAAGTTCACAATGGCGTGGCGTCAATGATTTTATTGATAAGAATAATTTGCGCCCGCAGGTCGATTCGATGATGGAAAACATTAAGCAACAATCTTCGTCTTGGGCGACGAGCGTCGGCACGAATTTATTGTCCAGCGTTGGCTCTTTGGCGTCATTCTTAGGATCGCTATTCTTGGTGCTGGTGCTGTCATTCCTGATGCTTCTCGAGGGTCCAACTTGGGTGAAGCGTTTGTGGGGATTATACAACGACGAAGAAAAAATGGAGCGTCATAAGAAGCTGGTTGGTCGAATGTATAACGTGGTCACAGGTTATGTTTCTGGGCAATTGACAGTTTCTGGAATCGATGCGATATTGTCAGGTTTCGTGGTGTTTGTACTGAGTTTGACATTCCCTGTCATAAATTCAAATTTGGCAATGCTCACCGTTATGGCGACGTTTGTGTTGACTCTAATTCCGATGTTTGGCGCAACGATTGCTGGCGCGTTGATATCATTACTATTGTTCTTCAATAATATGACCGCGGGCATTATTTACGCGATTTATTTCGTGATTTACCAGCAGATTGAGAATAACTTTGTTTCCCCGTCCATCCAATCAAAGAAGGTTGAGCTGTCGGCTCTGACTGTCTTGGTCGCGGTGACAATTGGTTTATATGTCGGCGGTCTATTGGGTGGTTTGGTTGCTATTCCAGCCGCTGGCGTTGTGAAAGTTTTGCTGGACAATTACTTAGAGCAAGCCAAGTCTAACCGCGTCGAAAACGAAAAACCTCTTAATAAATTAGTTAAGAAATTGAAAAACGAAGATTAATTGGCACGAAATAAAATATAGCCCGTTGAATCTAGCGGGCTATTTCCACGTCCAAATGCTGCCGCTTGGTGTATCACGAACAGCGACGCCAGCCTGAAGAAGTTCATCGCGGATTCTGTCGGATTCTTCCCAGTTTTTCTCTGCGCGTACTTGACGTCGCTGGATAATCAACCTCTTCAAATCGTCAGTAATATCAGGCGTAGACTCAGCCAAATCCAGCCCTAAAATCTCGTCAATCTCATCAATAAACTGCACCAAACTCTGTCGATGAATTTTATCAAGCGGCGTATGATCCAACTTTGAAAACACTTCATCAATCAACGCCAGTGCGCCTGGAGTATCCAAATCATCGTTCAATTTCTCGACCAGCGCCTGACGTCCCGCTAATAATGAAACCGAATCGTCCTGCTCGTCCTTATCGTCGTCATCTTCCAGCGTGTCGTGAGTCTGATGTCTCAGAACCGCGTAATCCCGCCAATGATTCAGTCGCGCCTGCGCTGCTTCCAGAATTTCCCAGGTAAAATTGCCCTCCGTCTGATAATGCTTGCTGAGAATTGCCAGCTTAAACGCCATCGGACTAAACCCTCGCGAAATAATATCTTCCAGCGTAATAATATTTCCCAGTGATTTACTCATCTTCCGGCCGTCGACTTTTATGTGATTATTATGTAGCCAAATCTGAGAAAATTGTTTTCCAGTCAAACTTTCGCTCTGGGCAATTTCATTCGTGTGATGAACTGGAATATGATCAATCCCGCCAGCGTGAATATCAATAGAATCCCCAAGTGTTTCACGGGCAATTGTCGAACATTCCAGATGCCAGCCAGGAAAACCGACTCCCCACGGACTGTCCCACTCCATATCGCGCTTGGCATTTTTGGGCGAAAACTTCCAGACGGCGAAGTCAGTAATATTGCGCTTTCCTTCAACGCTCACTCTGGCGCCAGCTTCCAGGCCCGCCACGTCCAGCCGCGCTAATTTACCGTAATCCTTCAAAAGCGACGTGTCAAAATACATGCCGTCGCCGTCGATTTTATATAAAAATCCCTTTTCGTCCAGTCCTTTTGCGAAGTCAATCTGCTGCTGAATATAATCCGTCGCCCGTACCAAGTAATCTGGTTTTATCAATTTCAGTACGTCGTAGGCCTCGTGATTGGCTATGGAAATATATCTTTCCGCCACGTCCCAAGCAGTCTTCCCCTCACGGCGCGCACCTTTTTCCATTTTGTCCTCGCCGTTATCGTCATCACTTGTCAAATGTCCAACATCAGTGATGTTTTGCGTTCGAATAACGGGAATATCTTGCCAGCGTAGTAGTCGCACCAACACGTCCCAGTAAATATAGCCGACCCAGTTGCCAATGTGCGGTTGCGAATAAACTGTTAGACCACAGGTGTAAAATTTGACCGTTTCTCCATCAAGCGGCTTCAGTTCATCTTTTCGTCTAGTGAGCGTATTGTAGAGTTTTATCATTAATTCTATTGTACGGCACTCTGGTTGGTTTTTCAAAATTGACATAAAAAACAGCCCCAGTTGGGACTTAATAATTTCCAATGAATAGTGACAAGCAGATGCGCGCTAAGACGCATCAGAAGATTGTATCTTAGACTCATCACTATTCAGTTGCTCCTGATAACTTACTGCTATAAAGCAGAAAGAAATCAGGAGGTCAGAGTTACCTCAGGACTAAAGCAAGAGGCAATGCTTCCCAGGTACTACCTCGGGTAGCAATAGGCTGTTGCTGCTACCCTTTACCGATACGAGTCCTGCGTACTCGTCGCCAACGAACTTCTGCATTCGAATTTCCCCACGGTGAGGGTAAGATTCTACTTTGCGCAAGTAGATATCTTCCTTTCCAGGGATGCGAAAGTTGAATTCGCGGAGGTAAAGTGCGTTACCTACGGTCAGGCTAGCGCCTTTTCGGAATACGTAGAAGTTGCCTACGTCACCGTCCACCATGAGGAAAAAACATGATTCGTCAGTCGTGGCGATAATGGTGCCGTTTACAGTGTGAGTGACGGTAAAGAAATCACCGTAGTTTAGTTGTACGTGACCTAGGGAACCGTAGCGGAAACGGTATCCGCAAATGTTCCCTTTGCCGTCGAATATGGGCGGTAGTCCAGGATTGCCCTGCTTGTTATCGAAAATGAAGTCTACGGTAACACCGTAGTCGTCGGACAACTCGTAGCCGCAGAAGTGCTCCCGTCCCCTAGCGTCAGGAGAGCTGATCTTCCAGTGTGGCTGGTACTCCCTGTTGCTCGGGAACATGACGTTAACGCTCTTGTCTTCGCCGGGGTAGAAGGAAAATCCACCCGCGTGGAAGGCGACCTTTAGTTGTGATGGTACGGTGTACAAGACAACAGGACGCTTGGCGTTGTTTGCGATAGAGGCCATTTCTGGCTCTCCTTTCTCTTTCTCGCGGCGAACGGTTCGCCATCTTTGCTTTTTGGCAAATAATCATGCGTGCATATGATCAAGCATGAAACGAGATTTCAATTGTCAATTATATATTCTCTCAACAACTAAAAACCTCGCTTCATGCTTAAGTTTCGTCTTAATCTTCTTACATCTGCTTGTCAAGGTGCGCTTTCGGATAAGGAGTAAATCTCAACTCATCAACAAAAGCTAATATTATTTATATCACACATATATTAAAAAGTCAATAGATTTTGTCAAAAATGTGGTATAATATTTTTCTCAACTCTGTTACGGATGTAAAAGCTGATGTATATCAACAATGTTACAATAACTTTTAACCCTGCCCTACTTCTTGCAAAGCTTGATCTGTTGCTGTAACTAATTCTCTTACGATTTCGTCGTAATTGTCATACACGCGGAATCCTGCCGCGTACGGATGGCCGCCGCCGCCAAAATATCCAGCTACGGTATCGGCAATTGGTAAATTACCTCGTAAGCGCGCAGTCAATTTGCCGTCAGGGTAAGTTTTTATAACACAACTAAGCGCCACGCCTTCAACCAGCCTCAACTCGTCACCAATCAACGCTCCAGGGTTATAGGCGTCGCTGTAGGCTTGGATTTCTTCAAATGGCACATGCACCAGCGCCAATTGTCCGTCTAGTAAATATTCGATTCGCTCGATCAATTTTCCCTTGTACGCCAAAATTTCTGGCGATTTTTTCATAAATTCGCGTCGTCGCTCTTCAATTTCCGCATTGGATGCGCCCAGTTCTGTAAGTTCTCCCGCCGTATGGAAAGTCTGAGCCGTAGTGTTTTGCGTAGTAAGCCCCAGGCTATCACTCATAATGGCTATCAATAAATCTTCGGCCGCCTGAGGATTTATCTTCCAGTTGGAATGCTTGAACAGTTTATATAGTAATTCCCCGGTCGCCACGACGGTTTCTGATAACATAATATGATCAAAGCTAAGTGTCGATTTAGCTGTGTGGTGGTCAATAACTAGAGTTGGGTGCGTTTCTAAGAAATGTCGCGCCCCAGGAGTTTCCAATACCTTACTTAGCAGCACGTCCGCGCTTGTATCGACAATTATCGCGGCGTCAGCTTGAAACGGAAAGTCGTTCTGCACTCGATCCCAACCGCGAATATAATGAAGATATTTCGGTATATCTACTGGACAATATAAAGTAACAGTCTTCCCTAAGTCGCTTAAGACTTCTTCTAGCGCCAAGCTTGAACCTAGGCTGTCGCCGTCGGGGTTTTCGGCTTGAATAATAACTATATTGTTTGCGGATTGAATGAATTGTTTAGCTGTATCTAGCATATTATTTATTATAACAAATGATTTTTTTACTCTAATATAATATATATTGTTTTTTTAATTACATAAGTGGTATAATATGTGATGGACTATTAAAAATACTGCGCAATCGAAAAAACATAAACATTTTTATAAATTATTATTGACAAAATATAAAGATTGTGCTAGTATGAGGACATAAAGCCTGAAGATAGGGCTGGAAAGAGGAGTTTTTATGAACAAATTTAAGAAAATCGGTATGGCTATCTCTCTGGGATTGGCTATGCTCGGTGGAATCTGGTTGGCATCACCTTCACAGGCTGCTGGCTGTAACAAATTTAACGTTGTATACTGTGGTACGCATTCTATGTCAGAATTGCAAACAGCATACAGCCGTACAGAAATTAAAGAACTATATAAAGAATGGTACATTACCAGCACTATGATCCAAGGCGGATCAAACATGCGTGAGGGTGTAGTTGACGCAAACGGTAACATTACTGTTGACGGTCGTGTCGTGGCTACAAACTCTATAACTGTACAGTCTAAGGCTGGTACTCGTCAGCCTCAGCCACAACGTAGCTACAAGACTTCAAACGGATACACTTACTACCAATATCCAACTGGTCAAAGCTTCGTTGACGGCCCTAAGAGCTACAGTATGTATGCATGGTTTGACAACGACGGTAAGTTTATCACTGGTGTGATTAAAGACTGTGGTAACCCAGTTTGGGGTACTCCAACAACACCTCCTGCAAAACCTGCATTAACATGTGACGCATTGCAAGTTCTAAAGATTGAAGACAACACCTACAAGTTTGTTGTAAACGCAACTGCTAAGAACGGTGCAAGCATCACCAGCTACACATACAACTTTGGTGACGGTACAACTAAGACTATTAACTCATCTACAATTGAGCACACTTACACAAAGTACGGCAGCTTCAAGGTTACTGTAATCGTAAATGGTAAAGAAAACGGCGAAGTCAAGAAACAAAGTCCAAACTGTGAAAAGACTATCGTAATCGAACCTGAAACAAACTTCAAGTTTGTGACATTAAGACTAAGAAATATGTAGAGATTAAGAAGTCAGAATTTGATAAAAGTAAGTACTCAACAAATCCAAACGATTGTAAAGAAGCACCTGCTAAGATCACAATCTGTGTAATCGATAAAAAAGAGCTTCGTGAAATCAAGAAGGAAGAATACAACGAGTCAAAGCATACAACTGACTTGAGCAAGTGTAAGGAGGTTCCTACTACACCTACTACCCCTACACCAAACACTCCTTCAACACCAACACCTAGCCCAGAATTGCCAAAGACTGGTGCAAGTGACGCGATTATGTCAGCACTAGGCCTAGGTGGACTAACTACAGCTACTATCGCTTACATCGCTAGCCGCCGCCAAATGTAATAAGCTAAGCTAGCAACGAAATACCCGCCGAGATGGCGGGTATTTTTTATTGGCGATGAAGCCGTTGAGTCTATAGTTGTTTTCGACCTTCTAGTGCGTGAGTTAGTGTGATTTGGTCTGCGTACTCAAGGTCAACTCCGACTGGAATGCCCCTAGCTAAGCGTGTGATAGTCGTATTCAATCCAGCTTCTTGGATGTAACGCTGTAAGAATAGCGCAGTAGACTCACCCTCAACTGAAGCGTTCGTAGCAATAATAATCTCCTGAACATCGTCGGTTTTTATGCGCTCAATTAGTTCTGGGATATGCAATTGCTCCGGTCCAATATTGTCAATTGGTGAGATAACGCCGCCCAGCACGTGGTATGTACCCAGGAACTGCCCTGTTCTTTCTATAGCAACGATATCTAACGGCTCCTCAACCACACAAACGATTTTTTTATTCCTGTTCGAATCTGCGTATAAAGGCGACACATCGTCATCTGAGTCGATCAATGCAAACGTCTTCGGACAGGTTTTTACTCGGTCGTGCAATTGGTCTAATGAATGCGCTAATTGCTTTGCGGATTTGGGATTACGGCGTAAAACCGCGTAGGCATATCTTTCAGCCGTACGCGGTCCAACTCCAGGTAGATTACCAAAATCATCAATTAAAGCAGTTAGAGCTTTTGGTAAAATGTCGATTGACATGGCTTTAGAATGGCAAGTTGCCCAAGCCGCCCATCAATGGCTTCATAGTTTCAGCAGCGACTTCCTGAGCCTTTGTCATACCGTCGCGAACTGCGATTTCAATCCAGTGTTCCAACTCTTCGATATTCTCCAAATCGACCATTTCTGGGTCAATCTTTACAGATTTAATCTTTAACTCGCCAGTGATTTGTACGATCACAGCGCCATCGCCAGCTCAACTTCGATGATTTCTTTGCCTAATTGTTTCTGTGCTTTGCGTAATTGTTGCAGCATTTTTACCTGATCAAACGCCATATTCCTCCTTATTTAACACTTACAATTATACCCTATTTGCGGTCGGATGTGTAGATGTAGAATCGGTCGCCGTCCTTATGGTCATTGACAATTACTGATGACAAGTGTCCAGAGTAAGTCTGCGGAATTTGAGACTTTACGCTGTGGCTCACATATAAAGTCTGTCCGACGTTTGCTGGCGCTGTGTGAATAATTGATATCTGGTGATAGTTGTGCTTTTTAAGCGCTTCGTAAATTGGCGATTCTTCTTTACTGACCAATAATGAGAATGAATCGGTCGGCGCGGTATTTTTACGGAGTAGAGATAAATCTTTATTAAAGCGTGAAACTGCTTCTGGGAAATAACGATAACCGTCAATATAGCGGAAGCTGCCGCCCACCACCATAACGATAATTAGCATTGATATAAGAACCAATCCTGTGCCGCGAGCGTATGGATTGCGCGGGAAAAGCCCGTACCACATGTTCATTAGAGACTCCAATCCGACCGCCAAGAGAATGAATAGCGGGATGATGATTATCGGGGTGAGGTTTGGCTGGAAGATGAGTAGCGCCAATGCTAAGATTAGCCACGACCAAATCATAAACGAGCGGGCGCTGGAGATTTTTTGGAAGCTGCGGAATAGTCCTAGTCCGATTAACACCATTGCGTTGATGTCCATAATTGGTGTGATTTGGTTCCCTACGACTGATGGGAAAATGCGGATGTATGTGTAATATAAAGTCCTGAGGTTTGCAACGATGTCAAAACTTAGGCTGTTGATGCCGATGAGGTTGTAAAATAGCGCGTGGGATTTATAGCAAAGAAAACTAATCGCACAACCAATCGCGAATAAAATAGCGTACGGCACAATCCAAGACTTGCGATGTTTTCGGGAGATAAGGAAATAGCGTGGATGTGGATGCAGGAGGGCGATGATCAGAAGTCCCAGATTGATATACCAAAAATACGGAGTGAAGAGGCTGAGTGCCGTAGTGATGGCTAAGCTGATTCGCCAAATGGAGGCGTTCTGGGCTTTCTGGAGAATTAATGTGGCAAAAAGTAAAGTCAGCGCGGTATAAAAGATGTATAAAATGCCAACAGTTGCACTTTGACCGATGAATAAGAATTGTCCAGTCGTTGCCATAATTAATAGTGATAGAATTGTCGTGGACGGCTTAAACCAGCGCTTTAAGAGGAAGAAAATAGCGACGGAGCTGGCGATTGAAAGGATTACGGCGGGTGCTTTAATTATTAATAAACTGACGCCGAATAGCTTGAAGAATAGCAATTGAAGAAGGTGAAATGGCAGATTTGTGACGGCGATTCCCTCGACGCTAAAGTTCAAGTGATTTGTCGTATTGACCATGTTGATTTCTGCTTGCGACAAGCCTCCCGGCACGTGCAACGCGGAAATTATAATAGCTCCTATGTATAGCAGCGCCAGCAGCGTATAGCCGAAAAACGTAGCGCCATCGGTAAAGGAATATATCGGTAACTTTTTGCTTTTTTTCATTGGTATGATTATAACACAATTCTATTCATGCTTGCGATCCAGACTCATAAAGCGTAGGCGCTCTGGGTGGAAGTACAGCTGGACCTTACCAACTGGGCCGTTACGATGCTTAGCGATGATGAGGTCTGTAATATTCTGGACTTCTGGGTTGTCAGGCTCGTAATATCCAGGGCGATAAATAAAGCTCACGATGTCGGCGTCCTGCTCAATGGAACCGGATTCACGCAGGTCGGCTAGTTGCGGAATTGGCGGCGTGCGTGATTCAACAGAACGACTCAGCTGGCTCAGGGCAATTAGCGGCACATTCAATTCGCGAGCAATAAGCTTCAGTCCGCGTGAAATTTCCGAAACTTCCTGGACGCGGTTACCGTTGTGGTTTCCGTTAGCCTGCATAAGCTGCAAATAGTCGACGATGATTAATCCCAATTGGTTCTCATGAGCAATTCGACGTGCTTTAGTGCGCATTTCCAAAACTGATAATCCTGGCGTGTCATCGATGTAAATTGGCGCCTCAGCCATTTCTCCCATAGCTTCAGATAACTTCGCAAAATCTTCATCACTCAGGTTTCCGGTGCGAATATTCCAGCTATCAACCCCCGACGCATCCGCCAACATACGGTCGACCAGCTGTTCCTTGCTCATCTCTAGGCTGAAAAATAGGACAGGATTTTTCTCAATAGTTGCCACATTATAAGCCAAATTCGTCACTAGCGTCGTCTTACCCATGGCTGGGCGCGCTGCCAGAATGATCAAGTCTGATTTTTGCAAGCCAGCGGTCATATTATCCAGATCACGATAACCAGTGCGGACTCCCCTGAGAGAGCCTTTATTCTTACTGAGCTCTTCAATTCGGTCAAAGCTATCCGTTAGAATGCTTTCCAGACTGACCAAATCTTGCTTAGTTGATTGGTCTGACACGCTGAAAAGTTCGGCTTCGGCCTTCTCTAATAATTCCTGCGTGGTCGTCGATTCGTCATAGCCAAGCTCTGAAATATCGCCACTCGCTTTTTATTAGGCGCCTGCGAACCGCTGCCTGCGCAATCATCTCCGCGTAAGCCGATGCGTGCGCTGCCGTTGGGACGTAGTTTGTTAGCTCTGTCAGATATGCCGAGCCGCCAACCAATTCCAGTTCGTCTTTTCGCTTCAATTCGTCAGTTAAGGTCAAAAGATCGACAGGCTTGTGTTTTTTTCAAATAGCCGCATCATTCCGGCAAAAAAATCAATCCGTGATTCTTGTCGTAAAAAATCGCTAGGGTGAGTAATTTCTGCGGCGTCCGCCAAAAACTTCCTCATCAATTAAAACCGCCCCAAGCAAACTTTTTTTCCGCGTCCAAATTTTGTGGCGGTATCTTCCCTTTTACTTCTTCGCTTTTATCTGCCATTAAATATCCTCCAGCTTAACTTCTTCGCCGCCACCCATTAATTCTGCAATTTCCGCCAATTTTTTTCGTCCTCCGGCGGCTTCTTCTCTCAATTATATCAATTTCCAAATCCATCGCGGTTTCTTCTGAGATAATTTCTGAGATCAATGGTTTGTTTTTTTGCGTCGTCCAGCTTTTTTTTCTTATAAAACGCGGAACCTGCGTAAATTGTCAATTTTTTTCACCGTCAAACGACCACTGACTTTTCTGTAATAATGACGCCAGTCCGAGGGATTTTTTTCTTTTGCTCTTTCAATGACTTTTTTTCCCAATTTAGTTTCTAGTGGCGCGGGCGCGTCAGTTTTCTTTTGGTTTTTGCGGCAGGTTTTTTTCGCTGGCTCGGCTGGTTTTTTTCTTCTTTTTTTCAATCGGCTTTTTCGGTCGGTTTGGCTGGCTCTGCGGACTTAATTGGTGTTGGTTTTTCGGCGGGTTTTTGGGGCGCAGTTTGAGTTGTATTTTTCTTTGGCGCAACTGACTTTTCTGCCGGCTGAGAATTGCCATTCATGAATATCGTCAATAATTTCAAGTCTGGGTGCGGGTGTCGATCAACCTCGATCAGTTGCTGAACCAACCCAATAAGATTCGGATTTTTTTCGTAACCTATTGCGAGCAATCGACAATAATTGATGTGACACGATAACTGAATTTGCGCCACTATTTTCTAATTCCTGAAAGATGTTTAAGACTTTCTCGTTGTCGTCGGATGGATATGAATCCAACAAATTGCCGAGCATCGTCGCGTCGCTAAGCCCCAAATATTCGGTAACCATATTCGCCGTCAGTGGCTGGTCTGATGTTGCTAAAATCGACAATTGGTCAAGCGCACTAATGCCGTCACGGAATCCGCCACGGGAACGTTCAGCGATTAACCTGGCGGCATCCTCTTCAATTGCAAATCCCTCTTTCTTCGCTATATTCATTAACTGGCGCGTCATAATTTCCGTCGGAATTGGGCGGAAGAAAAATTGCTGGACACGGCTAAGAATGGTGGCTGGGAGTTTGTCGGCGTCGGTTGTAGCTAAGATAAACACCACGTGCTCTGGCGGTTCTTCCAAGGTTTTTAATAGCGCGTTAAATGCTGATTTTGACAGCATATGAACTTCGTCGATGATATAAACTTTTTTCGGCGCAGAAACAGGCGCGACTTGGGCTTTTTCCCTTAAAGCGCGAATGTCATCGACGCCGTTATTGCTGGCTGCGTCAATTTCAATGATGTCCAAGTTTGAAGAGTCATCATCATATGGCAAATGGTTAATTTCGTGCGCCAGAATTCGCGCCACCGATGTTTTTCCCACGCCACGCGGTCCAGTCAACAAGTACGCATGAGCAATTTTTCCCTGCTCTAACGCTCGACGTAAAATACTAGTCACGTGATCTTGACCTAAAACTTCATCCAAACTGCGACTACGATATTTACGATATAGCGCCTGACTCATCCCCTCATGCTCCTCATGAGATAATTATATCAGATTGTTATTCGATTGGGTGTTTTATCATAAATTCTGATACAGCCTGTTTTAGTCTATGCCAAGAAATTTCGCTATATTCGCGCTCTTTATCAGTTAGCTCAAAGAAATTTTTGCCGCCAAATTGTGGATAACACGTGATGGTGCACTGCCAGATACCAGGCTTGTATTGACTAGGATCGTAGTCGGTCTGTACCATCCCATGGTCGCCATCAACCTGTGTCGAATATATTAATTCTCCATTTTTCGCCAATGCTAAAGCTTCATTCCAGATAATAGACCGTTCATCGCCAACTTTATTTTTCATCAAATCCAGTAAGGCTTCAATTCTGTCAATATCTGTTGCGTCGGTTCGCCCAATGAATCGTTTTGTCAATAATCCATTCCAATTATCACCAAGTGACGGAATTAGTACGCCGCCGTCTGTCGCTGCGGCATAGCAGTTGTATATTTTCGACACTTCAATAGCTTTCTTCTCTGCATTCTCGAGAAATGTTTTTACCATCTTCGACTATATCGATATCTGCATTTTGTGCAGTAATATTCTGGAAGAAGTCGTTAAAAATCCAGCGTAATTTATTTAATTTATGCGGGTTTGACGTGGCGAGAATTAAATTTACCATAAATTAATTATCCTTTCTACTGTCAATAACAGATTGATATAGTTTAAAATAGTTAGCTGCATCTTCCTCTAGTATACTCCATGTAGGTTTAAAAATGGCATCAAACTCTATTTCTGAAGACTCTATGAAAGAGTCTTGCTCTAAGAGTTCTTTTTCTAGATTACGCCCTAATCTCTTTGGTTGCATTTTGCGCAGCCACCCCTCCTTAAACGGATCACTGATGATTATAGGTATAATCGTTATGGCGTATTCTTCGTGCGTCACACTAGTATAATCGTCTACTATTTCCTTTATTGAGCGTAGTGATGTAGGTAGTATTTTAGTAGTAATTATATCGTTTGGCAGTGTTGCAGAATCTGTATTATAGTAATAGTTATTGTTGATCTTACTCCATCTCCAAGATTCGTCTTGGCGGCACGTGGCAAAGTGTTGCATAGATCTAAAATGGTAGTCCACGCCATCTTCTTCATCCTCCCTTGGTAGTCGAGTTGTATATCCGACTACCATTTCTGTAGCCGGCAAATGTCGTGATAAATATTTTGCCATAGTTGTTTTTCCACTACCGGATATGCCGGGTATGATGTGTAAATTCTTACTCTGGTTCATTTGTCTTCTCTCCGTTTAATCCAAATTGAACGTCCCACATTTCCTTCAATCCCATACGTCTACTCCAATCTATGTATATATCATCAACGTGTTTTGCTATGTCGTCTTCTTTTGCAAATCCTAGAGAGTGCGCAACGCTGCTTACTGTCATATTATCGCCAACAATCTTTACAAATGTGCCAAATGGACATATATCTAAGTAGATATGGCATTTGTTAAGTTCGTAGACTATTCGTATTTTTTCGTAGGAGTTTTCGGGTTTATACTTTTGATTTGTGATTTTTATGCTTGATACAGCATTGTCTCTATCGGTTCCTTGATGAATGATGTCATTGACGACAGTTCTTATATAGTTTTTTTGCTAGAGATTCTATATTTGCTTGATACACAATATTTTATGCTATTGCCGTCGTACAGCTGGCGTAGTCGGAGTTTACTTTTTTTAGTTCTTTATATCCCCAGAACGTGTCTTTTATATACAGAGTTTTTGTGTGGGGAAATTGTAGTTTTTGGATCTGTTCCAGTAATGATGGGATGCTGGTAACTGAAAATCGCATTTCAGAAACTTTATCACTTCGCCTTTTTGATGAAGGGATGAATATAACTTTATCTTCTAATAAATCTAGTGGTTTTAAATCGTGATTTTTATTAAGATACATGAACGTCTCTACTGTCAGTAGAGTTGGAAAATTAGGATGAGTTTTGATAATATTATTCTGTTTCGATGGAGCAACCTGATGGACATAAACTAGCTTATTGTCTATTTTTTGCGGTATGAATGTGTGAGACTGCTCCTTGGTAAGAAGTATATTTCTCATGCCTCCCGCCGTTGTTGCTCCTCTAGTTTTTGCATACATGGGCATGGTCGTTGTGTACATCGCCTCCATGCCTAGGTCTTTATAGTATTGCGATACTAGACCGTCTAATATGCTAATAGCATTTTTTGGACTTCCAGGAAGTAAATATAATCTTGTGATTTCAACGGCCTTGTTGGGGTCTATACCGTGAGCTATTAACGCCTCTCTCTTGTATTTCTTGACATTGAGACTTGGCTCTACAGTTTCAACTCCCCATGGTATATCGTCCCCGACAAAGAAGAATCCAAAAGTATCGCCATTAGATCTAGAGCTATGTATGTAGTGTAGTTTTTCTGTAAAAAGTCTTATAATTGATTCGTCTTTTATTTTTTTAAACTCAACATCTAAGGTTCTGCCGAATCCGGTCGCATACAATAGGTCGCCGTCATGTTTTAGTTCGAGCCGCTCATGTATGTTGAGGTCTTTACTATGTCTATTGAATCCTCGAAACAAGAACTCTCTATTTGAGACGTCTTTTAACCTATCTTCTATAATAGACAGCTGTTCGCTAATAGTCTCGTCGATTACATTATCGGTAATCTTGGATGGATCATAGGTGGTGAGCCTAAATAATACTTGGTGTTCTAAATCTTGTGGATCGAATAGACCTGTGGGAAGTTTTGGATAGATTCTCTTTCGTAGTTCAGCTATTACTTTGCTTGAGTGCCACTCTTCATCAAGTGAATAGCGAATTAAGTTTAGGTTTAATCTATTTTGTTCTCGTTGTAAATTACTGAGTGGAATATATGCCATAAAATACCTTAATAAAAATTGTATAAATATATTGGTCGTGAAAAACGTTTTGTTTAATTCGTAGTAGCCATGGATTGGTTAGCCAAGGAAACTGATCTTGCTTCGGTCTCCATCTCCGATGAGAGTGCGTCATTGGAGTGGTTTGCTACCGAACGACGCGACAATCGGGTTGCCTGCAGAGTCACAACCGCCCATCGGCTCGCTCCAGCTGCTCTTTCCCACGATAACTCCTTCTGGAGTCGGGCGAAGAAGACAAATCCCCCGCAAAGTGGTGCGTCGATTTGGCGCAAGCTAACACGCGTTGTGAAAGCTAATATATATATCAATAATAGAGTAAAATGTCAAGCTATTTCATCAAAAGTATATCGTAAAAATAAGGTCTTAAAATAACGTTAATTGCTCGGTCGGTAAATCCAGCTCAATTTCTCCGTCAATTTTTTGCGCTCGATAGCTAATAAGCTTTTTTTGATATTGTAAGCCAGCAGCTGACCGCCGTAATCAGTGATGACAATTGAGCCGATGACACTGCGTACGTGTCCGACCAATTGACTGTAATCCTTCATCAAAACGACACGTGACAAATCAACGCCAGCGGTTTGAAAATAATCTTCACAAGGAATTAGCTCGGATTTCGGAAACGACACGCCAATTTTCTGTTTAATTTCAAGTAATTTTTGTCGCAATTCCCTTTCGCCAGTCGCATAGTCAAAAGGTAGTTTTATCAATTCCATCTTTTTGTGAACTGGCAGAGTTTCAATTATTCCGTCCAGCTTAGAAATTTTCGCCTCGTATTGTCTGGCGATCAATGCCGAAGAAAAATGTTTCTAATTTTTATGGCTAATCGCGCTCCCTGCTCTAATAATCTCCGAATTCCGCGCTCTTCTTGCGAGATTCCAACTTTTATGACGTTCGGTGCGAAGTATGCCAAGTAAACAAAGTGCGGATTTTGATTGATTTTTTCTTGTTGGACGGAAACCGAACTGGCGTTGTAAAATGCTGGGTTAAAGCCAGTTTTGTCGCGGCATTTTAGGCAATTTTCATACTTTTCATCGACCGTGGCGTGATCTGGGCAAATTTGGCTACAGCGATTCTCAAAATCCACCCAACCCGCGCAAGATTTGACAGAAAAAAATCAAACTTAAGAGATAAATCTTGTCCAAATAATTCATGACGCTCAATTTTATCGCCAACTTGACATTCGACGAATGGCTTATTATCAGCGTTAAAACTGGCGTAACTGAGCAAGAACTCGCTCGGTAGCATAATATTTACAATGCAGCTTCGACAGCAGCCCAAGTTGCGTCAGGATTGTCTTCAGGGATGATGATTGTAACTTGGTCGCCGACGTTAATTCGGAAGTAAGTTACGCTAGCAAGCAAAATACGATATTCGCGGCCGGAAGCCTCGACGTAGTAAATTCCGTCGTGCTGGACAAGTGTTCCGATGACTTGCTTTCGCGGCACAGGACCGATTTGCTTATAGATAAAGCTGCCGTCTTCAGCGATTGTCAATTTCATCAGGTCACCTTCAACTAGCTTCGACTTTGAAGCGTAATTAGCTGGGATTGGGTAATTTTTGCCGTCAGGACTGAGCATCATTTGTCCGTCAAATACGCCTTCGATAATCTTTCCTGCCACGTTATCTGACGAAGTTTTTGGCGTGACAACTTGACCATCGTCACCAATAATACTAATCAATAATTCTTTTGCGGCAGCTAAATTGGTTTCCGCCTCTTGAATAAGTGTCCTCAGACGCTTAATTTGCTTTTTCTGGTAATTCAGACATGGTTCTCGCAATTCCTTTGTCTATTTTTTTATAATACTTAACTAATATATAGCATATCCTTACATTTATATCAAGTCGCGTTATCTATTTTTTTATCCGATTTTTCCACAGCGCTATAAGATATGAATAAAAAAGTGTTGCAAATTTTACTCTTGAAATCGACGTGTTGTTCGTGATATTAAGATTGGCGATATAAAAATCACCGCCCAGAGCGGACGGTGATTAAACGAAACAAATTGGCGTTATATAACAAATTATGAAAGCTCGACAGTAGCGCCAGCGTCTTCCAAAGTTTTCTTTGCAGCTTCAGCTTCGTCCTTAGAAACTTTTTCCTTGACTGGTGCTGGAGCGCCGTCAACGATAGCTTTTGCTTCACCTAGACCTAGGCCGGTGATTTCCTTAACAGCCTTGATGACTGCAACCTTCTGAGAACCAGCGTCTTTCAAAGTAACTGTGAACTCAGTTTTTTCGTCAGCAGCAGCGGCGTCACCACCAGCAGCTGGACCAGCAACAGCGACAGCTGCAGCAGCTGGCTCGATGCCGTATTCTTCTTTAAGATGATTTTTCAATTCGTTAACTTCTAGAACTGTCAATTTTACAAGTTCTTCAGCCAATTTCTTAATATCAGCCATTGATATTCTCCTTTATTGTTATATTGTTGCGATTGTTGCAACGTTACTAGTGTTGATTGCTAAACTTAAGCAGCAGCTTTGGCTTCGATGCCGTCCAAAAGTCCGTGCAAATTGCCGCCAAGCGCGTTGACCGTGTCGTGTACTGGTGATAGCAATTGTGATACCACTTGAGCAACGAGCTGGTCTTTGCTTGGTAGGCCTGCCAATGCTTTAACGTCAGCTTCGCTAATTGCCAAGCCTTCGCCTGAGAAGCCACCTGCAAGTTGTAATGCTGGATGTGTTTTTGCAAACGTATCCAATACCTTTGCTGGCATAACTTCATCTTCGGTGCTTACAGCGTAAAACCAATTGACCAACCAATAAGCTGGTGTCGGTTTCTTTGTAAGTATCGATTTCCTGAAGAGCTACGCGCACCAATCGGTTTTTAACAACCTTGATGGTAACGCCCGCTTCGCGAGCTGCCTTGCGTAGTTCTTGTAGGTCGGCAACGGTAAGAGTTTGATATCGAGCAAAAAGCCGTACCCTTAGCGTCCTTTAATAGCTCTGTCAGTTCAGCAACCAAAGTTTGTTTTTTATCGCGTGAAATTGCCATAAAAATCCTTTCTTTGATTGAGTTAATTTGTTATGTGCCAATTTGTTAACGTGCGGTAATGGAGAATCAAAAAAACGTCTTTTGATTCTCGCACTACCAAAGACGTCAAATAAAACTGTTAGTTTCATCCCTCGGTGGCATTTTTATACTTGTTTTACGTCAAGTCGCCACTGTCTTTGGTAATGTTCCTTAGAATTGTAGCAGAAATGACAACGAAAAACAAGAGTTATGGTGATTATTTTCCAGCCGATTTGATCGCCTTATTTATTGCATTTTCGCCTAATCGTAATATTTCTTGACGCTCACGCGCAGACTTTCCTCCCCGTACTCCGTATCCTGCCAATTCTGGATGATTAAGGGCGTCTTTCAAACATTGCTTTAAGACTGGACATTTTTGACACATATCCTTAGCTAGGCGGGTAGGCTCCGCTCTTAGTCCTCTTTTTGGATTATTTGGGTTTTCCTGAAAAAATAGGTAATCAGCTTCCTTGGCGGGTAGTTTAGCGCATTCGGCGCCACCTCGCCAATAGTCGCCTAAATATGGATTATGTGATTCTGGCATTCTGATATTTTACAATAATAGCGTAATAAAATCAATAGGCTTCTATGTCTAGCCAAAGAGAAAACCCGCTCCGTAGTGGAGCGGGTATGGAACCTCCTTTCTCTCTGTACCTATTTCTTGCTGAGGAGTGCTAGCTTGTTAGACTAGCATTCCTCAGAGATTGTCAGCCGTCGGAGCGTGCCTTACGCACCTTCGCGACAGCTACCGTGGAGACGCCGAGCGCGACTAGCATAACTGCTAGTGCTGCAATGGCATTGTTGAACCCGGTCTTCGCCAGCCTGGGCTGCATGCTTGATTCCGGTAGAGGAACCAAGCTGGCACTGGGACTCGGGCTCTTAGTCGCCGACGGTGCCGGTGACTGACTCGGTGATACCGATGGCATCACAGTTGGGGTTGGCGTCGGGCTCGGTTCCGGGGTTGGAGCCGGAGTCGGTTCCGGTGTGGGAACAGGACTCGGACTCGGTTCCGGTGTGGGAACAGGACTCGGACTCGGTTCCGGGGTTGGAGCCGGAGTCGGCGTTGGCGTCGGTGATGCCGATGGCGTCACAGGCGTTGGAGTCGGCGTGGGTGCCGGGGTTGGCGTCGGGCTCGGTTCCGGGGTTGGAGCCGGAGTCGGTTCCGGTGTGGGAACAGGACTCGGACTCGGTTCCGGTGTGGGAACAGGACTCGGACTCGGTTCCGGGGTTGGAGCCGGAGTCGGCGTTGGCGTCGGTGATGCCGATGGCGTCACAGGCGTTGGAGTCGGCGTGGGTGCCGGGGTTGGAGCCGGAGTCGGTTCCGGGGTTGGAGCCGGAGTCGGTTCCGGTGTGGGAACAGGACTCGGACTCGGTTCCGGTGTGGGAACAGGACTCGGACTCGGTTCCGGGGTTGGAGCCGGAGTCGGCGTTGGCGTCGGGACGGCGGGATCGAACCCGGCACCGCCGCCAGATTCCTTCCGCGTTATCCTGGCGCTAACTGTCCAAGTTTTTTCTTGGCTAGTGATTAACAATTCATCAGTCCACGGACCTTTGTCCGCGGGATTGATGTGAGCGAGAATATCGAATCGGGCTTTTTCGCCCTTGTTTAACGAGAGTTTGAGAACTACCTCATTGCTGCTGCAGTTCTTGACCTCTACGTCAACGAATCTCGTGTATATTGGCTGGCCCCAGGGGCCAGCGGAACTATAGATTCCTGCCGACCCCACTGTCGGGTCAGGACAATCAAAGTCCTGTCCCGGGGATGTGGCTTTATCCACAATTGTGAATGACTGGCCGTCATACTCCGCAGTCGGAGTGACGACCGTTACCGTGAGGTACCACGGTTTAAGGGAATCAGTCGCTCCCCATTTTGCGGGGTCCTTGCCAATGATGGAACAGTCTGGACATTCTCCCACTTTAATGGGAGTCCGGCGGACGATGCCGCCGATGTTCCATTCTAATTCCCGGGTCTCTCCGGGAATTAGCTCAGACGACATATGCACCCGCCACCAGGCGGATGCGCGGAAATTCTGCCGTCCAGGTACTTCGACCTGGTCGGTCAGCCTGATGACCACAGTGTGGTCATCAGAGTAGGTGGCGTACCCAATGATGACCCCTTCCGGGGTTGTCATTGGAATCGGCTCAAAACTCCCGTCTGTGCCGAGCTCGCTCGGCACAGAAATGGTGATGCTATCTCCAGCACAGTGGCCCTCTTCGAGGGTCAGGGAGATGGAGAATTCCACTGCCTCGTAGGCAGTGTATGTAGACGAGCCGTCTAATGTTTTCAGGCTAGTCTGAATCTCCTCGGCCGAAATCGGCCGAGAGTGGCAGCTGCTGCCGGCAGCGGCGTTAGACGCCACTGCGACACCAGATGGCTGCTGGGTACTGATAGCCGCCGGAACGGCCCCGGACGCTCCTCCGAGGAGGAGCATCGCAAAGAGTGTGATGAAAATCGCCACAATTGGGACTCGTAACGGAGTCCTGCTATGGTGGTACATTTCACATCCTTTCTCTTCCGTAAATGATCTAGATACAGATGTTAAGGTTCTTTTATCCAGCTAGGCTGGAAATCAAGAACTTACTCGAACATCAGTACCTAGGCGGACTTTACTATTCTATCATAAAAAATGAAAAATGCAATAGTAACACAAAAATCCCGCCAGAATCGACGGGATTTAATTGCCTGAAACGTAAAGATTACAGAGAGTTCTCTACTTTAATGCCAGGGCCCATAGTTGTGGCGATTGCAACGCTCTTAACGTAAACGCCCTTTAAGCTGGATGGCTTCTGGGAGTTCAAACTGGTTAAGAATGCGCGTGCGTTTTCTGACAATTTTTCAGCGCCGAATGACACCTTACCGATTGACAAGTGAACGATGGCTTGCTTATCAACGCGGTATTCAACTTTTCCGGCTTTCGCTTCAGAAACGGCTTTAGCGACGTCAGTAGCAACGGTGCCAGACTTTGGATTTGGCATCAAACCGCGTGGGCCAAGCAAACGTGCGTATTTACCAAGCTTTGGCATGTACTGTGGAGTTGCAACCAAAATGTCGAAGTTCAATTCTTCCTTGTCCAATTGACTTAGGGAATTCTTCGTCACCAATGATGTCAGCGCCAGCTTTTTAGCGGCAGCGTGTTCTGATTCTGGTGCAAAAACTGCTACGCGAACATCCTTACCTGTACCGTGTGGCAATGCTACGGTTGAGCGGATGTTTTGGTCGGCTTGGCGTGGGTCAACACCCAAGCGGATGTGGATTTCAACGCTAGCGTCGAACTTAACTGGGCTGGTTTCAGTAGCCAATTTCAAAGCTTCGTCTAAGCTGTACAATTTGTTCTTTTCAACGTTTTTTTTGCAGCGTCTTGATATTTTTTACCGCGGCGCTCCAAGCGTGGGCGAGTAACTGGCTTTGGACCCTTCTTTACGTGAGCTTCAGCGTCGTCTGATTGTGGAGTAGTGTCGCCAGCTTCCTTGCGAGCTTCCTTCTCTGCTTTTTCAGCGGCTTCGTCAAGAGCTTTTTGGCTGCGTTTACCAGACTTAGCGACAACAGCTTCGCGCTCAGCAACAACGTCTTTGTCTTTGTTGTCGTGAGATTTGTTTGCGTCTGTAGCTTCTGTAATTGCTGCTTCAATTTCAGCGATTGTGTTTTTTTCGCTGACTTCTAATTTTAATTCTGCTGCTTTTTCTAGCAACTCGGCTTTCTTTGCCATAAAAAATCCTTTCTGTGGTACGAACGGCAATTTGTCATTTCAACAAATCAGCCTCCCAACATTGATTGATAATGTTGAAATTATACCATATTTTCAGATATTGAGGCAAATGTTTGATAAAATAGTAATTATGGATATAACAATTACAAACATACAAGCAAGGCAAATTTTAGATTCGCGTGGAAATCCGACGGTTGAGGCGGACGTGACTTTGAGCGACGGTTCGTTCGGTCGTGCGGCTGTTCCGTCTGGCGCAAGCACTGGCTCTTTCGAGGCTGTTGAGCTTCGGGACGGCGAGTTGGCGTTCGGCGGTAAAGGCGTGCTTCGTGCGGTCGAAAAATGTCAATGGTGAGATTGCGCAGGCTTTGAAAGGTTCTAATCCGTTCGATCAGGTCGCAATTGATGAAAAAATGAAGAGTCTGGACGGTACGCCGAATAAGGCGCGTTTGGGTGCGAATGCGATTTTGGCGGTGTCGCTGGCTGTAGCGAAAGCTGCTGCTAAGTCGCGTGGCGTGGAGTTGTATCAATATGTCAATAGCTTGGCTGGAAATCCTGCAATGTGCTTGCCGATGCCGATGATCAACGTGATGAACGGCGGTCAGCATGCGTTGGGTGCGACTGATTTTCAGGAATATATGATTATTCCAACTAGCGCGGCAACTTTTGCGGACGCGGTTCGAATGAGTGCGGAAGTTTTTCATGCGTTGGCAAAAATCCTGAAAGACGAAGGCTATCCTACAACAGTTGGCGATGAGGGCGGCTATGCGCCTCATGTCAGGAATGGTAATATGGAGCCTATTTTGTTGCTATCTCGCGCCATCGAGCAGGCTGGCTATAAATTAGGCGTGGACTTTGGTTTTGCGCTGGACGTCGCAGCGAGTGAGCTTTACAAGGATGGCAAATACAACTTGGCGACTGAACACCGAATTCTGTCGGCTGACGAAATGATTCGCACATATAAAGCTCTGTTGGAACGCGTCCCTGTTCTCTCGATTGAAGATGGATTGAACGAAGAAGCTTGGGAAGATTGGGAGAAAATGACGGCTGATTTGGGCAATTTTGCGCAATTGGTTGGCGACGATCTTTTGGTGACGAATGTCGAGCGATTGAAGCGCGGAATTGAAGAAAAGGCTGGCAATGCTATCTTAATCAAGCCGAACCAAATTGGTACATTGACTGAGACAATTCAGGCTGTTTTGATGGCGAAGAATGCTGGCTGGAATACAGTGATGAGCCATCGATCTGGTGAGACGGAGGACGTAACGATTTCTCACTTGGCGGTCGGTTTGGGTACGGGTCAAATTAAGACTGGCTCGATGTCGCGTTCAGAGCGAATTGCTAAGTACAACGAGCTGCTGAGAATTGCGGAAAAGCACCCAGATTTGGAGATTGCGCATCCGTTTGTGAAGTAACTCTCACAAAAAGACTTCCTCGTAATTCAGAGGAAGTCTTTTTTTATTTGGCGATTTTTGGCAATTTTCCGAGGATTATCTTCTTAAAAACTCAATCTCCCCGCCCTCGTTGATTCGGACAATTTGCGACGGTTGAGTGTTGGCGACTTCTCCAGAATCGACATAAATCGACACTAATTCGTGGAAGTAATTTATCGCTTCGGTGATGTTTTTTGCCGGTTCTTCTCCTGATGGATTTGCACTGGGCGCGACCAAAAGACCAACGGTTCGAATTAATTCTGCTAATGGAGATTCTGGCACGACTCTGAATGCCAATGTCTCGCCGTTCCTCGGAAGATGTGGCAGAAAATCAGGACTCACTTTAGTGACGATTGTTGTTGGTCTATTTTTGGAGATTTCTTGATATTTGCGTTTGATCGACGGCGCAAGATGAGGAATGTCGTCAATATTTGCAACTAAAATAATGACTGGATTATCCAAAGGGCGCCGCTTAACTTCGTATAATTTCTCGACGGCTTTTTTTGAATTGGCAGCGGCTAATATTCCGTAAATCGTATCAGTTTTAGCAACTATCAATTGCCCATTTTTAAGCGCGGAGATTACACTATCATCTAAAATATTCTTCACAATCATTTATTACATCTTCCCATAAAATAACCCCGAGAAGTCCGGGGCTATTTGCTAAAAGTTCTGTAGATTAGTCGACGACTTCAACGCCCATTGAGCGTGCTGATCCGGCGATAACTTTCATTGCGCCTTCAATGTCGATTGCGTTCAATTGGTCTTTTTTCGCCTCAGCGATTTCTTGCAATTGTGCGCGAGTAATCTTACCGACCTTGTCTGAGTGTGGCTTGCCACTACCCTTTTGGATTCCAGCTTTTTCGCGAATCATATCGTCAACTGGCTGACCAAGTGAGTTCCAGGTAAATGTTCGGTCTTCGTAAACTTGAATGTGAACAATTACGTCCTTACCCATCATGTCTTTTGTAGCGTCATTGAATGGATTGATGAAATCCATCATGTTTAGTCCCCACTGACCAAGCGTTGATCCCACTGGAGGACCTGCTGTTGCTCGACCGGCTGGAATGCGTAATTTCAAATTACCAATAATTTTCTTTGCCATAGTTCTTCCTTATAGTTTGTAGTGCGTAACTCGAATATTATATCGAAAAATGCTTAAAATTGCAAGCTAAACTTTTTTAACCTGCAAGGCGTCCAACTCGACTGGAGTGTCGCGGCCAAACATACTGACCATAACCTTCAAAGTGCCCTTTAGATGCATCAATTTCGCTCACGGCGCCATCAAAGCCCTTGAATGGACCGTCGATAATTGAAACAACTTCGCCCTCTGAGAAGTCAATCTGATGCTTTGGCTCTTCAACGCCCATTCGCTTCTTAATCTTCGCAATTTCTTTTTCAGAAACTGGAGTTGGCGTAGTGTCGGCGCCCACAAATCCTGTAACGCCTGGTGTGTTGCGGATGATGTACCAAGTTTCGTCGGTCAATTTCATCTCAACCAAGACATAGCCCTGGAAAAATCTTAGCTTCAACAATTTTACGCTTACCGTTGCGAATCTGAATTTGCTTTTCCTTTGGCACGATAACGTCAAAAATCTTATCAGCCATATCAACGCCGTTGATTCGTTGGCGGATTGATTCGGCAACCTTTTCTTCATAGCCAGAATAGGTATGAATTGCATACCATTGCTTACTGTCGTCATATCGTTTTGAACTCATAATCTCTCCTTTACTTCAAAATTTGGTTAAAGCCCCAGTTAAATGCGGCGTCAAGTAATAAAATCAGAACGACAAACACAAAGGTGAAGATAAGCACCGCCGCTGTCATTGCCCAAGTGGCTGAGCGGGTTGGCCAGCGAACTAGCTTCAACTCTTCCCAAGCGCCCTTGAAATATCCAATCAATCCACCTTTTTCGTCAGACTTTTTAGGTGCTTTTGTGGTGATTTTTAGTTGGTTTATTGATTTTTTTCGCTACAGCTTTTTTTCTTTTTTTGGCGCGTCGTCGGTAGCCTTGATTCGACGAACCGTAGTTTTGATGCTTGCCTTGCCTTTCTGTGCCATATTTTCTCCCAATTTAAAAAGTCTGTTTTTCACAGACTGTCAATAGTCATTGTAATTCATCCGAGTCAAAAAAACAAGTTGACCGAATATTATTCGTCATTATTTTTGAATTCTTTTAGTTTGAATCCGAACGTCGATCCGTGGTTTAATCGGCTTTCTACCTCAATTTTGCAGCCCAATTTCTTCGCCAACTTAGCGGAAACGTATAGACCTAATCCCGTGCCTTTCGTCTCGCGGGTTCTATAATCTTCTGCGCGGTAAAACTTGTCGAAAATTTTTGCTATGTCGGCTTTGCTAATGCCAATTCCCGTGTCAATAACCTTGAAGGTGATTTCGCCGGATTTATTTTTCTTGATGGATAAAGTTATGGAGCCTTTTTGTGTATATCGAATGGCGTTGGTAATGAAGTTTTGGAGAATTTCCTCCAGATATAGACGAGAAACCTTAACCGCGCCAAGTCGCCCGCCGATATCCAAATTGAAAGCCAAACCTTTCTCGCTCGCCTGAGGTGAATATTCGGAATTTATCTGAGCAGCCAACTCCGTCACGTCAATTATCTCCGTTTCATCAGCTACTCCTCGCTCGGCGCGTGATAACGTACTGAGGTCGTTGATCATTCGCGCTAAGAATAAAATTTGCTTATGAGATTCGTCAATGGCTTCGGGAATTTTACTAGTCATTTTACGCTCGACTAGCAATTTGGCGTTACTCAGCGAACCTTCAGCAATAGCAATTGGCGTGCGTAATTCGTGACTAACTACGCTAATAAATTCATCACGCTCCTCTTCGAGGCTCTTCGTCTTCGTAATGTCGCGCAAAATAAGCACATATCCGTCCGGTGTCATCTTATCGCCACCTTGAACTGGCGCAAGTGTAACTTCCAGGCGAATGTAATCGTCATCTTCGATTTTCATCAGAACGTCGTCGCGCTGGCGAATTGCGGAAGATTTGGTGAGTTCCTTAAAAAAATGTCAATCGGCTTTTTTTATCTGTCGTTTCAAGGTTCAGTACTTGACTGATATGTTCGCCGTTAATTCCGCTGTTCGTGTCAATCAAATTAAGTGCCGCAGAATTGTATGTATTGATAATTCCATGCTCGTCCGTACTGAGGATTGCGTCGGTTATATTATTGATAAGTGTGATCATTCTTTGGTGTTCGCTGAGGCTTTTTTTATCATTTTTACAATCAGATTTATCGCTAATTTCCGATAATATTTTTATGTAAAACAATAGCTATAACACCTAAAACAACGCTCAGAGTGATCAATAGAAAAATTAGCGCCCACATAGCTAAAGTATAACATAAGCATATGCGTTTCTATATGTATGGCGAATATTTTTTCAATTCATTTCGGTGCATTTTATAATGCGGGTCAAATTTGGCAACTTCGTCCCAGAATTTCGTCGAGTGATTCATGTGCCTGGTGTGGCACAATTCGTGAATAATTACGTAATCAATCAGCTCAAATGGCAAGTTCATCATCCCGATATTCAAGCTAATCGTCCCAGATGAAGAGCAGCTTCCCCAGCGACTTGACGAGTGTGTGATTTTACTCCGAGCAAAAGAAAAGCCGTGTTCTTTCGCTAAAAACGACAATCGCCTTGGTAAATATGACTTGGCTTCTTTTCTAAGCGCGACCAGAATTTTACTGCGGATAAGTTGTTGGTTTGCGGCCGATTCGACGGATTCCGCCTCGTTGATTTCTGCCAATATTTGCGTTCCGACAATTTTTACGCTTGAAGGTTTCGTGGTCGTCTGTATCAATAAATGATGACTTTTGCCAATTTGCTGATTTTTCGTGTAAGAAAGTTTTTCTCTGTATTGAGAAACTAATTCGCGGATTTGCTTTCGGGAAGTTTTTAACCAATGCCTTTGCGGCTAACAGCGGTGCATATGGCGGCATTGTGATTTGTATTCGTCCGTCTGGCGCAATTTTCAAACTAACAGTCTTCGCTAAGCTGCGCTTTTTAACGACAATTTCTCCGAATTCTTCGTCGGTAATAATTGTCATGACTAACCTATGTTAATACGATTTCCGGCAATTGGGCGACGTGGAGCTTCTGGGCGACTGGCGCCGATTTGCTTAAGAACAGTGCGAGCCTGACTACTTAAGGTGTGCCGACCGCTGATCACGACATAGGATTCACTGCTGTGTGGCGCTGAGAATTGCTTCAATCGTCGTTCAAAAGATTCGTCATTTCCGCCGTAAGCCTTTATCCAGCGATGCTTGGCTGTGGCGGGATCGGTTTGTACCCAAACAAATAGGACTTTATATCCATATTCTCTAGCAAGGCGATTGATACGCATACGATTCGTGCGCTGATCTGTTGATCCGTCCAAAATAACAGTTTGCTTAGTCTTCAAAAATTCTTCCAAAAGCGACAATGTTGCGTCAGAAATGGTTTTTGTATTGTCCGTAAAAACTTCAAATTGTCGAGAACTTACCACTGGAGAATTGAAAATCTTCGCAAATTCTACAGCGAATTGTGTCTTCCCTGAACCTGGTGCACCAACCATGGCGATAATATGCGGAAGTGAAGGTGATAAAGGTTTCATATTGAGAAATTATAGCAGATTTTTGACTAATAAAAAAGATTCTCTTTCAAGCGAGAATCTTGGCAGGAGTGGAGGGACTCGAACCCCCGACACCTGGTTTTGGAGACCAGTGCTCTAGCCACCTGAGCTACACTCCTATAGCACTTATTTTATCACGAATTAGCTTTGTCGCAAATGTTAAAATTGTGAAAAATAAAAAAAACTCGTGAAAAAGATCCCAAAATCCCTTGAAAAAACATAAGCGTAGTTCTACAATTAACTCAGAGATGAAAATTTTAATGCTTGGGTGGGAACTTCCTCCGCACAATAGTGGCGGACTTGGCGTTGCTTGTTATCAGATGTCGAAAGCACTTGCCTCAGAAGGCGTTGATATCGACTTTATCATCCCCTACACCGCTGAGCATCCCGGAATTGACTATATGAATATCTATTCAGCTACTCCTTTACCGCCGAATTATCACGATTTGGGTGCGTATAATAACGGCTCAGAGGAAGACCGCGAAAACGCTAAGGATGAATATGGTCTTTCGCCAATGCGTGCCGTACAGAGGCGTTACGGTAAATACGTTAGAAAGTTTGTAAAAAATCATCAGCCTGACGCGATTCACGCGCATGATTGGTTGACAATGGAAGCTGGAATAATTGCTAAGGAAATGACGGGCGCACCGCTGATTGTACATGTTCACGCGACGGAGTTTGACCGTTCTGGCGAGCAGTCAGGAAATCCTCTAGTTCACGAAATTGAGCAACAAGGCTTGTTGATGGCTGATCGGATAATCGCCGTTAGCGAGATTACGAAGGAAATAATTGTTAAGAATTATCACATTCCGCCAGAGAAAAATTGAGGTGGTTTATAACGCGATTGATTTGGCTGATTTGCCGCCACACGAGTACGACGCCAGCACTTACAGATATTTGGAGGAGCTGAAAAAGGACGGCTATACGGTTGTTGGCGCGTTGACGCGACTCACGGTTCAGAAGGGTTTGACGTATTTTGTGCGAGCTGCAGCGAAGGCGCTTGATAAATATGAGAAGATTGTTTTTGTTTTATCTGGAAATGGCGAGCAAAGAGACGAACTGATTGAGCTGGCGGCAGATTTAGGGATTAGCGATAAGATGATTTTTTTACGGGATTTGTGCGCGGAAAAACAGTGGCGAGATATTTACTATTTGATTGATGTTTTTTTGTGATGAGTTCGGTTTCTGAGCCATTTGGTTTGACTGCCTTGGAGGCGGCACATCATGACACGGCGCTACTTATTAGTCGTCAATCTGGCGTCGGCGAGGTTCTGAATAATATTATGCGGTTTGATTATTGGGACGTGAATAAATTGGCGGATGAAATTGTTAATATCGCTGAATCGCCTGCCTTACAGAAATCTCTGAAGAAAAACGTTAAGAATGAATACGCGAGAATTTCCTGGCAAGACGCCGCTAGAAAATGTCTGAAACTATACAAAGGGAGCGCTGGCATGAATAAAAATAAAGGAATAGTTTTATATCTACACGTACACCAACCGTGGCGAATACGCGAGTATAGTATATTTGACGTGGCTTGGAAGCATAATTATTTCTCTGGCGGTCAAAATCCAGATCAGGACAATCAAAAAATATTCCAAAAAGTTGCAGAAAAGTCGTATTTGCCGATGAATGCTTTGCTTGAAAAATTGCTGAAAAAATATCCTGATTTTAAGATATCGCTGAGTTTTAGTGGAACGTTTTTAGAGCAAGCCGAAAGGTTTAATCCTGAGGTTTTGGAGAACTTTAAGCGCTTGGTAAAGACTGGTCAAGTAGAAATATTATCAAGTCCGTATCATCACAGTTTGGCGTTTTTCTATTCACGCAAGGAATTCGAGCGTCAAGTTGAGCTTCACCGCTGGAAGATTCGTGAGATTTTTGGTGCGGAAACACGAGTTTTGGCAAATACAGAATTGGCATATAGCGATGATTTGGCGAAATGGGCTGAGCAGGATGGTTTCAAGGGCGTGTTGGCTGAGGGCTGGGATCCGATTCTGAATTGGCGCAGTCCGAATTATGTATATCGCACAAGAGGCACGAAGAAGATTGGATTACTACTTAAGAATTATCGATTAAGCGATGATTTGGCGTTTAGGTTTAGTGATCGAAAATGGAATGAATGGCCGTTGACCGCGGACAAGTTTAATACGTGGGTGGAAGATTCTGTCCGTTACGCGCCACTGCTTAATTTGTTTATGGACTATGAAACTTTCGGCGAACACCAGTGGGCGGAATCTGGGATTTTCGGCTTCTTTGAGAAGTTTGTTGATAAATGGCTGAGTGCTAGTGGCAATACTTTCTATACCGTTAGCGAGGCACTGGATGCGAATGCGCCTGCCGGTGAAATAAGTATGCCGTCGCCTGTAACGTGGGCGGACGCCGAGCGGGATTTGACCGCTTGGAATGGAAACAGCCTGCAGAAAGAAGCTTTGCGATATGTCTATGAGCTCGAAGATGAGGTCTTGAATAGTAAAGACGAAGGTTTAATTAGCGATTGGCGAAAATTGCAAACTTCAGACCACTTCTATTACATGGGAACGAAGAATTTTACCGACGGTGATGTCCACGCTTATTTTAGCCCGTATGATTCGCCATACGACGCTTTTCTTTACTATATGAATACCATTCGTGATATGAAGTCTCGATTGAGGAAATAGTCAGACATTCTTGCCAAATAAAAACTCCCTCTTAATGTGAGGGAGTTTCTGTATAATCCTGTTAAATTAGCTTTTACGAGCTTTAACTTCGTTACGACCAAGGTTCTTTTTAGTCTCGGTGTAAGTAGCGTGTTGCTTTGCAATTGGGTCGTACTTACGTAGTGTCAATTTACCCTGACCTTTTGTAGTGCGGTTCTGGGTGTTAACAGTAGTATAGTAAGTTCGGTGGTTGCTCAAGTTACTCACCAAACCAATCAGCTTTCGTTTCGTATTCTTCTTTGCCATCTCTTTACTCGTTAGATTTTATAAAACGTCTTGACTAATTATAGCATGGGTGAAGTGAAAATGCTAGTACCATATCAGATTTTTTATTAAGATTATGTCGTTCAGCTGAGTTTTTGGCGGTTGTTTTATAGTATAATTATCAGAAAGGCTGCTTATTTAACAGTCGCGGAGGATATTTATAAATCAATTATGGAGGATTGGCTCGATGTCAGAGGCAGACTATACCCCGAAAACCACCGGAAACAAGAATTCAAATCAGGTTACGGATCAAGCTAACTTTATTTGGAATATAGCAAACAAACTACGTGGCGCTTATATGCCGGATAAATACGGCGACGTTATCATCCCAATGACAATCGTGCGTCGTTTTGAATGCTCTCTTGCCGATACCAAAAAAGAAGTCCTCGAAAAATACGAAAATAATAATAATCTCCCTGCACAATTCCTCTACAAAATTTCTGGCTACCAATTTTATAATACAAGTCGCTTTACCCTGGCTGAACTTTGTAATGATCCAAACAATATCGCCGCAAACTTTAAAGAATACATTAGTGGCTTCTCTCAAAATGTCCGCGACATCTTGAGCGGCCTCGAACTTGATTCTCACATTAAGAAGATGGATAAAGAGGGATGCCTCTACTCCGTCGTAAAAGATTTCTCCGAGTTGGACCTATCGCCGAAAACTTACGATAGCGTACAGATGGGCTATATCTTCGAAAACCTTATCGGTCGCTTCTTTGAAAATGTGGATGCAGGTCAATTCTATACTGGCCGCGATATTATCAAGATGCTTGTCGAAGTTCTCATGTCAGAGGGGTGTGACGACCTTAAGGATCCGCAAAAAGTAGTAACCGTCTGCGATCAAGCTTGCGGTACTGGTGGTATGCTTCAATTGCATTTGATTCCATCAAAGCCATGAATCCGAGCGCCAACGTTCGCCTCTTTGGTCAGGAATACAACTCTGTGAGCTGGTCTATTGGTCTCGCTGAAATGCTAATTAAGGGTCAGAGCTCCGAAAAACTTCCGTCACGCTGACACATTTAAGGAAGACTGCTTCCCAAATCAAAAAGATGCGCCTAGTTATCGAGAATCCGCCATTTGGTACGCCCTGGTCTGGCAAAGACGCAAAGCAAGGACAGGAAGATGCCGTCCGCGCAGAATACCGTCGCGGTAAAGATGGCCGCTGGGGAGCCGGTTTGCCATCTGGCGGTGACTCTCAACTTCTCTTTATGCAATCCGCCATCGATAAAATGGATGAAAGCGTTGGTCGTGCCGCGATCATTGAGAACGGTAGTCCACTCTTCACTGGCGGAACGCTTTCTGGCGAGTCTCAGATTCGTCGCTCAATGCTTGAGCGCGATTTAATTGAGGCAATTATTGCTTTGCCGACTGAACTCTTCTATAACACCGGCATTCAAACTTACGTCTGGATCCTCTCGAAAAAAATAAGCGCCAAGAACGCAAAGGCAAGATTCAGCTAATCGACGCTTCCGGAATCTTTCATAAGCTTCGCAAGCCGCTCGGCATGAAGAAAAATGAGTTCAAAGGCGTGGATATTAAGAAGATTGTCGATCTGTATAAAGCTTTCGAAGACGCCGATCCGGAACTCTCTAAAGTTTATAAGAATACGGAGTTCATCTATCGCGAATATACCGTCATGCAGCCACTACAAAGAAGCTATGCGGTAACAGCAACCAGAATCGAAAATATGCTTTCAAGCGGATCGCTGAATACACTTTATGACGAAGCCAAGGTATATGAACTCGAAAATGCCGATAAGTTAACTGATAAAGACCAAAAGAAACTCGATAACTTCCGCGCAAATAAAGAAACCTACGACGCTGTTATTGAAGCGCTAAATAATGCAAAATCAGATAAGAAATATAATTCCCCAGAGGAATTTAAACCTGTGCTTGAAGATATCCTTTCGGATATTAAGCTCGATAAGAAATTCGTTACAAAGATTATGGACGGCCTTTCCGAAATGGATAAATCGGCTAAGATTCAGACCAAGAGAAATGGCGAGATTGAGTATGATAAATCTACCAAAGACTCCGAAATCGTAAAGTTCGACGAAGATGTCGAAGATTATATGGCACGTGAAGTTTTACCACATATCCCAGACGCAAAATACTTCGACGAAGATAAAATTGGCGCGGAGATCCCGTTTACTCGCTACTTCTATAAATATCAAGAGCCAAAATCTAGCGAAGAACTCGAGAAAGAGTTCCTAGAGCTTGAGAAGTCTGTCAACAAACGCGTAGCTAAGTTGTTTAAGGAGGCTTGATGGCGGGGGTGATGAAAGATAGTGAGGTTGAGTGGATCGGAGAGATTCCGGAGGGATGGGACATTTCAAGGTAAAAATATATTGGAAGGTATATAAATGGATATGCCTTTAAGCCTGATCAATGGGGGCAAGATGGGCTTCCAATAATCAGGATTCAGAATCTTTCCGGATCCAGTGAATCAATAAATTATTTTGATGGTAAAATTAGCGACGATTATTTGATTGATGATGGTGATATTCTAATTTCTTGGTCGGCAACCTTAGATGCATTTATATGGAATTATGGAAAGGGTTGGCTTAATCAACATATTTTTAAAGCAATCCCGAATGTGCAAAAAACACACAAAAATTACTTCTTCCATTTGATGAAAATTGCAATGCTTAATATGTCGAGCGATAAACATGGTAGTGCTATGCAACATGTCACCAATCAAATATTTGGGAATTTTCAAGTACCATTACCTAGCCTGAGCGAGCAAAAACTCATTGCTGACTTTCTCGACGAGAAATGCGCCGAAATTGACAAGCTTTCCGAAGACATCCAAAAACAAATCGATATCTTGAATGATTACAAAAAATCCGTCATCACTCGCGCCGTCACCAAAGGCCTTGATCCAAACGCAGAGATGAAAGATAGTGGCGTCGAATGGATTAAACAAGTACCTAGTACTTGGAGTGAGCATCGTTTAGAAACTTGGTGGATTCTCGTTTTAGTGGGGCTTGGGGTGATGACGTAAAAGGTAATGACTATGACAGAATATGCATGAGGATTGCTGACTTCGATTACTCAAGAATGCGGTTTAAGGCACGGGAAGCCGAGTATTATACCAAGAGAAATTATTCAAAAAAGCAGAGATAGCGAAAAAGACTCTAAAAAGGGGCGATATTTTAATCGAGAAATCGGGTGGTGGAGAGAAAACTCCAGTCGGTAGAGCGGTTATCTATGATTTGGACAACCATGCCATCTTTGCAAATTTTATGGAGTGTATAAGAATTAATGATTTATCCACGGCGAATTTCGTAAAATATTATTTATTCTGCTCATATAGTCATGGCGTCACTAACCTATATTTTAACCAGACAACCGGTATACAGAATTTAAATATCGCAAGATACTTAAAGGAGAGCAAAATCTTTTTGCCTGATAATGGCGAACAAAAATACTTATGTGATTATCTAGAAATTAAATGCACAGAAATTGATGATTCTATCGTAAATAAACAAAGGCAGTTACAGAACCTTGATAATTACAAAAAATCCATCATCTACGAATACGTTACTGGTAAAAAGCGCGTGAAAGGAGCGTTATGAAAACATTAATAGACGAGAAAACCGAATACCAAGCTTATTTTATTGAGCGTTTAATTGATGCAGGCTACCGTGAGCGTATTGCCAAAGAAAAATACGACAAACGTTACGCAATGGATACCGAAGAACTCCTTGCCTTTCTCCGTGACACACAGCCAGAAGAAATGGCTACCCTCGAAAAGATTCATAAAGACAATACCGATGCGTTGGTTATCGCAAAAATTAACCAACAAATTCTCCAAAGCAGTCTCCTTGACGTTCTTAAAGATGGCGTAGAAATTACCGGCACTACGCTAAAACTCATCTATAACAAACCTGCAACTTCTTACAACCCAACACTTGAGGCTCTCTACAAGAAAAACCATTTCACTGTTATGCAGGAAGTCGTAATTAGTGACCATGAGCGCGTAGATTTAGTTCTCTTTGTAAACGGCCTGGCTGTAGTGAGCTGTGAGCTTAAGAGTGAATACTCTCGCCAAAATTATCGTAACGCAATTGACCAGTATACTAATACTCGCGATCCAAATAACCGTCTTTTTAAGTTCAAGGCTGGTACGGTTGTCAATTTCGCAATGGACTTAAATGAAGTCTATATGACTACGAAACTCGATGGAATCGACACTACTTTCTTACCGTTTAACCGCGGCTCTGGCGAGGGCGTAAAAACTGGCGCCGGAAACCCTCTGGATGATGGTGTTGGCGAATACCCTGTCCACTACATGTGGGATGACGTACTTACGCCAGACAGTATGATCGAACTCCTAATGAATTTCTGCTTTACGATCCGCGAAGAAAAGAAAGATCCAGAAACTAGTGAGAAATCGTACAAAGAAAAGCTCATTTTCCCACGTTACCATCAGCGTGATGCTGTTAGGAAACTTCTTGCCGATGTCCACGACCGCGAATCTTCGCTGAACTATCTTATTGAGCATAGCGCTGGCTCCGGTAAGACAAATACTATTTGCTGGCTTGCGCACCGTCTCTCTTCTCTGCATAACAAAGAAGATAAGCAAATCTTTGATAATGTGATTATCGTAACCGACCGCCTAGTAGTTGATCAGCAACTTCAAAAGGCTGTAAAGAGCATTGATCACCAAGCCGGCCTCATTCGTGCAATCGGTGAGAGATCAAGTGACGATTCTTCTACTCTTCGCGATGCGCTTAAGGGTAACACGAAGATTATCGTGACGACAATTCAGAAATTCTTGTATCTTGATTTTAATGAGCTCGTAAAAGAGTTAAAGGATAAGAAATTTGCAGTTATCATCGATGAAGCTCACTCTTCTACCTCTGGTAAAGATATGTCGGCGGTTCAAAATATCCTTGGCGCCAAAGACGCAACTTCTGAGAATGCCGAAGACATTGATAGCTCAGATATGCTTGAAAAAGAGCTCAGCAAAAACGGCAAGCAAGAAAATGTATCTATCTTCGCTTTTACAGCTACACCAAAGCCAACCACTCTACAATTATTTGGAACGGATATTGTCACGCCAGAGGGCGAAGTTCGAAAGCCGCTTTCCATCTCTATTCAATGAAGCAAGCAATCGAGGAAGGCTTTATTCTCGATGTACTCAATAATTACACCGAATACAATACTTTCTATAAGGTATTAAAGTCGAGCGAAGACGATCCTACACTAAAGACTATGGAAGCAAAGAAGCAAATCTATCGCACGGCAATGCTTAATCCAGAGAATATCGAACAACGCATTGCGATTATTGTCGCTCACTTCCGCGACAACGTAAAGAATGAACTTGGCGGCCAAGCAAAGGCTATGATCGTAACGAACTGGCGCGAAGAAGCTGTCCGCTACTACTTCGCTTTGAAGAAATACCTTGATTACCATAAAATTGACGATATCAAACCATTAGTAGCCTTTACTGGCAAAGTTAAACTTGATGGCGACGAAACTGAATATACTGAACATGGAGTTAATGGCTTCTCCGAAGACAAACTGCCTGAAGAATTCAATACAGATCGCCACAATATCCTCATTGTAGCGAATAAATATCAGGTAGGTTTTGATCAGCCAAAACTTTCAGCGATGTACATCTTAAAGCCCCTCGCTGGGGTAAACGCCGTTCAAACACTCTCTCGTCTTAACCGCACCTGCGCTCCATACGCAAAGAAAACATTCATTCTTGACTTCGTAAATACCTACGAAGAAATGGAAAATGCATTTGCACCATATTACACTACAACTATATTAAAAAATACCGCGTCAGTCTCCGAACTTCGTGATAAGGCTGAAGAAATTGACGGCTACGGAGTGATTACTGATTACGACGTTGACGCACTCTTCAAAGTAGTTTATGAAACGCTGCAAAAGACGCCAAAGGTACTGGCAATATTCGCACGAGGATTAATGCGAATGCTGAAGCGAATCAGATCATCCGCCGCAATATCCTAGTCATGAATAATATGTTTGGCGAGGATCTCAATAAAAAGAAAGAGTTTATCGGAGCTTGCCGAAGCTACGTCCGTCTCTATGATTTTCTTTCGCTCATTACTGGTCAAATAGATAATGAGCTATTCAAGAAATATATCTTCCTTTCTACTTTCTTAACCAATATCGACTTTGGTACCGGCAATGGTATCGACATTACAAAGAAAGTAAATATGGTCGAGTTCAAGAATCTATACGCCCAGAAACATAATGGTGGCCCACATGCGTCTAAGCCGTTCGTTAATCTTCCAAATGCCGAAGTAAGACTTACAAAAGACGAAGAACAACTACTTTCGAGAATCATCGATGATATTAACACCGCTTCCGGTCAAACGTTTGATACGGATGTTGCAACCAAAGCCATGCTTCAGATTAAAGACTTGCTTCTCAAAAACGAAAATCTTAAAGTCGGCGCGAAAAATAATAACGAAGATGACTTTGCATTTAGCTTCTATGACGATGCAGATGAAGCATTGCTTGAAGGCCTGATGAGCAATAACGAGTTCTTCACCCTGCTCCTCAATGATCAAAATCTCAAGAAGCGTGTTCTCGATGCATTTAAACATAGTGTCTATACGGAATTAAAAAAAGAATTAAATCTAGCAAAAAGAAGTCTTTATCGGTGGACGTGAAATATATTCAAATATGCCGAAATATCATTGTTGCTCATGCATTTTAGACTTTGACAAGGATCTAAAAAGAGTCATCAGGTGCTGATGATGAATCACAAAATAGACCCCTCCCTAATTGCGGCTGCCGACTCAAGGTAACTACCTTACACCCCTGTCATTATTAGGTTGATATTACTTTGTACTAGTGGGGCCACCACTATGAACTTAATTCACTAAGAAAAGACTACACACCGGGTTTCCTAGGACAATTCTCATATGAGCAAAAGACTCGCAATCTTTCGATTACGAGCCTTAAATATCTTATTATGGAGCCACGATCGGGGCTTGAACCCGAGACCTCATCCTTACCATGGATGCGCTCTACCAACTGAGCTATCGCGGCGTAACAGGCTTAATTTTAGCATATTAAGCCGTATTTAATCAACTGAGCTATTTTTTACGAGTGGATTTTTTGACTGGCGTGCCGGCTTCTTTTGGTAGCTTCGGCGTGACAAATGCCTCTATTATTCCCCACGCTACGCTATTGACTAAGAACGTAACAAACAGTATTCCTGACGCTGATGCCGCCAAGTGTGCTGATGAAGCGTTAAATAATGTCAATAATCCCGCTACAGCTAGCCCAATTATGGCTAACATAATATAAGCGTATTGTAGTTTCAATCGTTGGTTTTTTTCGCTATTCCATAATGCCAGAATAGATTTTGTAAATTCAAACATATTCATATAATAGCACATATGCTTATAAAAGTCAATATTATACTCTTTTCTTGTCTAAAAAAATCGCCCGTAAAGGCGATAATTCAATCTTGGTGCTGGAAGTAGGACTCGAACCTACGAAGCCTTACGGCGGGAGATTTACAGTCTCCTGTGATTGCCACTACACGATTCCAGCGTGATGTGGAGCCGCTTCTCGGGCTCGAACCGAGGACCTACGGTTTACAAAACCGTTGCTCTAGCCAACTGAGCTAAAGCGGCAACTGAATTTATTTTATCAATTTTTTCTCTCTGTGACAAGAGTTTACATAACTATTTTTCGCGGTTGATGTATTTTGCGCTGTTGGCGTGGACGTGGCGCGTCAGCTTTTTTTGATGACGCCGTCGGAGTTAGCATTTTCGTAGCTTTCTTACGTAGTTCTTCAGCCAGCTCGGCCTGTCCGGCATTGTCATATGCTTCCGCTAAAATCTTCAACGTCTGAGGAATCGGCTCTAATTCGACAGCCTTTTCTAGGGCGTTGATAACCTTCTTCGTGTTCCCTATTTTTTCCTGAACTTTGGCGTAAGCGATGTAGCGCGCAGCCAAATCATCTTCCATCTCCAATGCCTGCTCAAATGCTAGAGACGCCTTTTCATAGTTCTCTGTTTCGTAGTAAATTAAGCCGACGTTATGAAGGCTGGAAGCGCTTGGTTCCAAACTCTGGGCAATCTCAAAACACTCGATGGCGTCCTTTATATGCACGCTGCTTGGCATATAAAAATTCCCAAACGGTTGTACGCAGTGGCGTTTTTCTCGTCGACTCGCAAAATTGTCAATAAAGCCTTTTCCGCTCGCAAATATTTATTCTCACGAATTGATTCCTGGGCAATTTCCCATAACTGATCAAGTTTATTAGTAATCTTAGTTGGCAGATCGCCAGTTTCTTTTGATTGACGGATGATAAAAAAATCGCCCAAATCATTAAAAATTAGAATGAGGAATAATCCAAACATATCTATACTATTATATCACAAGTTGCGTCAGCGCTAGCCTGACGTTGGCGTTAGATTTTAACGCGCTCGCAACAGAGGTGGTTTTTTCAAGTTGCTCTTCAAGCGACGAATTCATCCCGCGAGATAAAGCCTGAAAACGAATCATATTCACTATAATATCCGTTAGTAATATCGCTTTTTGGCGGTCAGAAAAGTATTTGGCGAGATTTTTGAGCGTGTCGTATTCACGATTTGTGGCTAAAATTTGCTTTGCGTCGGTGGCTAATTGTCGATATTCGGCGAATTTTTCTGAATTTTCTGCCAACTCTTTAATCAACAATGGTCGCCCAGCCGCGAGAAAAAGAATCTGCTGGCTGGAAGCTGGGTCTAGATCGTACTTTTCGAGCATTTTTTTATCTTGAGCGGATGTCGTTTTATGAAGCGTCAACGTCTGGCAACGAGATCTAACAGTATCAAGCATTAACTTCGGGTTTTTCGCGACAAGGATAAAATTGGTGTTTTTATTCGGTTCTTCCAGTGCTTTTAGGAATGCATTTTGCGACGGCTCGGTCATCGAATCGGCTTCGTCAATTATAATAACTCGACGATTTATGGCGTAAGTTCGGAGCTTGGAAATGAGCTCGCGGATTTGATCAATGGATATGGTTTGCTTTTCTGGAAGTGGTTTCAAGTGAAAAAGTATCGTTATCTTTTTGCTAGAATTTGAGCCACGCCCAGTCCATCAAGTCCATAATCCGCAATCACCAAAAGCGCGTGCGGCAATTGCGATGAAATCTGGCTGATTTTTTGAGCGTCTCGAGCGGATATAATCACTTCAGACATCTATAAATCCTCTGGGAAGAACTTCTTGAATTCGTCAGGAATTGCGGCTTCAAAAACTTTTCTCTCACCAGACGGCAAAGTTATTTCTAATTTTCGAGCATGCAACATCATACGACAATCCGAAGACTTTCCATAAACTCGATCGCCAAGTATCGGCGCATTCAAATGAGCCAAATGGACGCGCAATTGATGGGTTCGACCAGTGGTCGGCTTCAATTCCACGAGCGACTGAGTATCATTTTCCGCCAAAACATGGTAAGTCGTCTGAGCTGGTTTCCCGTTCGGATCTATACGAAAAGTGCTCGGCGCTGAAGGATTGCGACCAATTGGCAGATCAATTTTTGCGGCATTCAACTTTGGCTTGCCGTCGGTTATCGCTATGTAGGTTTTCTTGGCGGTTCGTTCGGCAAATTGCCTCTGTAGATGCGCGGCAGATTCTGGGTTTTTGGCGATAATCAGCAGTCCCGAAGTATCGCGGTCAAGCCTATGAACAATTCCCGGTCGATCAGTATCCGTCGCAAACGAAGTCTTCGGGCGAATTATCTCCGCAACCGTCGGCTCATCAGAAAGTCCGCCCTTCGCGTGCGTCAGTAGCCCACTTGGTTTATTGACGACAATCACATCATCATCCTCGTATAAAATCGGCAAGTCGACATCCGTCTGCTCTTTTTCTGGCAAATTAAGCGCAATCTCATCAGTTTCATCAACCTCAAACTTCGGCGTTGTCGCGACTTTATTATTGACCGAAACGTATCCAGCTTTTATGTATTTTTGCCAAAGACTTCGAGAAATTGTCGTGTCGAATTTGGTCGATAAATAAATGTCCAAGCGCACCTTAGTTGGCGAAATTTTGAACATTATGACATATTTTCCCTGGAACGGTGTTTCGATAAATTCTGGGTCTAGCGGATTCGGCAAAATCTCGGCATTATCTGGTCTTTCTGTCCACAATTCGTCGATAGATTCTTCATCAACAATCGAACCGTAAAGCAGCGCAAAATGCTGCTTGTTCAAAAATAAATTCCGCAAAAAAACATGAGATTTGTCCGTTTGAATTTCCAGCCGACGCAGTGCTTTTGACAGGGCGTATTATCGTCCGCCAGTTTGTATAATCTAGCTATTTTCAGCACTGTCCGAGGTAATATTTTTCACGTGATTTGCTCCCTATTTTCGAAGCCCCACGGCTTTTTGAACGCGGTACAAAGTTTCATTGGCGATGACATTCATATCTTTTTCACTGGAAGCCAGCTTCTCTTCAATTGCTTGCTCATCAACCGCCGCAAGCCGATTCTGGAAATTCTCCAAAAATTCCGCAACTTCATCAGCTACAATTCGCTTGAAATCGCCATAACGATCCATTCCAAAGTACTCGTTGGCGGTCTGCTCCAGGGTAACTTCCCTGCCGGCGTCTTGTCGAACCAAAGTTAAAAATCTCCAGCAAATTAGAAATTCCCGGCTGATTTTCCCTATCATATTGAACTTTGCCAATTGAATCTGTTGTTGCGCTCATTATTTTCTTATGTGCCGATTTTGGATCGTCAGAAAGGAAGATAATTCCCTTGCCGCTCTCGTCAGATTTGCTCATTTTCTTCGCTGGATTCACGAGATCCTTTAATCCTCAATCCTTGGTCTTTTTCCGAAGAATTGATGTTGCTGAATTACTGGGTTTTGGCACGATAAATAGATCACCGAAACTTACGATTCATTCGTTCAGCAATATCACGCGTGAACTCCAAATGTTGGGTCTGGTCGTCGCCAACTGGCACGTAAGTCGCGCCGTAAAGTAGAATGTCGGCAGCCATCAGGACGGGATAATTAAATAGTCCAACAGAGGCATCGCCTTTACTTCCCTTGTCCTTAAACTGTGTCATTCGGCTCATTTCACCAAATCCCAGTGAAGCAATCCAGAAATCCACGCTAGTTCGCTGTGCGCCGAAATACGACTTTGGCGGTAAAGATGAATGGAAGGGTTGTCCAGTGGCAATCCAGCGGCGGTATAAACTCGCGCGTTGTTCAGAATACTGTCGTATAACTTGCTGTGGTCAATTGGCGTCGTAAAACTGTGAAGGTCTGGGATGAATAGATTGATATCATACTCGTCTGAGCGACGTTTCGCCATGTTGATGATTGGCAAAATAGCCCCAAAATAATTACCTATGTGGATGTTGTTGTTGGCGCGCACGCCAGTGAGAATGACGGGTTTTGATGGTTTCATTAAGTATAATTATACCACTCTACTATGGCGTGATGCTAATTATCGTATTTGCTGTTGTGATTAGACGGTCGGTTAGTAAACCTCGTCATCATATCGTAATGGTTCATGCTTTACGTAGTCAGTATTATAGGCAGCGTCTAGCACGGTTTCTTCGTCCACTTTCACTTCTATGTCACACTCTTCAAGCAACTTAAATAAGGTAGACACAGCTTTTTTTATTTCGGACGACTTTCCTATTGATGCATATGCTATATCTTTGTGTATAGTTTTAATATCATGTTTTGAGGCGATCAGATTTTTTTGGTTATCTGTAAAAGTATCTTCTGGTAATAAATTAAGAAGAGCTAATTTCCTTATTTTTTCAGAATCCTCTTTATCATCTAAGAAGTTTTTAATTTTCTGAGACTCATCAGATAAGCCTAGCTCTTCTATAAACTCTTCGTCTTCTGACGTTATAATATTAAAGATTGAGCTAAGTACTCTATAATTGGAGAGATGCCCATTGATTATAGTATGAGCAAGTACGTACGGATCAAGGACGTATTCGATTTCTTTTGTAAAATATTGCCTGTAGGTTTCGTTGTTTAATATAAAATCCCTCTTAGATTGATAATCTTCATCTTCTGAGCTTATCGTGGTTGTATTTTTTTATAATAAATTCCACTTTGGTAGTCGCCTAAAAAAACTCAGGGTCAGGGTATGTTGCTTTTTTGGCTTTTTCCTCAATGAGTGAAGTGAAATTCTCTATGTCTGGGTTGTCTGTAATACTGCCAGTGAATTCAGACAATGCTTCAATGTTATTAATAGTTTTTTTCTATAATATCTGGGTCTATTAATCCCTCTTTGATTTCGGGGATATTCGAGTAGTTCTTTAGAGTAACAAGGCAACCATAGTCGTAATTATCCTTAGATGGCTCCAGAATTCCACCATCCTCTAATCTTGAGATGTATCTAATGCAGTGTTTAATCGCTCGTTCTCTTAAAGATTCTTCATTTTTATGGAGTTGATATATGATGTTATTTTTAGTTTGCTCTTCTAGTAGAGCATCGGAACGCAGTATCTCACAACGAGTAGCATTCTTTGTAGCGTAATTGCACATAATGTCGAATTTAGTAATTGTATGCTCATTGCCTATCATAAATTTCTCAGCTTTTTTATAGAAGTTTTCACTTAAGAATTCAGCAATCATTTCCCTATTGCTATCAAGCCAGTTGTTTGCAGCGTTAATCTTATCAATGTCTTTTTTAGGTAGTCCTCTGTACTTTTCTATCGTATCTTCATAAAAAGTATTTCTCCATTTTCTAATGACAGGAACACTAATAAATTTGTAATTTGGGTGGTCGTCATCTAGGCGTACTACAGTGAGGGTCATCCTCACAACGTCAGCAACAGTAGCCTCGCCATTTTCGTAGGTCTTTTCTATGGTAGATAAGGCAGAGCTTGCGCTTAATCCATTTCGAGGATCTATAGCGTTGAATTCGGGGTATTCATGAAAGGGTGTTGCACGTCGAATTTCTCCGTCGAATGGATCTACATAAGCAGAGATACCTTTTGCATCTTCCAAAGCAGCCTCAATTTCAGGCGGCAACTGAAGTTCGGGGTGGTTGCGCGCATCTTCTAGCGATGTCTTTAACTCCTCAAAAGGATTGTTATAATTATTTAAGTCAGATCTTCCAGTTTCCATAATATCCGTATTATACTACGATATTACACTAAAGTCAATAGGGGCTACTTATTGACGGTCAAGTGCTCTTTCATAATTTC
>BNJV01002803.1_pt1 | contig 59964 bp, 114 predicted proteins | sample 8540591 | NCBI WGS metagenome assembly BNJV01 (sample SAMD00202457, study PRJDB9452) | human saliva metagenome | host: Homo sapiens | reverse complement strand
GACTGTATTTTTGAAGAGGGAGAGTTTCGTTTGAGCGGAGTGAGAGAAGAAGGGAGAGAAGAGGAATACGGTGCATGCGAATTGACGGACTTGAATTGATCTGAAAAGTTGACACCAAATAGTGATACAATCCGATTACCATTCCGAAAGATGAACCGATTAAGAGTGTATGTTGAAATGGTAAGAGATGTTGTCCTGGAGGAGGTACCAGATGAAGAGCGTTGAATACTATATGAATCTTCCCTATAAGTTGGAGATTGTGCCTGATTTGGATGAGGGCGGATATGTGGCGCGCTATCCGGAACTGCCCGGTTGCATTACCGTGGGGGATAGCGTTGAGCATGTCGTATCGAATGCTATCGATGCAAAGCGTGAATGGCTGACCGCCGCCCTCGAGGATGGCCTTCTGATATCGGAACCCGGTGAATTAGACAAAACAAATCTTTGGCAGAGCATTCGAGAGCGGAAGGAATCAGCATGAATCAATATTGCGTCTATTTGCTTGCAAGAAATGATGCTTTGGCGAGAGCGTAAGCGAAAAGGGATTGTACTCGACAATCGAATTTTAGAAATGAATGGATATAAGGGATGCGTCTCTGTGAATAACGGAGGCGCATTTTTGTTGTATCCTATGCTCGGCATGGTATAGTGATAGAAAGCTGATATAAGGAGCGGTAAAGATGGCGAGCAGATATATCATCAAGTACAATGACGGCGCGGTTGAGATGACAAAACCGAATAGCACGATTCTGATATATAAGATTCCGTACACCAATCTAAAAGCCTTGAATCCGGGATTTGTGATACCGAATTTATTCATCGTGTACATTTTGTTTGGGAAAAACGCACGCGGGAAAGATGTGCTCTATGTGGGAAAGTCAAAAAACGGTCTTGCAAATCGGCCCACTGCGCATGACGATAAATATGCGAACTGGTCCGATTGCTATATTTTGACACAGTTTAAGGAGCGCACGTTTTTTAATGACGGTACCATTCAGTATTTGGAAGACGTCCTGAATCACAGAATCAACGAGCTGAATTTATACCACAATACGACGCTTACGACAAGCTCGGGTACGGCAAACACAGATGATGTGGAGAACTGTGATGATTACCTTGTTGAGGTCTATAAGATGCTGGATATTTTGGGGCTTGATTTAATCACCAACTCCGAAGAAGCCGAGGGCAGAAAAAGGACGTTGAAGAGTCTGAATGCGGTTATCGGGCAAGCGATCGGGCAAAAATACCGGATGGGATCTATCATTTTGCACGGAAAGTTAAAAGGTTCGGAAACACCTTGTTGCGAGGCGAAATGCGGGTAAAAGAGCGTACATTTATTCTTCTAAAGGGAAGTGATATTGCGACGGAAACAGGAATCGGACTGTCGTCGATTATCGATGAAAAAGGAACCGGGCCAAAGGTGGAAGATGGAAAACTGATGGAAGATATTGAACTGACCTCTCCCTCTGCCTGTGGTGAATTTATTATGGGAGCAGCTTGCAACGGTTGGGGTGCCTGGAAAACAAAATCCGGGGAACCGATTGATTGTTATCGCAAGTGAGCTTACCAAACTATCTCCTTCCCGTGCTATCAGAGTTTGGAAAAGCTGTGTAGATATGATGTTAAGTGGAAAAAGTTCTATTAATGAATAGGCATTATTTTTGAGGCTTCAAAGAAGGAGTAAAGCAGGATGAACTGTACTGAAAAGCCAAATATGACATCAGCGAAACTGGTAGAGAAAATGCGTGATAAGAAAGGGATTATTTTCAACGCGATGGATGAAGTTTCGGCAGAGAAATATCTTCGAGAACATAACAACTATTTTCGGACAGCGGCTTATCGAAAGAACTATCCACAATATCAGGCGAGGCCAAATATGGGGAAATATATTCGCTTGGAATTTTCATATCTGTGTGAATTGTCGAAGTTAGATATGTATCTCAGAAGTATCTTGTTACAGACGCCCCTGTAATAATAGGACTAATAAATTAAAGGCTCAAAAAGTGCTGGAAATATCGCGTTTTTGAGCCTTTTTCACATAAAAACAATCGAATCGCACATAGCGCGTCTGTTACCCAAAGTGACGCATTGGATTGGCAGACGCGCTATTTTGCCCAGACGCGGGCGGAAGGAGGTGCAAGCGTGAGAGCGTATGGCAAGTCGTGGGACTATAACGTATATGTCTGCCGGTACTGTCTGTACTGGAAAGGCAGGGAAAAAGGGCTGCGTCTACCCTGACGGCTGCTGCTGTCCAATAGATCAAAGGGATGCAGTTCAGTTCCGCGACGATGAAGATAAAGAGAATACCGCACCCGTTTCGGAGTGCAGGAATTGTCCCTGCGGGCGTGATTCCCTCTGTATCGGGTGGTGTACCAAGGAGGTCATGCGCGCCGTGGAACTGCTGAAGGAGCGTGACGACCCCGATGTATGACTACTTCTACGGCGCGGAGTCGGAACAGTTCTCTTTTCTATCGCATTCTCAAGGTGCTGTTTACGGAGGAACGGTTTAAGAATATCTCCACAGAAGCCAAAGTGCTCTACGGTCTTCTGCTTGACCGCATGAGCATATCGGCAAAGAACGGCTGGCAGAATAAAGAAAACCAGGTGTATATCATCTTCACCATTGAGGACATCATGGAGGCCATGGGCTGCGCCGATCAGAAAGCCGGAAAGTTGCTGCATGAGCTGGAAAGCAAATGCAGACTCATCGAGCGAAAACGGCAGGGTCTCGGCAAGCCCAATCTCATCTATGTGAAGAACTTCGTTACCCCTCGGAATCACGTTTCTTGAATCGTGAAAAATCACGATTCTGGAGAAGTGAAAATCACGAATCAAGAACCGTTAAAATCACGATCTAATAATACTGAGTATAATAATACTGATATTAGGGTCAAGTCCATATTTGTGTGTAAATTACCTTCAGGCATAAGTAGAATCAAGCGGCCAGCATAGACGCCTGTTCCTTTGCAACAACCAAAAGCTTTTCTTGGACATCTGAAGTCAACAAAGCTTCATAGGGACTCCTTTTTGAAGATAACCTTCCCTCGATTGACTCAGACTGTTCTGCTCTATCAGAACAGACCCATCAACCGAATGAGAGACGCCTCATTTGGAAAGATTCTTATCGCCTGTGAACGGCGCTTCAGCTCTTTATTGAGTCGTTCAACAGCGTTTGAAGTACGGAAGAATCGTTGCATTCCTCGTGGGAGTATCATGGCGGTCATGGCACTTTCAAAACCCTCATCAAGGCAGGACATAGCTGTTTCAGCTACATCCTGATACTCCTGAATGATCTGATTCTTCTTGTTCCGGGCTTCTTTTAGCGTATTGCAGGCAAACATTTCCTGCAATTCAACACGGATTCCTGGCTGATACTTTTTCGGAGTTTTGTCTGCGATATTCCTAGAAAAGTGAAACTGGCATCTCTGCCAAGGCACAGTGGGAAAGACCTCGCTGATTGCATGAATAATGCCTTCGTGTGCATCAGAGGTGATCATGATTACGCCTTTGAGTTCGCGTTTTTAGACTTTTTCAGGAAGTCCTGCCAGGTGTCTTTTGACTCGTTTCTATAGGCGGTGAAACCGAGAATCTCGCGATGTCCCTGTTCATTTGTACCGTAAGCAATCATCAGGGCTTTTTGAGATGACACGATTATTTTCGCGAATCTTGAAATATGTCGCGTCGACGGTTAGGAATGGATAGCGTCCCTCCAGCGGACGATTTCAAAAGACTCGACTTCTTTGTCTAGATGTTTACAAATCTCTGAGACAGAAGATTTCGACACACTCGTTCCGCAAAGGGTCTCTATGACTCTGCTTACTTTGCGGGTAGATACTCCGTTCACCACCATCTCTGCCATTGCAGCCACCAAAGCTGTTTCGCGTCTAGAATAGTTATCAAAAATCAGAGTCTTGAACGGAATGTTACGGTGTCTCGGAACCGCAAGTGTAATTCTTCCGATTCGTGTCTTAAGCTCTCTGGCATGAAGTCCGTTGCGACTGTCCAGACGACTGTCAGACCGCTCATAAGGAGCCGCCTGTAGTTGTTCCTGAGATTCTACTTTTAAGATGTCATTGAGATTTCTTTGAAGTAGCTTTCGGAATGCTTCCTCGCGATCTGCCAAAAGTAACTGTAGAATTTCATCCTGATTCAAGGTAATATTGAGTTGAGCCATCGTTTCGTCCTCCCTCGGTATTATGTTGATTGTGGTGATTAACATTATACCTGAAGGACGAGCCGCTGGCTCTTTTCGATTTTTGAATTTACACCATTATATGGACATTACCAGAAAAAATACCCAAAACGAAAAGAGCGTACCACGCTGATCTCCGAAATCGAGGCAAAGCTCAATTCCGGAAAAAGGCTACTGGTACGATCAGAAGATGAAGATGGTCAGGCTTAAACAGATGGCCAAGACTTTTGTATATCAGGAAGAACATGGTTTTTGCCGATTTTGCCGCACTTTCAAAACGCCGCGGCTTCCGCCGAAGAGAGATTTAACGAGCTGAAAGCGTCGATCAAGACGGTGGAAACGCGGATGAGCGAGACACAGACTCTGCGGACACACATCATCAACTACCCAAGACCCGCGAGGTTTACGCCGGATACCGCAAAGCCGGATATTCCAAAAGTATCTGGCGGAGCATGAGAGCGATATCATACTTCACAAGGCAGCGAAGAAAGCCTTTGATGATTTCGGTCTCAAAAAGCTCCCACGGTCAAGAGCCTGAACGAAGAATTTGTGCGGCTGCTGACCGAGAAAAAGGCGGCATACGCCGACTATCACAAGGCGCAGGAACAGATGCGTGAGCTTCTGATCCACAAGGCGAATGCTGCGTATCTGCTGGGACTGGAGGAACGAAAACAGCAGAGCATAGAGCGTCAGCAGGAGAAAAATAGCGATGGCATATCGCGCAGCCACAGATGAAATCTGTGTCAAACGGGGCATGGGGAAATCCCTCATCAAGGCAGGCGGGAGCTCGTCAGAGTTCCCGCCTGCTGTCTTTGGCTCCCAAAAACCTTGCTTGCTACAATATCTTCTCCTCCTACAACAAGGAAAAAGTGTTTTTGCTAAAGTAACCCTAAGAAATGTGGAAACAGACTGTTCGGGCGATTCCCCAAACATGGAAAGTGCATTCTGCATTCTTTTTCGCCCCTCCCCAACCCTGATTATGGGCTATGATACGATTTAGCCAGTCAAAATTAATTGGCTATTATTCAACAAACCAATTATCAAAAGTTTAAGGAGGAACGTATGGACAATAACTATTCTGGCAGAACCGATATCTCTAAGATGCAGAATCGTAATGACTGTCAAAGGGGAAGACTAAAAAGGCTGAGTCTGTTTGAGCGTATTCCCCATTATTGCAGGCCGTAGTGACGGGGGCGCGAGGACTTCCGCGTCTTAGCGAAAACGGCGACTGGACATCGGCAATACTTAATCGGGAGGTGCATAGCTATAAGGAGTTTTGTGATAAAGCCTGGGGAAACTGCGAGATTGATATCGCAGAGCGCTTTTCAAAACTTGGATATTTGATTGATGAAGCAAAACGACTTGAGGCTAATGCAGAAAAGCGCCGGGAGCGTCTAGACGAAGCTGCCAAGTCGATAGCTCAGCGGTAAGGAGCGCAAGCATGGCGAGGAGCGTCTTTCGGAAAGCCAGGTTGGTAGCAGAAGATCTAGGGAACGTGCGAAGCAACCGCAACCGTTGAAATCTGCGGTTCAGAATATCGAATCCGAGTTGAAAGACTGTTTGAGAAGCCATAATGATAGAGAATGAGATTTCTGAAGCAAATAAAGCTGTTCGGCTGGTATGTAAGCGAGTGATGGATCACACGAGACAGCGTATGGATGTTTACTGGAACTCCTCAATGCGCACACACATCCGGAAGGCGCAAACATGCCGGTAATCCCGTCCCTTAAAATTGTTCCCGACGCTGAACTACTGTATTTTAAGCAGCACAAATCGTTTTTAGAAGATGCAGAGGAACAATCGAATATCTCAATATGAAATACGATGTTACGAATGAAAAGGAGGTTTTGCCTAATGAGTAGTATCAAAAGAAACGCGTGCGGGAAAAAGCAGTGGATGACACCCTCGAAGTGGTAAATGATTTTATCTGCCAGATTCCTTTTTGTACCAGGTTGCGGCATACCGAATATGAACCGTTTAGTAATCTTGTTCTGGAGTTGGACTCCTATCTGGAAAAAAACTGTTTGCAGGCGAGATCGATGATGGAAATGGAGATGTTTTAGACTGCTTGATCGCGGATCGCGTAAGGGCGAACTTCAAATACCTTGCGCAGCAAAAAGGTGGAGCATAGGAATATGATGAAAAATGTTTGAAGTTCAAAAGGCAAAGGCGCAAAACGATGCTTTCGAAGAACACCTTGATTCGGTAGAAAAAATGTTTGCGGAAAAAGATGCGGAAAGAAACGGTATTCTGAAGCGGTATAACGCGGATAAATTTGAAGGAGGGACAGCAAATGCGTAAGGAGACAAGTATCTGGAAAATGAATAAAAACGGCAGTCTTATTCAGCACCAAGGAATCTGTTTCGGGAATCCATTACAGACCGAAAAGCTTTTTCGAAAAACCCGCAGCTGCATACCTGGTTATGATTCTCTGCGCGGTGCTTGATTTTACGTTATTTTACCAGTTGCTTTCAAAAGCGCTATACGATGATCCAATGACCATGTACATGACAACAGTCGGGCTGCTTATCGGCTTTGATTTCGCCCCGTGTTATCTGGGGATGAAGATTCGCGAAGAAAATCAGGGTTACAAAGTGAACAAGGTTGTTAAACTGGGCGCTCATTGCATCATTCGCATTGGCTTTCGTCGTGAACTTCATCTGAGAATTGTAATGCGGGATTTGTCTCTTCCTGACCTGTCATCCAGTCAAGCATTGATTGAGCTGTTAGTGACGACAAAGCTGCCAACCCGCTGGCACCAGCGTTTTGCTGTATTTGCGGCAGTTCTTCCGGCGGTCACGTCGCTGTGCAGCTTTGGTGTATCGTATGCGGTATCAAATCCGCTAAAAAGGAGCTTGAAGTCCTCGACCGGGAAAATAGGGAATGCTGGAGGAAGACATAATTCAAAGCAAATCTATTCTTAGAGAATATGAGACAGACAACAACTATTATGAGCGGATTCAGAAAGACGATGAGGATCGATTTAAGGAATGTATAGCATTGACGTGCGAAAAAGCGATGTACTACGCGGATTACGTTAGAGAACGGATTAAGGAATTCATAAAGGACAATCCGACGGGCATTAACGAGCTTTCAAAGGAACAGTATGAGCATTTGCTGAGGCTTCTGGAAGACCAAAAATGCAGACAGGTTATCTGAAAAAGGTAAAAATGATGGTTTGGAAGCTGAGCAGGAAGAACACAAAGAGCAGTTTGCAGCTTAAGGAGAGAATATTTCATGAAAAAGAAAGTATTAGCAGTATTAATCATTATGGCTTCTGCGATTATCGGATTGACGGGATGTGGGAGTTTTGAGAAAACCCCGGCGAACAAAAGTCCCTCAGGCCTTGTCGATTGTCATAGGAGCACGTGCCAACAATATGGGAATCAATCTGAACAATATTGTAGTTCAGGACACTGTTTCCAATGCAGTCAAGTCGAACGGCTACATAAGCGTTGTGTGTGTTGACGGAGAGCCGATCTAATTGCGGGCAAAATCTGTATGAGATTCCTGATATGTACAAGAATGCCAATACGACTAAGATTGAGGCTGATGCGCTGATGAAAGCGAATAACCTGCTGGTTGAGCTTGCGTCTATTAAAAGCAAATGACCCGGAAAGCGATGTGCTTGAGAGCCTTAGGCTGGCAGTAAGATCTTTGGCCGACATTAGCGGAATGGAGAGGACGATTCTCGTAATGGATTCAGGGTCTTTCAACTACGGGAGTCATGGATTTTAACAGAAATTTGATTTTAGCTGACCTGGGTGACTTGGCTGATACGTTGTATCAGAAGGCAGCTATTCGAATTTCGAAGGAGTAACGGTGATATGGCTTCAGATGGGTGATGTTGCAGCTCCCAAGAAGAGCTGACTTCTGCACAGAGGGAAAGCCTTACTGCAATCTGAGAGCGATAATTGAAAAACGGGAGGGACGGTTATTTTCTGAAGCTCCGGCAAACCCTGCAGTGGATGCTTCTTACCCGGATGTTACGCCTGTTGAGCTTCCGAATGAAATGCCTATTTCATATGATGCCGCTGTTGTTGAAGAAGCTGCTGCGAAGGAAACTGAAAGTGAGTTGTTTAACGAACCACAGTTTCTTAGCGAGGAGCAAGTAAAATTTATCGGCGATTCTGACCAGTACATAAACGAAGCAAAGCGCTATCGAAGTAATAGCTCCAATTGCAGACTATATGGTGGCACATCCGGATTTTGAACTTCTCTTAATAGGAACTACCGCCGGAGATGAAACTACGGATTACAGCATACGGCTTTCGAAAGCAAGAGCCGACACCGTTAAATCAACCCTGATAAGCCTTGGTGTTCCGGAAGAACGCCTTTTGACGTTAGGACTTGGTTCGAGTGACTCTTGGCATATCTACGGGGTTGGAACCGGAATGAATGATCCTATGGCTGCCTCTAATCGAAAGGTAGTTCTGATAGATGCAAATAGCGATACAGCAAAAGGGTTGCTAAATCCGCAGTAAGGAGGGAGTGAAAAAATGCTTAGGACAATAAAGAAATATGCCATTGATTATATCGTTGCAAGCATAATGGTATCACTGTTTGTCTCGCCAATCCTTCGAGGCCCAATGTTTACTTTAGTTGGAGGAGTAGCAGCAATAGCGCTGTTTGCTGGAGTACTGAGCCTGCTCCTGGGTGACGTGGGTAACGGTATATTGATGAAAATATCTGATTGGTGTGTAAGGGGATGTTTGTTGCCGTGGTTGTCACTTCGGTTATGGGGGATTGGATGGGAATAACATTATGAAGCTATTTGGAATCGGGCAATAACGATGAGGTGCGAACTAATAGTCATTCTATAATAGTAACTCGCACTCCGCGCTATAAAAATCGCAACAAAATGCGAAATACCCGTTAAAATAGACTTCTGCGTGTGCTATAATAAGCATGTGAGAATGCAACCTGGAGCCAACAGTGCACCTCAATAACATGGCACGCAATTTGCAGGAGGATAAAAAATGGGTATTTCATACAACAAATTATGGAAGCTGTTGATTGATAAGAAAATATCGTCTGCTGACTTGCGAAAGGCAGCAGATATCGCGCCTAACACATTAACGAGAATAAAACATGACAAGGGGGTCACAGTTCAAGTGCTGGAACGAATATGCGCTGTGCTTAATGCGGATTTTGGGGACATCATCGAGTATTTACCAGATGAAGGAACTGAAGATATTTACTCCCCCTGAAATGCACAATCATGAACCGGCGCTGCAAAAATAATTGAACATAAGAATGGGTTCTCAAGAACAAATTGGATGGAGGAATAAACATGGGCGCGATCAGGAACGATAACACGTAGATTGGACTCAGCACTAGATGGTTTGCAAAGCGAGTTCAGATCATTGTACGATAAAGCAGACTTCGAGAGTAAAATTAAAGCCTTAAAGAAAGCCGGCAATAAATCAGACAGGTCAAGCAAGCTAAGAAAACTGTTTGATATGCTTGATATGTGTGGGATCAAGTACGAACGAGGGAAGGATAATGCGTATTACGAAGAATTGGTAAGGGATTCGGATATTCCTTCGTTTTCGGAGATTGAGGACAAAATGATGCTTGCCCTCTTTTCTAGATATGAGGAATACGCATCTCCGGAAGACTATATGAAACGGATCGTTGATCGTCTCTGCTGCAAGGAGGATGGATGGGAAAACGATACTTTACGCCTTCGGATTCTGAAGCAGTTTATAAAGTACGGAACTATCTTTCTGATGCTGGTTATAGAGGGCAAAGAACCATACAAGACCATGTAAAGAAAAAGACTGGACAGAAAATCACCGATGACATAGTGTTGGCCGAATTGGATGATGGCGTATTTGCTGGGCTTAAAACTGCCACAAAAGATCAGAAAAAGCCCAACGGCAAATTCGGCCTTTTGAAGACGGCTGATGATCTTGCCTCAGGTAAGTTCCGCGCAGGAGGCGCTACAAAGAAGAGTCTTTATATGTTTGCGATGGTTTATGGAATGACTTATTATTCAGGAACTGAGGAAGCAGCAGAGATTATTGATTATAAGACTGATATCGAAAAAGAACTTATTTAGAGATTACTATACCCAATAATCTGATGCGGTTTATTTTCGGATGCGTATAAGGGAAGACTATTTGAGTTTGAACTTGATCCTTCTGGGCAGGGTATAAACTATAAGAACTTCGCTGAAATGATTTATCTCTACTTTATTTCAAGAGATTGCAGTCCACAGGATAAAAATCAGATTGTCCAGTGAGATGATAAAACGCGTTTCGGACAGTCAGTATAAACAGGAAAAAGCTGACACTGATGCGATTGGAGGCACAGAATTTTACAGAAACCTCTTTAGTGAGGACATATTTAGTAAACCAGAATCCGAATTCGAGCAATTTATCTGCGAGAATTATGATTGTGACTACTTATGCTAGCACCAATGATATCAAAATCGGGCCTATTCAATTGGAAACAGAGCAACACTCGGCTTTTTGAAACATATAAAAAGATATTAAGTGCAATAGAAAAACATGGTATTGCTTTTTAGAAATTGCAATTACGTCTTTGGTTTACAAGATGCTTGCAGCTTAAGAAAAAGGATACGAAAACATCTGTGATCGGAGAACAGATATTGATCGTAATAAGTTCAGGAGTTCTTGGAGTTGCTTCTCGGAATTAACAACTTTATAGGGTACACAGTTGATGAAAACGGTTAGTTCACAAAAACGAAGAGCAAAGAGGAATGAGCCATCGAGAATGAAGACAAAGGCTCTGTATGTCTCAAGTCCTGATGCAGTAACAAGAACGTCTATAATTGTAGCGTACTACTACTATTACAATGCAGTGCATGAAAATGACGTGGATGATAGATGGAAGAACTTTTGAGGAAGTATTCAATAACTTTAAGAAGGAAAATCGATCCAAAGTTGGAGGCGGCTCATTATCAACCGCTGAGTGGAAAGAGCGCTTTTTGATGTCTTTGGTGACGTTTTTCTCTTATGCTTATTTGAATGTGTAATGTGTGATGAATGAAAAAGGGAGAATACAACAACGGTGATTAAGGAATTAAGCCAGATTGGGACGTACCATGCTTTTGCGAATGGCGAAAATCAGGACCCGCTTTGTCGCGGCAAAAGTAAAACCTGTACGTGATTTCGCTGGCTGATGGAGCTTCAACCTGCAAGGAAGCAAAACGCGGTGCTCCATTGCAAGTCAAGCTATAACGAATCTGTTTCTGAAAAAGGGAAATCATTTCCTGGAATTTGACGATAAGCAAATTGCGGAATTTACGCTCACATTCTTTGGGAGTTGAACCAGGAGGCGCCCAATTTCTTCACAGTCAATAATAGATTATTCGAGCACGAATGCTACTTTTTGGTGGATAAAGGAAAAGAAGAATGTTGCGCTTTTAATCTGGGAGATAGCATTATTCTCAGCTTCTGGAAACGGTAGATGAAGAGTGCTCATATGCCATCGACAGTTCATCCGGGTTGCTGCGTTACTACCACTAAACGGGCCGATAAAGGGGCTTCCGTAAGGTTGTGTGATATCGGTCTCGATGGAGTCCGTCGTAACATGCTCTGATGGTGCGTGGCGAGAAATGTTTTCGAAAAACAGACTTAAACCAGAGGTTTCAAGAATGTTGTCGAACAATGAGTATGATGAGCTTAAGGACTCTTTAACAGCCGGGGTTGCTTTGATGACTATAGCTTTTATCTCTTTAGATATTCGACATAAGAACAGGAGGAAATGTGCATGAAAAGAGCGGCAGTATTTGGACGATTCAGCTTTGCGGGGAAAGTGATGGAACCGCGTTTTGATGAGGTCGTTCCATATTGTGAAGAAGATTGACGAAGGGGCTTCCTCTGTCTGCTATGAGCTTATCACGAGAATAGCGGGCGAGGCACCCTAAAAGAGTTTTATCCACAGGATGCCTATGGCTTGGAGAGATATGAGAACGGTCAGCTAATCCACTCATCGGAATTCCAGGATGCATATGCCCGTTTTGTGAACGCCGAGCGAGATTTTATTGAGCCTTCTGAGATGCTTCTCAAGGCAAAGCAAAGTGGATCAGATCAGGATTTGGCTACTTTTATCCCTGCGTTTGAAATCTACCATGGGTGTGATTCGGCGGGGAATGTAATCGGCACTACATATATTTGGACGCCGGAGCCGAAAGTAGAAACCTTTGATAAAATATGTGACGACATCCACAAGCATCCTACCGAGACCCCCGAGCGCAAACTTGTTACTGTGTTAACTGCGATTGAATCTCTTGCGAAGTGCATCCGCGCCTTCACAGCGCAGATATGATTCATAGGGACATTAAACCATCTAACTTTGGTTTTCTTAAGCGCGGGAATGAAACTCTGACGCAAACATTGTCTATGTTTGACATCAACTCCGTGTGTTCTGTCTACGGAGACATTGATCGCGCAGTTGGAACCGAAGGATCTCATGGAGCCTGAAGCGAGGTATGAAGCGGCAGATAATCAAACGGACATTTATTCAATAGGTGCCACTCTGTTTAATGCCGTAATTGTGACTGATGAGACCGAGGCGGGAGACTATTTGTTTAATAGCGGGTATTATGATAGGCTGCGCGAAATGGTAGCTGAATCAAAACTTATTCAAGCATCAGAGGCGAACTCATACCTAAGGCTTCGGAATGCCCTGGTAAACCATTTTGCAAAAGTGCCTTTGCGAGAGAACCTATAGATATGCGAATTGCGAGGAGCTTCCGTTGATCTGGAGACTGCTCTTTACTACGCTCTTCCGTCTGATATTGCGAAAAACACAACGCGAAGGGAAAGCGTGGAGACTTATAGATGTTGAAAAGTCGCTTGATGTGAACGCCGAAAAGAATTTCTTTTTGAGCATTCAGTATCATTTATATCAGCATCCTTTATATCAACACAGTCCGGTCGATGATGAGGCGTTGAATGTTCTTGTTGTGGGCTTTGGCAATTACGGTCAAAAGTTTATGGACGCCTGTCTTCAAGACGGGCAAATAGTTAATAAAAGGCTGAATGTAACGGTTGTTTCTGATGGCAACGAAGATAAGGACGACTATTTAGATGACCGGCCTCAGCTTGCAAGTTCTTTAATGTGGACGGGTCTTTAGTTGATGATAAAGAGTCTTATGGAAATGTTTATTTTGAAAATAAAAGCCTTGAACGCACAAATAAGGAGAAAAACAAGAAATACTTCAAGATGTTTTTATTGGAACATTACGACGGCAAATGCCCACACTACATCTTTATTGCCCTTGGCGAAGATGGATTAAACTGCCTCTGCGGCAGAGCGCGTAAAGAAGTGATAGATGCTTTTGGAACACAAAGTGCGTAATTAGTTTACGCTTATGAGAAAAACCGGCTAATGTAATACAAGAAGGATGCTGTACCCTATATACGTTAACGAAAAAGTATCGCAATTATCTATATACGAAGATATTGAAAGAATGGCTTTTAATACGCATCTGATTTGGGAAAAAAACTTTAATGTGGATTATAGCAGTGTAAGGTCTAAGTTTAGGAAGCCGTATTATCACGATTCCTGTGTTTCGAACGTTCTCGCGTTAAAGTACAAACTGTACAGCATGGGGATTGACTTGGAGACTACCGGTTTCAAGGATGCTGCCTCAAGTTCAGTGACGCAATGGCTGACAAAGTAATCGCGACCTTAAAAATGCGCTTATTTGGATAGAACACCGCAGATGGGTCACGGAAAAAATATGTCTTGGCTGGTCTGGAATCAAGAACCTTGATGAGTGCGCCGGTGGAATCACAAAAGACAAGAAAGCCAAGAAACATGTATGTATGGTAAGGAGTCGTCCGGATCAGAAACTTGCAGTAGAGTATAATACAGGCACAGATTATGCAAAGTGGGATGAAGCTCCTCCTAAAGAGTTGGAGCAACTGGATGAATTGGATCGTATGTCTGTGGAATTGCATCGATGTATGCAAGTAAGGCAAAAAGTAGCTAAAAAGCAGAATCTTCTAGCGGTAACCACATAGCGGGCATTAGAACAATGATTGAAGGAATAAAAAGGACTGTTGCATTCCAGGAGTGGTACACTTGTCTGAAAGACATCTGGAATGGCGACATTAGGCGAGTGCGTCTCTAGCAAAGCTGAAGGATACTACTGGCGCTTCCGACAGCCTTCCTTCTGAGAGGAAAAGTCTGTCAAGGAGCAGGTTAATGCTTTTGAGGCAGTTTTACCGGTTCTGCAAGTATGGAGTATCGTGATTGGAAGCAGGATGATGTTGCCTCATTGACAATATTCCTTTTGTTCTTACATATACTGAAAATGCTCTATTTGATCATTCCGCTTTACAACAGGATTTCGATGTGTTCAAGAATGTTTCGTGCTACAGTTGTAGAGCCTGGCTAAGATACTCTATTTATATCGTAGAACGCAAGCAGGACGTCCAGGATTTGCAGATTCTGTTCCGTATGTAATGGAATACATGAAAAAGTATTTCAAGGCTGCTGTTGTATTTGTAATTGCTGTTCCTGAAGCTTTGAAAAGCATAATGAATGATGAAGTTGCAATGAAATCAGCTGCTGGAGGCGCCGGATTAGCAGGTGAAATTGATTACCATAGACGGCATTAAAACGGTCCCGCAGGAATTCGAATTATACCTAAAGCAACGAGCAGCCGGTGAATTATCCCTGCAGTAGAAAAGAATTCACCATGCTATCAGCGTTGCTACAGGGGCAGGTTTTCATAATTCCTCTCGCAAATTACGAGTTTTGATTCTGCAACGATGAAGTTTGATTCTTTGACTGGATGCGACATGTTGAGATATATTAAAAATCTCCTTATATTACTGTGTCAGATATGGTGGCATTCCGCCTTTCTTCCAGTGAAAGCAGTAATAATCCGGAGTTCTTCAAGGAATATAAAGACCTGAAAATGTATAACAAAAATATTGGCACGTGGAAGCTTCTGTGCAATCTGTTAGAGAGTATGCCGAAAGGAATGATACCTTGTAGCCTTTTAAAAAGAAGGTTTTCGAGAGATAGAGCCAGGATCTCGGTGAGCTTCACTCATCAAAAATTTTCGTACTGCAACAAAAGCGTGGGCAAAGATCATACGCTTTTTGGAAAGAACAGGAAATCTTGGAAGAAGGGAGCCGTGTAAACGCATATACTACGGACTCGTGTAAAGTCATAATTGTTGATCGCTGTGGCAACAGGACTTCGTATAGAGAAAACTTTTTCGCAAATGTGTATGCGCTAGTGCTTTCTGGACGCAACATCCATTCATTTTGAACACGAAGAGCCACGAAGTTAATGTTGTGTTTGATGACCTTGTAGTCGATGGAGTTCAGATTCCATCCGGCACTGAATTAAGATTTATTGAATTATTTCAGAAAAAAGGGATTTATTATCAACCTTACCATTGGTCAAGATGGCAGGACGAGTTTCACATACGCTACCAGACAGATTAAGACCTTACTAAGCACGGCGGGGAAAATGCTGGAAGTGTATACATACCACAGAGATCAAGGAACTAGGAGGGTTTGACGATGTTGTCAGCAGTTTTGAGATTGATTGGGAAGGTACAGATGTAACAAGCGAAATTGACTGTATCCTTACCAAGGGATTCCGCACATTGTTTGTGGAATGCAAGGCGCGTACAGATATTGAACAGGAATTCTATTTCAGACTGGCAAGTTTGGCAGATCAGTTTGGAATCAATGCAACTGCTGTACTGATTGCCGATACCCGGGAGAAAAGCTTTTTCGATAATGCCCCCGTCAATGCGATGCAGCGGAGACGTGGTGGTATGATGGATGTAGTGACCATTTGGAAACCTAAGGAGATTAGCAATATCGGTCACACATTGTTGAAAGTGATTAATGGTCGCTATGAGAATGAGGAGGAATGATAGTATGTATGATCCGAAACCTATTGATACAAGTGACGTGACTTTGCCGAAAAGAGCTGGTTGCATTGACAGAAAAGATTGCAGATAACGTTCATGATGTATGGGCTGCTGGACGGATTTCTGAAGGGTGGACTTATGGAGCAAATACGATGCTGAAAAAGACGACACCTTTGCTTGTTCCTTATAGCGAGTTGCCAGAGAGCGAGAAAGAGTATGATAGGAATACAGCAATTGAGACCATAAAGCTAATTATTATGTTGGGCTATCGGTTAGAGCATAAATAAGTGCTACACTTAACGAAGCCTATACGCAATGATGTTTAATAATAGCATGGAACCTATCTCGAAGGTGGAGACGAGGGTAAATATTTATGTTCCGGCATCATTAGCTTTTTAGAAGGCGGAATACATGCTGGAATTATAAATTCATTAGGAGAATGGATTATGGATAAGGTCTAGGTTTTCCTGTCATATAAAAATACTAACGAAGTAGGGAAATGACCCGGGATGCCAGCACTTGCCGAAGAATTGTATAAAGAATTGGCAAAGCGTGAAATCAAAGCCTTTTATTCCAGACAGTCTATAAAACGATTGGGTGAAGCGCATTACAAAACAGCTATCGATAAAGCGCTGGATGAAGCATTGGTTTTGGTTGTTGTTGGTACTTCGACGGAGAACCTGAATTCAACTAAGCAATTAGGAGGGATAGTTTCTATGCGGATGTTTTAAGCGGTCGAAAAAGATGGCCAGGCTTTTATCGTTCATAGACGGCAGGAGGCAACAGCCTTCCACGTGGCTCTCAGACGATGCATGTCATTTCATCAAGGCAGAAAGCAGTGCAAAAGATGTGTCCGATTATATTTGTGCATTCCTGAGCGACAAGATGGGGCATCTATTAGTTGCAGCAGCAAGGGAGATGAGAATATGGGGGTTTTGTAGTTACAGCAGCAAGGAATATGAAAGAAGCATAGAGCTCAAAACAGATAGTTGAGCAATGGGATTTCCTGCTGGATGGCACCACAGTCTCATCCCGGCCGGCAGTGATTACAGCGCAGAAAATCCATCTGCAATTAAAAACTGCGAAGCGTTTGTGTAGTGCTTTCAACTGCAGCGCAGAACTCTGTTTGGGTGCCCAAGGAACCAGATTGAGTGCTATCATGTAATACAGGCTATTGTCCCTTTCCATATTGACGAGGCGGATTTGATTGATTCGTTTAATTTCCGACCAACAATGTGCAGCGAATAGAGGCTTTCAACAGAGTATCTGATGCGTATCAACAACTATTATACAGACTGAAAGCGCTGGGATGCATACAGACCCGCTTGTGTGCGACAGTAACACTGATTGCCGTCCCGCAATTTCCTTTAATCAAAGACCTGGCACAGAGGATTTGGCTGCAAAAAGAAGCTGAAACCTGATACTACTACGCAAAGGTCCAATCCGAGTTAACTGCGAAAAAGTTTTTGGATTCTAGCAGAGATTTATACGACTGCTCCCTGACGAAAATCTTTTGCGGTCAATGTCAGACTGAAAATGTCGATTCATAGAATCAATGATAAAAAAAACTGTTGTTAAATCATCGATTCTATGCCCAAATGCAACCCCGAAGGAAGTTTGTTCTGAGATTAGCTTATATCTGACATCCCATTTGAACTACGCTATCGGCCCGGAGGTACGAATATATATAGTGAAGTATATGGTCTGCATGGCTCAAAAGGAATGTATTTGCCTGACGACATATTGTCTGAAAATGGGACCCTTTTGGGATTCCGTAAGATTGATGGTTTGATTCCTGGTGGACTTAAGCTAATAGAGTCACCGCATCAATTACAGTAGATGTTGTCAGATAACCAAATATGGAATGCATCATTTATATGGAGCGATCATTAATCTCGTATTGAGGCGTTTTTGAGGAGGTTTTTCTGTGATACCAAAGGCATATAGAAGGTAACGGAAACTATATCGTGATTTCCTATTGTCGTCGCAGACAGTGAAAAGGTCGCAGACGATATATTCAAAACCGCAATCTGGAGGATAAAATGTTTGGCATGATCGAAGGCTTGAGGTGGCAGAAAATGGAATGAAGAAGTGTTGCGACGCATCGAGATGCTTGCATTGCGGTTGTCTTCTCATGTCTCTGATACCTATTGTCGCACTTTCTGGGACGAAGCTGATATGACGATGAAAACCAATAAAAACTTATGTGTTGTTATGATTAGCGATGATAAGCCCGTACAAGATATCTACAACCAACTTTTTGATAACATTACTTACGCTGAAATCGCACTAAGGCGTGCAGAGGAGCCACTGTCCAAGACTACTTTAGAAGCGCTTCACGCCTTTATTTGATCAAAATCGGATTTACATTGATTATTCAGACTCTAAAAGGTTCGAATCTCTAATCAAATGCTTTAAGGATGACTGGAATTACGATAATCATCCCGTAGTGTTTCCGATATGCAACGTAAAGCATAACGGACACATAGAGTATCTTCCGTCGTTACTATATGCTACCCCTTTAATTATACTTTATTGCGGTTAGCCGAACAATGCATGCCGTCGCCAGTTCGTTAAACGATTTTGGGAAACAAAAAGACACATGGGATCAGTTTAGCCTTGGAGAGTTTTCGGACGCGCGCAGAATGATATGCTAAAGGATGTGGGGATAGTCGTCTGCGTCAGCGAAAGCGAAATAACTCGTATTGGCAACTTGTTGGACAAGCGTATATGTTGCAAAAAGGCACCACTATTATTAGTCATTCAAATGGAAACGAATGAAATCGGCAATGATAATGCTTCGGACAGAAGTATGAGGGTCATCGAGGCGGCAAAAACAGGTGCGAGAGTGGAAAACGCTTAATTCGCATGTTAAAGATAATGAAGTCGAACTGAACGACTTCTTTATAGTTCAAACGGATGAGCGTTCTGATGATCCGTACATTGAAAACATTTTCGAGAAAAAAAGGGGGGACGCTCTCTACGCCCCCTACCGCACCTTGATATCAAGCAGAGAGTATCAAGACCGATTTATGGATTTAATCAAAATGGAGAATCATGAAAGACGGGCTGCGTGGCTTTTCAGTCAACAGCCACTAAGTAATGATTATGTCTTCGATACTGATCGGAACAGCTCTCAAATCAGACAACGATTTAATTGAGGAGTATGATCGAATCTGACTTTCGATTGTCATCATGATAAAGAATTGATTCCGGTCAAGTACTAAAAACAATTGTTAAGATGGAGGTCAAATGTACAAGCATTGGTATGTCGCGCAGATTAATCAGTTATCCAATAAAGAAACTGCCGTTTTTCCTCTTCTCTTGAATTGTTGGAAAACACTAGGGCTGAGACAAGGCTGAGAGAATGTGCGCTTATTGAATTGGAGCGACATTTTGATTTGAATCTGCAAATATATTCATTACCAACACTTATCAAGGTGGCTCTATCGCAAGAGGCAGATTCCACGTTGAATGAGAAGGCAATATGGCTTATTCGTGAAATATGCATGAAAAACTAATAACAAAAAGGCAATCGAGTTTGCTAAGTGTCTTGAAAAGCGGGAACAATTGCTGATATTGCTCCAGAATATCGATTCTGGCAGGACAAGCCAGAAGAAGATGTTGGAAAGCGATTATATCGATCTGAATGCATATGTAGAAACTATCATGGCCTTAGGCATTTTCAGGCAATTATCAACAGAAGAAGTTGAAAACCCTACTGGATCAGGGAGATAACTGGACCAGTTTGCTTCGTAGTGCTGTAGAGGGGCTATTGCGGGCGTTACTGCATAGTCCTTGCAAGCGAAGTGATTAGTTGTCACCAAATATCATTGTTGTCTCAGAGCAATATTCAAATTTCGTCCTTCTCCCTGTTTTTATGCTCAACCAGATTTACTATACTCATGGTTATCGTTGCATGTAGCAGAAATGTCTGCAGATGAGTGTATTATTGTACAACCACCGTATAATAGCCATAAAGCAGTCTCAAATAAATCTGTTCAAAATGCAATGACATGGTTATTTAGGGGAAGGAAGAGTGACGAAATCAAAGAGGATGAGTATTATGATGCAATAAATCAGTTGTGGAATTATTCGTTGTGGATTTTGGCAATTCGAAAAGCAATTAGAGATGATAATCTATCTATCCTTGCAGATAGTCTTTCAAATCAATGGAGGCAGGGACGTAAAGAAAACGGGAGCTCAACTCCTTGGATTCACCGTAAATATGCGAAGTATGACAAGCGGAGCTCTTCAGACATAAACAATCCTGAGTATCCGAGTATGAAAGAGCAAGCAGGTGCTATGAAATCTGCACTTGCAATGCCAATAGTATCTTTGCTGATATCGCATTTAGGACAAGTAATCCCTGACTTTATAATAGATCTGTCTTTGGAATTGAATGATGTTTATGCGTGTCCGGGAGTGAGAGGGTTTATTGATAAGGGATCTTTTGATAATAGAGATTATTCGTATGCTGTAGTATCGTTATTAACATATGCAAAAGAAACATCTGAACAAATTGGCAAGGGATACTATAATCCGATTATCCCAAAACTATACACGAAACTTATTAGCGAGAAAGCGCGCTCAATCTTCTGTAATGAAGACATTGAGATTGAAGAGCAAGAGCGTTTCTTACATAGCGGCGCATCGATTATGTCATGCGCATATTTTGCATATGAAGAAGCTAGTGGAACAATTCCGAACACCAATAAAGTGCGCTTTTGGCTGCGAGATGAAAGTAATTCTTTAGCCGCTCAGATTACACAAATTGCCTTGAACGAGTTTTGCTTATATCTCAATAATAACGCTGAATACAATGGGAGTAGTGCATACCAAGTTTTGGAAAAAGCGATTATGTTGGCTTATGAGCGTTTCCCGAACCAGATTACCGATGTCGTCAAAAATAATCTTAAAATGCGTGATATGAGCGCGGCTTAAAACCGCGACTTAATATATACGCCTGAGATCCTAAAAGAACAAAGAATATTTAATGAGGAAAACTAATAGATCTAGTTATGTGTATCCTCTTACAGCAGAGCTGCTAATAGAAAATCATACTGCCGCCGAATGGGCGGGGGCATCAATTGAATTACCCAAAAGAAACGAGGATAGTGAAAGGCGATTCTCCCAGAGGTTGATGACGCTTACACGAAAACTCACAAGAATTATTAATGTGCCGGAAGAACTTGGCGAGGATTCATATTCATACCTTGAAAGATGGACTGGAACTATTGCGAGTTTTTACAAAAAACGAAGAGTTTTCTCGAGTACATCGTTATATGACGACAGAACTGCTTAAGGAATTACTTACTACTAATGCGTTTGAAAGGATAAATCCGACTGCAGTTACAGCTGGTGTCGATAGGGGCATTCTGCCTACTACGGACGCTCGTGATGTCGCTCAAGTAATACTAGAGACAATTTTGGAACTAAGCCGGGACGCAATTTTTTACCAACACTGTGTTGGGGAAATCATCCTCCAAAGTGATATGGATCAGAGAGAGCGCTGGATAACTTGAAGTGTGTCTTTTGCGATGATTCTCGATCAATGTTTAGGCGAAATAGAAAAGAAAAGATAAATTGATTTTTCCATGCGACTATATGGAAAAACGAGATACTATTGAGAGCAAGTTGTATCTGTTGTTGAGTTTTATTCGCAAAAACTCGCCGAAAATACAAAATGATGCTGCATTTAGGGTAAGGTTGACGGAGCTGGCGAAAAAAATATGCCTGAAAGACGCAATTCAGGTCAATGTAGGTATTGAACCAGATAGAATTACTCTAACTGGTGATGTTCAGTGGAAATTCGAAAGCAAGAGCTGGAGGGAAGACAACAACTACTGGGATCCGGATACGATACAATGCGCAAAAAGAAAGGGAACACTTTCAGTGCCATCATTGGCGATAGTGCGAGATAAAAACTATGTTCCCGTGGAGAGAAATTATGTTTTGTTTCTTATAGAAAAAGCATATTCGGACAACCCCATAAAAATGACATTGATAGAATATGATGGAGCCAGTGTCCTAGTTTCAACTAATCCTGGGTTTAACTATAGGTTGCCGGCTGAGTTTTTGGGAGCAAGACAGTCTGCTTAGGATGGCTGAAGACATTGAGCGTTCATTGGATGACTATGAAATAGCATCTCCTTATGGGCTTTATATAGATGTTTCAGTCGTGGAAAGAGAAGGTCTTCCAGTACTAAAGTACCAAGGGTTAGCTGCCGATAACTTGGCTTATCGTGACTTGTTTAAGAAGATGAATCATATAGCAAAAATGAGCTTGAAGCGATACCGACTGATAATAACTTTAGTGATATTGTAACATGTAGAAAAATACTCAGAAAGCAATTATTATCGTCTTAGCAAAGGCGGATGGGGCATTATAGCTCGGAGAAAGGGGGAAGCCGGATTTGAACAGGATACGGCAAGGAGATCACTCAGGTGCCGGGGAAATGAGCAGGAGAAGGATGTAATAGATAGACTGCTTTCGTTAGGTGTGGATAAGATTATCACACTGAGCAACATTATTCATAACAGAATAAATGAATATAGAATTCCCTCATTTTTCCTCGGGTTTACAGAGGAAGGTGCAAAAATACAAGTTGATTCGGATAGTGTTTCTTTGGAACACTATTCAGTAGCAGGCCGCTTTGAAAACGTGAAGGCTATTATTACTGATATGCCTAAGCAGGATTATAAAAACCAAACCCTAACGGTATAATCTGGAGCATAGGTGCCGATTCAAATGTGGAAATAAAATACATTGATGAGAAAAGTGATGTTAAGACTCTTAAAACGACGCTTGATGCTACTGTAAAAGGCGTGTACTGTGGCGTTCCGGTATGTGTTCAAGGTGATAGGTTTATAATCACTCAATATAATGACAAGAAATGGATAAAGGGTATTAGTGCGCGTCGTCTTTGGGAACTCGAAAAAAGAAATGGCAATGTTGCAATTGCTGGACATTGGCAAGTTTATATTGGAGAATATTTCTTCAGCGATACGCCGGTATATCTGGTGCAAGATTTCAATTCAGGAAAGTTGATTGCGTTTTCTGATGACACTGAAGGAAAAGACAACGAAGATTTGTGGTATTGAAATCAATTCGAGTAGAGCTTTAGAAACTAAGTTCCCTAGACGAAAAGCATAATACCAATATAATTAAATGTGTTCAAGATGATAAGGTATACTGATGGGTGAAGCGGAAAGCGGCTTATTCCCGCAGACTGAAGCACAATTTAAAAACGCAACGGTAAGACTTGAGGAATACGAAAACGATGGCAAAAATACTATGATGTCCATCGTATTTTTGCTGATCCAGTAATAGAATCTCGCCAGTTAGACAATGGCGGTTTTTGTTGCTAAATCAGCCGTAATAAACCAAAACGAGAGACTCATAAATCGATATATGGAAGATTTCTTGGCATGGAGCCAAAACGAAAAGCTAAATCTACATATTGAAGGAAATCTTGAGCATAATGAAGCTGAAGATAGATACTATTTTAAACCCGTCAAGCCTCTCGAATACGTTCCTGTTGATTTTGAGAAACCTTCAATTGACGATTTGAGCAAATGGGTGAACAGTATCCCAATCAAATCCGGAGAGCTTGAACCACATCCCAGGCTTAGAAAACGTCCATTTGCTTTTAGCCTCTGTAAGATGGACAGATGACGGAGTCTATGCCGATACTGAGAATACGGAGCGTTTCGATATAAACGCATTCCAAAAAGTGGATTAGCTTAAAATTCCCAAATCAGATTGAGTACGATCACTGCCCTCTATTCTTTGTCAAACAAGATGGTGAAGACCTGGTTTTTGAATGGGGGAGTTGGCTTACGGCTCAACCTGGATAAAAAGCATTTCCACACAGGAGATAGTATGCAGATAGAAAAATCTTCTGTTCTATGGGGGATGCAATCAAAAAGTATAGAATTATTCGGATGAACAATCATCTTTCCCTTGTTGTTGCCTCGATGCATGATTACGAAATGTCGCTTGAACACAGGGTGAAACTATTTGTGCAAGAAGGCGGCAAGATATTTGTTGAAGTGCTCAATGACAAGAATAGAAACCGAGTTTCCACAGAATCTATAACGATTAGAAATCGCACGACAGATATGGGTATCGATACTTCGGGATGGTCATCTGAAAAATTCACACACGGACTACTAGATGACGATGCTGAAAGATTAATTAGGAAGCAACTGCATAATGGGGGCGTGGATATATTTTAGCTAAACCTAAATGGGATAGCAATTCATCACGCATGCACTACCATTTAGCGGATGTAGAAGTCGGAGATATTCTTTGTCTAACAGGAGGCGATATTTGCCAGAACCCGGGCGGTAACGATTATTATGTGCCGTTCACTTTCCCCTTCACGCCTGATGAGTTTTTAAGTGATTCTGGAAACGGATTTGAAGTTCGTGTAACTAGACGGCGCTTTTCTTATAATGAAAGCACCTTGCGCACTCACTTTATAAAAGGCAATTTATCTGCTTTTAAGAGTGCAATGCTTGTTCGAGTTATAGAAAAGCAACAGGATAAGCTTATGTTAGGAGATATCAAGTCTTTGGGCGAACGAGCAAAGGAAAGTGTTATTAAATGGTTGAATGCAGAGCAGGATAATCAGCAGTATGTTGTTATTGGAGAACAAAGGCGTAATGGTGTGAAAGTTGAAATACGCCCAGGGGTATTCTGCATAGCAGCAACAGGCACCGGCAACTTTGACGGTGGTGCAACAGGAAGATTATACCTGAAAAAGGACAGAAATGGACAGCGTTCCGCCATCGTTGATGTTATTTCTGATAGCGACAAATCTTTCTGTCAACAAGGCAGAACGGTAGAATTATTGTTGATAAACCAATATGTCTCTAGAAAAGCCGGAAGGCCCACATTTTACTGTGGCGGGACTTCCTGCGGTTCACCTACAAATCAGGCTCTAGGAGAAAAATGATTCGTAGTTATCCTCCCGCTATGGAGTGTTTAAGAATAATAACAGCGTCGAAGAGTATTGTGGAGACAAATATGGATACCTAAAAGTGGATAGTTTTGATGGTCGGGAACGAATCTCTTTCTATAAGCAAGGACGCAGATCTCCGGAGCAGTATATACAGTTCAACAACATGTCATTCCTTGACGGAAGCGTGTTTGATTTGATAAAAACATATTTCGCGAGGAAAATGGAATTATCACGACCAATCAACAACGGTGCGAGCTGACGACGATAGCGTTAAGAGAGTCAGATACAGACAAAACAGCAATCTGCCGGTGCTTTTTCTGATAACTGGTCACTAAGATATAAGCACTCGGAATTGGCAAGTTTTGTCTTTCCGCCGCATGAGATTGAAGAATTTGGGCTTCCAGAAAACCAGAATCAGAAGGCTCTGGATTATTATTATCCAGTAGCGGGAAAAAGAGGACAATGCAATTTACATTGAACTTCTTCCGGGGCGTATCGTAAAACTTCCACTTAAACTTCTTCAAATAGATTTCGTTGTAGCTGCTGATGGAGTGTTTCATACAGATACGCTTGCTGTAGGAGACATGATCAAATTAGCATCGAGAGAAAAAGGAGTTGGAAAAACCGACGGAGATTTCCATACTGAATGTAAAATATGGCATAAAAATCTGTGATTGAAAAAGGATGCCCTATCTTAAATTTCAAAAAATATACTCCAGGATGCGTTGTTCTTGGAAATGCTGCGTTTCAATTGAGATTTCCTAGTTTCAACAGACAGCTGGAGTCGCCAGTATTGTGTTTAACGTCAGAAAATGTCTTGAGGAACCTGAGAAACAATGATTTTCCGCAAAAAGGAGATATTGTTACCGTTGAATGCGATGACAATGGCAATTTGAAAGCTGTCGGTTTCAATGACGCAGAGGTAAGTTTAGCTGCTGATGGGACGACTGTCTGGAAGAATGGTTTTTGGCTAAAGGATATATTGAAGCCGGAATATATTAGAACGGCACTTGATGTATTGGGAAAGGGGTTGTTGATGCGGGTTGAATGTGTAGATTGCGATACCCGTAAGATTGAGGTTTCATACCCCCAACCGGACGACCCAAAACAGGGAGAAGTTTTGTGTGCGCAAATTATTGGCAGACATTCTACACGGCTTTTCCTTCGGTCTGGCATGCGCCTCTTTACCTTTGATATAGCCAAATCACTTAATATTTCTGAGCGTTTAGCAAATAAGGTATTAGATGGTATTACAGTTCAAGGTGGGGAAAATATATGGTTTCGATTTGATAACCAGGAATACAAAAATCGGATTGAAAAAGGAGGAAAAAAGAACTATTTCAGGTCAAAATCATTTCTCCTTTTGAGAGTGAAGAGGAAAAAGGCTACCTTCTGTGAAAAACATCCAAAGCCATGAATGGCTCTGGATGCCGCTTGAAAAATGTCGCCCAGTGCTAAAAACGCTACACCTTCAAGTGTGCTTGGGATTCTGCGCGAGTACTATTGCGGTTCAGGAAATAAAAACGAGCAACTGATTTTTCACGGTTAAACGTGATCAAAAATTCCATGCATCATGGCTTATGGCGAACGGCACATATCAAAAGAAGTTTTCTGAGATGAGTTGTCATGATTCGGCAAATCCAATTAATGTGAAACTGGTCGAGGAACTTTCAAGAGATAATAATATTTACACTTACCTTTGCTATGAGCGCCCTGCGTGGCAATATATATCAAATCAAGTCAGAGAAGGCTCGAGACGTAAGCGGTGCAACCTCTTTTTATTTCTGCTGTATGTGATACAAAGGAAGGCACTTTTTGCAGAATTGATTCCGCTTGAGGAAATGAGAACGCAAGTGCTGTTGTCGCGCTATTGTCTCGAATCAATTCGAAAGGGATTTGATCCAAATAATACTAGTGCAATAAGCAAATGGGATGAGATCAGAAGTAGGTATTTGAATGCAGGAGAATTGGAAAATCGTTTGATTAATTACACAGCAACAACAATAGATTTTATGTCCGAGGGACGTGACATAGAAGATACAGAGTATTCGTCACTGCTGGACGATTTCAAAAAGCATTATTCGATTATATTGATGTCAAGCCAGACGATGTTCCGGTCCTCGTTGCGTTTGCAATTGCCGTTTATGCTGCATCTAACAGATCGAATCTGTGTGAAAGCATTTTTGCGGTAATAAAACAGGAGGCGGATCTATATTGCTGTGAAGAGATCTTGCTATCAGACTGGCTTTGCAAACAAAACAGCTATGAGTCTACTGCTGGATTGTTTAGGATACTAAATCGACTTGACCTAAGAGGAAAATCAATACAGGGAACGATAAATCATAGATATCTTGGTCGCCTTCTTCCTGAGCAGCTAGATGATGTTGTTCAACTTACAAACGTTCTATTGCGTCGAACGCGGGTTTATGAACAGTCGGATATCCGTACGATTGTATTTAGCTTGCGCTACAGCCTGGATAGGAAGCCGAATATTGAGCTCGAAAAAGAATGGAAAAGGTGCCTGTTTGATTGCTTTAGGAATGATAATGAATCGTTTGCTCAGTGGAAAGATAGCGGCAGAATGAACTCAATGTACAATAATATGATGGCGTCTGGGAAGATGAATATTCTCAGCCATATTTGTGTGCATAATTCTGCGAAGATATTAAGCAGCTTGTCTGAAATACTAAAACAAGGAGGAGGAGGAATGAATCATGACTTTAGTTGCACTCATGCCCCAGAACTGGCAGTTCTTTTTGAAAAATGCTAAACACTATCCGTAAAATGAAGAATTCAATATTTCCGAAGAGTTTTTGCGTTTTTTTCTGGCGATACGTTGCTTGACACGAATTATATTGAACAAAGTGGCGGAATCCTTCGAGCTATATCCAGAAAAATCTGTCGAGAGGCTTCGTGCAGATTTGACTGGAATGAGCATAAAAAGCTTTTTACTCCAGAGATTCGCAATAACTGGAAGTATATTCTACTCCATTCACAGCCTCATCTGGACGAGTATCTGGCTTCATTTCTGTTGCGCGCATGTTTTGCCGGATGAAATGTTCGACATAGAAGTTGATGAGACGATTCTGTTTTCAAAGGATAATGATTTAACCGCAAAAGAAATGTGGCCAAAGGCGGCTGTTCTTGGCGTGGGAAATCTAATCTAATGGTGGAGCAGAACCCTTATTACCTTTTGATGAACACGAATCATTACAAGAAGAGCGAACATACTTCAGTTAGCGATTTTAATGAAAAAGGTATCTTCTTAATAATCAGCGACCACCGGACGCCTTTTTATAAAAATAATGAGGGAGGTCAATTATATTGACCAGTATGGGAGCCCGTTCCCCAAATCACTGGCGGTATATACAAAGTATATTCAGGCGGCGCATTTGCCGACGGCTTCAAATGCTGAAATGTCATCCGAATGGAAATGCGCTCTTCTTGATGCGAGTTTAGCAGCATTTTATGCCGAAATGCAAAGAGAAGAAATGCCCTGTAAAAAGAAATCGAATTGGGAGCCAGCGGTATTACTTTTCATTGAACGACTTCGCTGAACGAACCTTTTTGCGTGATTTCCCCGAATTCGAAGCCTCTTTTCAGAAAAATCAAAAATTACTTGACTAAAGGCTTTTTATATAATGTTTCAAAGGAAATCTGGCATATGAAATACCAAACATTAAGAATCCCAGCAAGACAAGCCAAGCTGTTTGTAATTTATTAATCCCATATCTTCCATATCTGCTATTTAAATATTGGGGTGGTTTGATTGGGCAAATGCTTTTATTCCCTATGTGGGAATCACGAGTTTTGCAAGACATTCTATTTACACGAACAAGTGGCAATTTAAAAAACAATCGTAGCCTCTAGCAATGAAGACATTATTAAGCGCGACACTGACTTCGGGATTCTCAGTATTTGTTATACAAAAATGACAATCGAAAATGCGCCAATTGTTGTGATCGACATAATGTCAGAGCATGGGCTGAGTTCAACTGCACCAATAAATAGTGTTTTAAAAATGCAAGCAGGCGGTATTGGCTTTTCGATTTTCCGAAGCGCACAAACAAATAGCGTAATATTCACAAAAGGAGGAGGGATTCCAAATGACCTTTGGGGAACGTGTATGCAATGAGCTTATTGCATTAGAGGGTCTGTCTGATAGCAGCACTTCTTGCGGTGCATGGCATATTGTCAAAAATCCAAATGGCATTGCACCATTTATTCTTAATGGAAACTCAACGCACCGTTACGTTCCCCAAAGTACCATCTCCGCTCAATCAATTGTTGAGATGTTAGACAGTATGGCTGATCAAGAAGATATCGTTTGACAGCATATACATATGGCAGGGTCTCCACTCCACTGGCTGGAATAGCGGCCGACGATGAGCTGCGTAAAAATCCAAGCACATAAAAATAGAACGAAATACTACAATACTCACGAAGAGCGAAATCGATCATGACGGTTTCGCTCTTTTTTCTTTGAATTCTGATCGACTGCCGCGTCATAGTCTATCCCCCCTCATATGGGCGAGCAAGCCTTCTGTTAAATTGTAATCACGAAACCAAGAGATGCCCAATGGAAGGTAGCATATCAATGGGAGATAGGAGAATTGCCCCTCTAAATGCCAAAACCAGACCAATGTATAATTCCAATGTCAGCATAAGACAGCAAGCTTCTATTCACTACTGCGAAACAAAGAAAGGAGGCAAGACTATGGCTCAGGCACAGGATAAGCACTGCAACGGATGCGGCTGGACCGGGCATACCAGCTCGGACACCTGCCCTAAGTGCGGTCGCGAACTCAGCACGACTAATGTGACAAAGCTGACCTATCGGCTATACGGGGAGAAAGGAATATCACGATGGTAATCCCAAGTGGAACGCTATTGTACAGAATGGAATCGACTGGAAGCTTCTATAAAACATATTAAGAATGATTGGAGGCACAACAATGACACTTAAAGGAAAAAGAACTAGCTACGGCTTGGTTGAAATCAGAGAAGAACGAGGTAGCTACGGTATATATGTTAATGGCTCTCTGAAGGAAAAGCTCCTCAGATTTAAACTACATCCTGAGAAGATTTGATACATACTGAGCAGCCCCTCTGAATGCCAATACCAGTTCAATGTACAATTCCAATATCAGCACAAGATACAATCTACCCACCACTGCTATGAGGCCAAAGGAAGGAGGTGAGATCATGGCACAGGCACAGGATAAGCACTGCGACGGATGCGGCTGGACAGGATACACCAGCTCGGATACCTGCCCTAAGTGCGGTCGCGAACTCAGCGACGACTAATGTAGAAATGTAGCTGCCCTATCTGGCTGTACGGGGAGAAAGGAGTTATCCAAGTATTGATGTACTCATGAAGATTACCCAAGATGATTACTGGTCGAAAAGAAGCGGATCTTCCCACATAGAGGTTCTGTTATGGCGAGATAAACCCTCATTGGGAATAAACAAAGGCACTGCCCGGTTGTTGGGGCGTAGAGTTCAGCAACAGTGACCGCAGGCGGCTGAAGACCTTCGGGCGCCGCCAGACGAGCAATAATACATAGGATAACATAGCAAGCGTTTTATTCTCAGTGTTGAGAAAACGAAGATTACAATTAAACAGCAACAAATATTTTAGGAGGTAAGACTATGGCACAGGCACAGGACAAGCACTGCAACGGATGCGGCTGGACAGGACACACCAGCTCGGACACCTGCTCGAAGTGCGGTCGCGAACTCAGCGACGACTAATGAAGAAAAAGCTGTCCCTATCCGGCTATACGGGGAGAAAGGAATTTATATGAAGACTCCAGGTGTTGTCGCAACATTCAAAACTATGTACATAGAAGACAGAGAAGAGATCGAATACTGCGCCTATATTAACGATTTGATTCGGAAGATATCAACAATAAAAGGAAAAGCCTTCTGTATCACCAAATTTCTACGGAACAAGTTACGTATATCAAGAAGACGGACTCCGCTGCACCTACAAAGACTCGGATTATGGAAATGATCATTATCACTTTGAAGTCCACGTGTCTCGTTGGAACGACATTCCGGCAGGCGTCAACCCGGACATAGTATGCGATGAGGGTTATAATCTCGTCTACAGTTTTTCAGGACAGCCCGGATCGCAATGCCCTTATGATGCACATCCCTGGAGATTGGGTAGAAATACTAAAGAAGGCATCTAGTTCGTAGGAAGAGAAATGAGACCTATCAATATCAATGCTGACCTACCGGCTATACGGGAAGAAAGGAAAAACCATGCGAATGAAGCATATGGAACATTTTTACCACAACATCGATCCAGAGGACGAAGAAGTCCTGATAATCATCCATCATTAGAATAATGCTACCCCTCTCAGCACGCTCATAAAGGTATAGTAGGATGTTCTATGGACGTGCTGGGATTATTAGCACTTTCTGACAAGGACGCGGTACTCGTTTGAAAGCTACACGAAAGAATAAACGGTATTACAAAAACAAGGAGGAAGCATACCATGGGATTATTCGGAAGAAAAACAGAGATGAAGAGATTAGAAGACTGGATGCCACATACCAAGAAGCCAGGTATGGACTGTTAAAAGAGCAGATACGTGGATATCTGATCGGATGGCGAAACTGTAGTGGTACAGTGAATTTGTAACACCTCTGCCTGATAGATTATAATGTCAGCAGAGAAGAAAAAGCGCATGACTCGAATATCAGATCGACGAAAAGTTGTTCGTGCGCACATTCAGGATGGGCGCACGATTGCCAGCCTTGTGGCTGAGTACGGCATATCCGGAGCCACTGTTTCCAACCGGGTACGCTCGTATCGCGAAGAATGCCAGAACAATGATGAGGAGAAGTCAAAGTTGTAGATGATGTAAGAACTTCGTCGTCTTCGACGCGAAATAACCGAATTGGAAAAGGAGAACAACTTCTTAAAAAATCAGCGTTTTCTTGTTTATGTAAAATCGTTGACGGTTGTTGCCGAGACTGATACACTTTTAGCAACATCAAAAAAGACGTTGAGACTTTTTGTAAGACCCCTGCATTCGTGCCGGGGTCTATTTTTTTAGTATGAGTGCCCTGCCGGTTTCGGTTCGGAAGCCCAGAAGCTTGCGACCTTTCCCCGCTATCGGAGTTTGGGAAAGCGGTGTAGAATAGAAGTCTGCGAACTCGATTGCTTTTTGCCGTATCGGAAACGATGCCTACGGTTTTGCGGAGCGGCAATTGGGAGAATGGCATTACGGTGTTAAGGAGAGTCAATATGTGGTCAACGGAGAGTGTGTTTTATCAGATTTATCCCCTGGGCTTTTGCGGTGCCCCGAAGGAGAACGACGGCGTGCTTGTGCCCAGAATTCGGAAGGTCATTGAGTGGATTCCGCATTTAAAGCGTCTGCATGCGGATGCAGTCTATTTTTCGCCGGTATTTGAATCCGACCGCCACGGCTACGATACGCGGGACTATACGAAGATTGACTGCCGCCTCGGCAGCAATGCGGATTTTGCGGAAGTCTGTAAGGCACTCAAAGAAAACGGGATTCATGTGGTCTTGGACGGTGTCTTTAATCATGTGGGACGCGGCTTCTGGGCTTTTCAAGATGTACTTCAAAAGCAGGAGCAGTCTCAATATAAGGACTGGTTTTACATCCACTTTGACGGGAATTCCAATTATAACGACGGCTTCTGGTATGAAGGCTGGGAAGGGCACTTTGAGCTGGTCAAGTTAAACCTTGATAATCCGCAGGTGACGGATTACCTCTTCTCCTGTATTAAGTCCTGGATTGAGGAATTTCAGATTGACGGCCTGCGCTTGGATGTGGCCTACTGTCTGAACCCGAACTTTATGCGAAAAGCTCCGCGCGTTCTGCGATTCCGTGAAGCCGGACTTCTTCCTGCTCGGTGAGATTCTGTTCGGCGACTATAAGCGCATCGTAAATCCAGAGATGCTGCATAGCTGCACGAACTACGAGTGCTATAAGGGGATGTATTCGAGCTTTAACGACCTGAACCTCTTTGAAATCAACTATGCGCTGAACCGTCAATTCGGAAAAAGAGAGTCATGCCATCTATCAGGGCGAGCATCTGCTTAGCTTTGCGGATAATCACGATGTGACCCGCGTGGCGAGTATCCTTAAGGAGAAGCGGCATCTGCCCCTCATCTACTGCCTGCTTTTTCGGAATGCCGGGCATCCCCTGCATTTACTACGGCAGCGAGTGGGGCATCTTGGGTGAAAAAGGCCATGGCAGTGACGATGCGCTCCGACCTGAACTCGCCGCGCCCGAGTGGAACGAGCTAACGGATGCCATTGCTTCTTTTGCGGAGATTCATAAGAGCCACAAGGCGCTCACGCACGGCGATTATAAGAGCATTGTGCTCACCAACCGTCAGCTGGTATTTGAACGTGAGTTTGAGGGAGAGCGCATTTGGATCGGTTTAAATGCCGAGGACAAAGCGTATTACGCGCACTTTAACGGGGGCGGATGCAGGCACGGCGACGGATCTTTTGCGCGGAGAGCAGGTAGTCCCTACACGACGGATATCAAATGCCGCCCTTTGGCTACTTCATTTGGAAGCTCAATTAAGCTTTTGAAACAGAACTCGAATCGGAACCGAAAAAGAATTGAAAAAGAATCAAAAAGAACCCGCAGGTCTGCCATCCCGGAGACTTGCGGGTTCGAACATGGGGTATACAAAGGAGAAGCCGTTCACATTCATGAGGATGCTGTAGGCAAGTGCCAGGAACCAGAAACCGGCGAAGATGGGAAGCGTATAGGGAAAGGGCAGCTTTCAGAGCTTTTTGTTTCATCAATCCCTCCTTGAATCTAAAAACAAACAGAGTGTAAAAATAAAATGAACGGGAAAAGAACACCACTGAACATTTAAACGCACAAGATGTAAATTATAATTTTACGCTTACGGAGATGCCATGGAAGCCGGAGAAATCATCGCATTCAATCTGAAACGCTTGAGAAACGGAAAGAACCTGACCTTGGGGCAGCTTGCCAACATGGCAGGGGTCAGCAAGGTGGTTCTATCGCAGATTGAAAAGGGAGAGGCAAACCCCACCATCAATACGATATGGAAGATTACGGGAGCGCTGCAGTTGCCGTATTCCGCGCTCTTGGAAATGCCGGAAAAGGCTGCGGTTCAGATACGGAAAAAGGAGATTTCCGCGCTTTCGGAGGACAAGTACCATATCTTCAACTATTATGCGAAGACCGCAGATCGAAACTTTGAACTGTACCAGATGGAAGCAGAGCCGGGCTGCGAGCACACTTCCATCGGGCATTCCACGAACAGCTTTGAGTATCTGATGATGCTGAAGGGAGAGCTGATTCTGGAAACCGACGGTGAGGCGTATGCCCTCAAGAAAGACGATGCCATCTGCTTTGATGCCTCCGGCGCGCATTCTTATAAAAATGTCGGTAAGAAGGACGCCAAGGCTGTGCTGTTGATTCATTATCGGTAAGGGAAAGCGACATTCCGATTCGGAGCGGCTTTCTCAAAAGAGGTGCGAAGGAGGGGCGATATGAAGTTGTTGCTGACCGGCTTTACGCCGTTTGCCGGCGAGACGATTAACCCGGCGCTGGAGGCGGTGAAGCACGTGAAACCGGAGATTGCCGGCATGGAGATTGTAAAGCTGGAAGTTCCGACGGTATTCGGGGAGTCCGTACGGCTGGTTGCGGAGGCCATAGAGCGTGAGCAACCCGACTTTGTGCTCTCAATCGGACAGGCGGGCGGAAGGGCGGCGGTCACGCCGGAGCGTGTTGCCATCAACGTGGACGATGCAAGAATCCCGGACAATGCGGGACAGCAGCCGATCGATGTTCCGATTTTCGCGGACGGCGAAAACGCCTATTTTGCGACCCTGCCGGTGAAGGCGATGACGGATGCCATACGAAATGCGGGACTGCCATCGGCGCTCTCGAACACCGCGGGAACCTTTGTCTGCAATCATCTGATGTACGGCGTCTTGTATCACCTGCGTCAAAACCTTAAGTCCGCCAAAGCCGGATTCATCCATGTGCCCTATATTCCGGAGCAGACTGCGGACAAGCCGGGCGTTCCGTCCATGCCGCTTGACGACATTGTGCGGGCCTTGGAGGCAGCGATTACCGCGATACCGGCGCATGAGACGGATATAAAAACGGCTTACGGAAGAGAGTGTTGATAACAATGATTGAGAAAAATCAGCGGTGACACAGCGCACTTTGAAGCGGCGCTCACGTCGGAAGACTTGGCGGATTTGTTGGCGGATGCCGGGATACGGCTGATCCGCGCCTGGGGAGGTTATCGACCGAGCACGTCGGATTTGGAGAAGCTCAATGACTTATTTCGCCTTCGCCCGGAAATCGAATTTTTGTGCGACAGAGCCGGGGCAGCTGGTAGGCCTTCCGGAATTGCAGCGGGTTAGCGAAGCGGTCTCAGGTTGCTTCGGTGAGGGGCTTCATGACTTAAAAAGCGCTGAAACGATTGCGTAGCCTCGGTCTCACGGAAGCGGATTTCACGGCGCTCCCGGAATATGCGGATACGCTGGAGGAACTTAGCCTTTCCGGCAGGATAAGTAAGAAGAGCGGCGCTTGCCTTTCTGCGCTTACGCGGCTTAAAGCCCTTTCGCTGAGCGGAACCACACTGGAATCGTTTGCTTGCATCGGCAAGCTTTAAAACTCACGTCCCTCTATGTATACGGCAACCGGCCGAACAGCCCTGGCCGGACTGGAAGCACTGTCCTCGCTTCGGGCGCTTCGCGTGAAAAACAATTCCTCCTGGACGGATTTTTTTCGTTTCTGGCAGAGCTCAAAAAACTTAGAGTCGTTATGCCTGGAGTACTGCGCTAAGTTGCGGACGCTCGTTCCGCTCGACGATTTGCATCAACTGAGATATGTAAGGCTCGGGAACTGTGACAGCCTCGAAGACCTTTCGTCTCTCCGGGGCCTGACAGCGGATTGTGAGGTCTTTGCGACGGGAAGAAAACTCTTGCAGGCGGGGAATTGCCTACGAATACAGCCCGAAAACCGGTGTAGCGGAGTGGTAGAGAAGCTTTCTCAATCTGCCGGCGGAGCTTCTTACGCGGAGAAGAGAACTGTCTGAATAAAAGAAGGCGGATAAGTGTTTAAAACAGAGTTGTACCGGCCTACAAGTCCGATTTCATACGGATTTGCAGGCCGGTTTTTCTTTTGAGCTTATCTCTCCGCTCGGACTTGTCTTTTCCACGCAGAACAGACTGTCAAAAGTGCATAAAATGATTGCTGATTAAACAGTACCATTGTATAATAATCCTAAACTCAGGGCGTGAATCGGGTCAGCTTGCGGTGAAAGATAAGGAAGGTCACGGAAGCGAAGACTCGCGCATGTCGCCGGGGGATAAGGAGGAGGGGCATGAAAATCACGGAGATTCGGCTCGGAAGCATTTCGGTGCCGCTGCGGGTTCCGTTTAAGACAGCGCTGCGCACGGTGACGAGTGTCGAGGACATCATCCTCGAGATTCGCACCGACACGGGAGCGGTGGGCTACGGCGAGGCGCCGCCGACGGGCGCAGTGACCGGGCACACCACAGGTGCCATAGTCGGGGCGCTGAAGGATCACATCATCCCGAATCTCCTCGGCAAAGATATCGATGCCTTTGAAGATTTGATGCAGCTTGTTCAGTCCTGCGTACACGGAAACAGCAGTGCGAAGGCCGCGGCGGATATGGCACTCTGGGATCTCTACGGACAGCTTTATAAGCTTCCGGTCTACAAACTCCTCGGTGGCGCGCGAAAACAGCTGGTTACGGATATCACCATCAGCGTGAACGCGCCGGAGGAGATGGCGCGGGATGCCGCAACGGCGATTGCACGCGGCTATGACTGCCTGAAAGTAAAGGTTGGCGCAGACCCGACGCTCGATGTGGCACGGCTTCGGGCAGTGCGTGAGGTTGCGGGCGCCGACATCCGCCTCCGCATTGACGCAAATCAGGCCTGGGAGCCAAAGCAGGCGGTGCGGATCTTAAATGAGATGCAGGAGCAGGGACTAAAACTCGAATTTGTCGAGCAGCCGGTCAAGGCGCACGATATTGAGGGCCTCAAATACGTGACCGAGCATAGCTTTGTGCCCGTACTGGCGGATGAGAGTGTATTCTCCCCGCGCGATGCGATGCGGGTACTGGAACAGCGGGCGGCGGACCTCATCAACATCAAACTTATGAAGTGCGGCGGTATTTATAACGCGCTGAAGATTGCGGCTGCGGCGGAGATTTACGGTGTGGAGTGCATGATCGGTTGCATGCTGGAAGCAAAGATATCGGTGAATGCGGCGGTGGAGCTTGCCTGCGCAAAGAAAAGTCTTTACCCGCATCGATTTGGACGGTCCGGTGCTCTGCAGTGAGGACCCGATACTGGGCGGTGCGCGTTTTGAAGAGAAGTTTATCACGGTTTCGGATGAGGCCGGCATGGGCATCCGCGGCGTGGAGGGCTTGCGTTACCTGGATTGAGCATCAAACAATAAAAAGATGGGGAGAGAGATGATCACCAACGGGTTTACCTACATTGCGTTTCTTATTTTCCTTGCCGGGATGCTGCTGTTCCTGGAGAAAAAGACCAAGGCAAAGATCTTTTAACATGGTGCCGCCGCTGGTCTGGATTTATGTGCTGAACATGGTCTTTTTGCACCATGGGGACTCTACAATTCCGAGGCCTGCGCAAACACGTATTCGGCGCTCAAAAAACAACATTCTTTACGCCATGATTTTTTTGTCATGCTGCTTCGCTGCGACTTTAAGAAGCTCTCAAAGCTCGGCGGGCGCATGGTGGCAATCTTCCTCGGCTGCTCGCTGACGCTGGCGGTCGGCTTCCCTGATTGGCTACCCGATTTTTTTAAGGGCACGCTCGGCACGGATACCTGGGGCGCGGTTGCGGCGCTCTATGCTTCCTGGGTCGGCGGTTCCGCTAACATGGCGGCCATGCAGGCGGCACTTCCGGTCGATGCCGGGCGCATACAGCTGTGCGCTCGCTTTGGATACCGTTTGCTACTCCGTCTGGATAGCGCTTCTCCTGCTCGCGGTGAAGTACGCGGGGCGCTGGAACACTTCGGTTAAGGCGGACACGTCTACACTACAGGCCATTGCAGAGAGTGCAGAATGCCGAGGTCGCAAAGGAGAAGAAGGCTGCGACCAGTGCGGACTGGATTTTTTCTGATCGGTCTTTCGCTCATGGTTTCGGCCTCTCTCAGATGGTCGGAAAGAGCTGCAATGCGGCACTCTCGGGTGTGGGACTCGGTATGTTTGACAAAGGGAACCCTGACGACGGTCTTTGTCAGTATCCTGGGATTAATCTGCGCGGGCACTTCGCTCGGCAAGCTCCCGGCGGTCGAAGAGCTCTCCAATGTATACCTTTATGTGGTGGTCTCGCTGCTCGCATCGACCGCGTCGGTATCCGATTTGCTCTCGGCGCCCATGTGGGTGGTATACGGACTTTTCATCCTGGTCATCCATGTGGTGCTCATGTACCTGCTCTCGAAGGTCTTCCACTGGGATCTCTGCATGGTATCGACGGCATCGCTTTGCAAACATCGGCGGTTCCGCCTCCGCACCCATTGTGGCATCCGCGTATGACGCTTCCTATGCCGGAATCGGCGTATTGATGGGCGTGCTCGGCGCGGCAATCGGAAACTTCTGCGGACTCGGCATGGGCGCTTTGCTGCGGCTATTCCTATAACAGCAGAGTCTTTGTGACAGTGTATCTTACTTGGGATGTCCGCAATGCGGGCATCCCTTTGCCGTTGACTTAGAAGGAGGGTGCAATGGGAAAGAGCATCTTTGAAAGCATGTATCTGCCGCTTCCGTCTCCTGTGCAGCAGATGAAGGAGCGCGGAAATTTAGAAGAGGCAGAGGCGTATTTTGCAGCATTTGCTTGAGACGGGAGAGTGTCTTCCGGAGGAGCGGCGGCGCTTCCGCGCGGAGCTGGAGATACTGCGCCGTTTGCCCGCGGAGTATCCCTATACAAGGGCGGAAGCGCTGGAACTTGTGCGGCGCTATGTTCCGAATTTTTCGGAGGCGGACTTTGATTCCCTCCTTATGAGAGGCAAAATTTTGGCGTTATCTGGACGGGGAAGCTCGCTTTTTCGGGCGTTTCTTTTTGACTCGCTCTGTAAGACCGACTCCTTCTTTGCTGAGGCTGCTGCTAAGCAGAGGCACTGCATTCCCGGCAGTGACCGCAGGCTGCTTGAAGAGAGTGCGGAAAAGATGCGGGCGCAAGGGGAACTCAGTGTGCGCATCACGGTGCGTGCGGAGCTCGAGCTGGAGGAGGCATTTTTTTCCGGGAAGGGGCTCTTGTTCGGGCTTACCTTCCTCTGCCGCGTGTTACGGAAGAGCAGGGTGACATTGCGCTCGAAGAGATGAGTGCCGGCGGGCAGCTCGGTGCGGAAAGCGCGGCGCAGCGCGTTGTCTTTTGGGAGGAAAGGCTCCGGGAAAACCATCCTTTTCTTTTAAGCTATCGCTTTTTACATACCGAGCGCTACCGCGATGTCTACGGGCTTGCGGAGCGAATGCAAGCCGAGGGCAGAGCAGAGAAGCAGTCGGAAAATGGGACAACAAAGTACGGTGCAGAAAAAGCGGGCCGAGAGCGGATATGACAGTGCCTTGTTTCCGCCGAGCGCATATCTGAGGAGCCTTGCCGCGGCGCTCACCGAGGGCGTGACGGACCCCCTTGTCAAGGCAAAGTGCTTCTATGACTTCATCACAAAGAAGGTGCGCTACAGCTTCATGCCCTCTTATTTTTGTCTGGACAGGATGGCGGAGCGCTGCGCTATGGACCGCGTCGGCGACTGCGGCATTCAGGCGCTTTTATTCCTATCGCTCTGCGAGGCGGTCGGAATCCCGGCGCGCTGGGAGAGCGGATTAAAGACAGAGCCTAAGTTTATCGGCGCCCACGATTGGGTACGATTCTACACTCCCTCGTTCGGTTGGCGGGCCGCGGATTTATCCTACGGGGGTTCCGCTTGGAAGCGCGGAGACGAGCTCTTGCATCGCTTCTACTTCGGCAATGTAGACCCATGGCGCATGGCGGCAAATGCGCGTATACTTGGGGAGACGGGCTTCCCGGAGCCGGAATTTCGCGCAGACCCCTATGACAATCAGGTCGGGGAGATGGCGCTTGACGGGCGCGGCCTTCACTACGAGGAATTCCGCCGCCGAAAAGAAGTGCTGCGGGCAGAAGAAGTACCGCAGGTGATACGTCCGTAAGGAGCGGGAAAAGATGAGGGACAGGAGTTTTAACAGCTGGATGCAGCGGGTTCTCTTTCAAAACTACGAAGACTGGCATATGAAGGAGCCGAACTATAACCGGAACGGCTTTCATATAATCGGAATCGATAACACGCTGAAAGCGATGCAGGACGGATACATTCCGTACATGGAATCGACCCCGCCGCAGGCAATTCAGGGTTGCACGCGGATGAAGGTGACTGTCAACAAGAAAAAGGACTGTGTCGACTTACATCTGGATGTGGATGGCAGATTCTATATGATTCCGGAACTCGCTTATCCGGAGGCGGTGCAGATTCTGCGGAACTTTGTGAGAAGCTTAAAGCTTCCGGAAGCAAGCAGATATATCGAGGTGCAGCGTGTGGACGGCAAGGCGATTCAGGCGGATTTTCGAGAACTCGCGCTGCTTTTGCTCGGTGACAGCGAGCGAACCAAGCGCTTTTTAAAAAAGCATAAGCCCGACAGCCTTGAAGCGGCGGAAGAAGCGCGGAATGCGCTCTACGAGGAGATGCTTAAGCAAAGAAGAGCGGTCGAACTTGAGTGGAAGTGTGATAAGGAAAGCTTCATCATGTTGGTCGGAAAGCTCTGCAAAGGGTATCGGCTGGTAATCCGAGAAGACGGTTTGCACGATGCGCCCGGCGACATAGAAGGCTGGTGCCGGGAACTGAGTGCACAGTGGAGCGATTACTGCCTCGCGGAGCTCGATATGTTCAGCGAGACGCATGGCGTATTTCTGATTAAAAAGGAACACTGTGATGAGGCGGTACGGCTGGCGGAGAAACTGTTACTGACCGTCAGGATATACGGAAACGGGGAGGAAGCACGAAATGTTTGATTCACTGAAGAATTTCTTTGGCGGCAAAAAGCAGCCGGACGGATCGGAAGCGCAGCAGCCGGAATCGCAGCCGGAAAATGCACTGAAAAAAGCGCCTTTGCGCTTTACGTTGATGGCGGAGCGAGTTTTGCCGGACGCCGGGGAAGGCTTTTACGCCGAGGGTGAGCTCTTCGGCGAGGCCGCGGTCGGTGAGCGGGTCACGGTATTACACCGCGACGGCAACATCTCCCACCCGGTCTTAGAGGAGATGCAGGGGAGCGGTGCAAACACGAAGCTATTCTTTTCAGGAAAGAGGGCATCCCTCGATTGGACCTACCTGATTGCGAACATTCCCTATCAGATTGAGGTCGATGTGGAACCAGCCCGATTGAAAATCTATCTTCTTGGGCTCACATGGTCGTGTTTCGCTTTCAGCAGGAGTGGGACTTTCTGAATCTCTTTTTCCGGGGCTGGTACGGAGCCACTACCTGCTCAGGGTGCTCTCTGGACGGAAGCCTGCGGGGAGCAGCACAGTGACGCTGAAAAAGGGCATGCAGTTCGGAATCGCCCGCGTCACTGGATGAGGGAGCCCTGCCGGTCTATACGGATTGGGACGCCATACGACGGATGGAAGCGCAGGGCGCAAACGGCTGGGCAGAGACCATCGTGCTCCACTTTCCGCAGATATCAGGATGCTCGGGAAAACGAGGCTTTGTGATCAACCCCTACGGACCGCAACTATTCTACGTTTCGCCCGACATCATCCGCAGCATCAAAATTCCCCGGTTATCAGAGTGAGTTCGGGGGAGGCCCAAGATACAGAGCAAAACCATCGAGCAGGATAGCAAGATGATGCTCGGCTACCGGCTGGAAAACAGAAGAGATAACTGCCCTTAAAAGCGCTGATTGCCTACGCAAAGTCGCGGGAAATTACCATGCTGGATCTGCTCCTAAAGAGCGACGGGGACGGAACCCAGTCCTATCTCATCATCCTGGATGTGCCGGAGGAGAACTGCCGCGCGTATTTCCGGGAGATTTACGATGCCTGCCGCCATCTTCTGCGCCGCGTCTGCTATGTGGATTTTGTGACGCTCAGACGGGCGGGCTTCGCGGACGGCGTGCGGACAGAGCCGCCGCTCTATGTCCGAGAGAAGGAAGGCTGAGATAGAAAGCAAACAGGATTTACAAGCTGCTTGTCGCTTCGGATCGAAAGAGACATGATAATAGAGCTCAAAGCGGTTCGGGGAAAAGCGTAAAAAGCAAGTCTTTTCTAAGGCTTGCTTTTTTGTTGTGCGGAAGAATGAACCTTCTCATTTCTCTGCTTTAATGCGATACTAATATTTCCAAAGTATAATCGATGAGATTAAGACAAAGGGAGGCAGAAGCCGTGAGAATCCTGATTGCGGAAGATGAACGCAGCCTGAACGAAATCATTGCGAAAAAGCTCACATCGGACGGGTACAGTGTGGACTGCTGCTATGAAGACGATGACGGCCGAGGCTTAGTACGAGATCGAGTTCTATGTGGGCAACACCGAGTATGACTACGAGATCGATGCACACTCCGGAGGCATCATCGAATATGATATAGACCGCGATTGATCCTTACAGAGGCCCCGTTTCGGAAAATGATTCCGAACGGGGCTCTTGTTCGTTGATTGGCAGCGCGAACGGCGTTACAATATACCAAGAGATGACATGGAAAAATCGACCCGATTGAATGTAAGCGTCAGGCCGATATTCAGATCGAATATAGAGAGATTTGTCTGTAGAAGGTATGCGAAGTGAGGGGCAATTATGTTGGATCAAAAGGGCTTTGATCTCTGGGCAGAGGACTATGATAAAGCTTGTGGGGATTTCGAGGAAAAGAACACCTATCCCTTTGCCGGATACAGAGCAGTGCTCGGAAACATCTATCAAAGTATTATGCGAAAGCCGAAAGCTGTTGTTCTGGACCTTGGCTTTGGAAGCGGAAGGTTGACGGCCAGGCTGTATGAAAAGGGCTGTACCGTTTATGGGCAGGACTTTTCGGAGCGTATGATCGAGCTTGCCGCACAAAAGATGCCGGAGGCGAGGCTCTATCAGGGGGACTTTGCAGAGGGGCTGGCAGAACCGCTCCTCAGAGAACGCTATGACTTTATCATAGCGACCTACTCGCTGCATCATCTAGGTGATGAGCAGAAGCTTCTGCTTTTGCAAGCCCTCCGCAAGCTGCTGAACCCGGGCGGGCAGCTTTTAATCGGCGATGTGATGTTTGAGGACCGGGAGAAGCTGGAGCAGTGTCGAAGGGAGGTGGGCGATGCCTGGGATGAAGAAGAGATCTACTTTGTTGTGGACGAACTGAAGCAGATGTTTCCGGAGCTCAGGTTTGAGAAAATTTCGTTTTGTGCAGGTGTGCTGGAGCTTGACTGTGAGGCGTTGCGCGCAAGAGAATAAAGAAAAAAGAGCGGAGCGCCTTGTTTTCTTAAGGCATTCCGCTCTTTTTTACGGTCAACAGATCAGAGTGTTGACCCAGTTCTTACGCACGACAGCACAGGCAGCCGCAAGGTCGTGTTTTTGCAGGGCGGAGATCAGCTCCTCATGCGACCGCAGCGGCAACCGAGGCATCGAGAGGCTTCATCGGTGTGGACCGTGCGAAGTCGATTGCTCTGGGACACGCGGGTGTCTCGGTATCCTTCTCCAAGGCAAAGCTTGACGACGATGACGGAAGAGGCGTGTATGAGATTGAGTTCTATGTGGGCAACACCGAGTATGACTACGAGATCGATGCACACTCCGGCGCGATACTGGAGGCAAGTGCGGAGAATGATTGAGGATGAGATGAGATGAGATGGAAAGCCCCCCTCCCGGGAACGGGAGGGGGGCCTTCTATCTCAAGAAAGAAGTGATGAAGAGGGAAATCTGCATTGAATTGTAACGCAAATGGCGTTACAATCTTACAAGGAGGTGATTGTCATGGAAAAAACAGCGACATTAAACTTGAGGGTCAATCCGACATTGAAAGCGGATGCTGAGGCAATCCTCGGACAATTAGGTCTTCCGATGTCAACGGCAGTGGATCTGTTTTTAAATCAGATAGTGCTTACGGGTGGGCTTCCTTTCGCAGTGAGTTTACCCGCTGTGCCTGCCGGCATAGATGCACGTGGGATGAGCGAAGAAGAAATTCGCGAAAAACTACGGAGAGGTTATGAGGATTACCGGAGCGGAAAGGTGCAGGATGCCGCAAGTACATTTTCAAAGTTTCGGGATAGTCACAGAAAATGAAGCACTATACGGTCCGGATTACAAATCAAGTAGTCGAAGACATGGAGAAGCTGTATACGTATATCGCTGTTCAGCTCAGAGCGCCGGAGAACGCAATGAGGCAGTACGATAGGATTGCGGAAGCCATTCTCACGCTCGACCGATTTCCCGAACGATTTGGGTGTTTTCACACCGAACCGGAATACTCTATGGGTATTCGCAGGATGGTGGTAGATAACTTTTTGGTCTGCTATGTCATCGAACCGGATGTTGTCACGGTAACGAATGTTCTGTACGGAGCTTCCGATGTTCGACAGAGATTGAAGAATCGTAGAGAGGGCTGAGAAGGAAAGTCGTTGTTAGTGCATGAGTGTTTAGTCGTAGACCTGAATTACGAGGTCTGCGACTTTTTTCGTGCTTCTTGCTCCCTTGCCCTTTGCTGGAGCGGCTGTCATACCTGTGCTAAAAATACAGGTATTGAGCAGTGTTTTTGTAAAAACACCGAACGATTTGTTTGTCGATGCGGATGAAAATAAAAAGGGAATGAAAGATGAAAGGCTATGCGGAAAACAAGGCATACGGAACAGTAGAGCCAATCAAGGGTACGAATCCGAGGCAGCTTTATGAGCATCAGAAGCAGGCCATGGAGAATCTGAGTATCGTGGATACGGAAGAGAAGTACAGTACTTTGGTTGTGCTCCCGACCGGAGGCGGTAAAAACCTATACGGCTTCGACTTGGCTCTTAAAGCACGCGATTGACCGAAACAAGAAGATTTTATGGCTGGCACATCGCCACACCTTGCTTGAGCAGGCCGCGGAGTCCTTTCAGAAGTATGCGTATGCGACAACAATTCCGCATACGAGCTCCTTTACCTATCGCATTGTATCCGGTGCGGTGGCTCACGACCGCGTGGTCGATATCAAAGCGAAAAGACAATATTCTGATTGCAAGTAAAGACAGCATAGGGCGCAATCTTCCGGCCTTGAATTCGTGGCTGAAGGGGGAAGAGGAATTGTACCTCGTGATTGACGAGGCACACCACAGTACGGCAAAGACCTATCGCAGGGTGATTGAGTACCTTCAAAAGGAAGGTCAAACATCTCAAATTAATCGGCTTAACCAGCAACACCGTTCCGAACGGGCGAGGAGGGCGCGGGACAGTTGGGAAATCTTTACCTGAACGGCATGCCGGAGCACAGGGGGATTGCCTACAAAATTGATTTGAAAGGAGTTAATCAAGCGCCGTATTCTCGCAAAACCAATTTTTACGACCTGCCTGACCGACGAGTCCTATGGACAAAACCTAGGCCTTGATGATTTGGAGAAGATTCAGCATTTCGATACACTTCCCGAGGAGCTGGCCAAAACGATTGCGGAGAGCGCGGCGAGAAACAAACTGATTGTCAATACGTATCAGAAAAATCAAGACGAATATGGGCAGACACTTGTCTTTGCGGTCAATGTGGTACAGGCAATTACGCTGTCGAAAACTCTTTAACAAGGCCAGGATTCCGGCTGATTTTTGTGGTGTCCCGATTCGGGACGAGTTGACTGGGGCTAACATCAACCAAGAAGACAATGAGCGGAAGATTCGGGCATATCAAGAGGGGAAGTTAAAGGTTCTGGTCAACGTGATGATACTGACGGAAGGCGTGGATCTTCCGCAGACCAAGACCGTCTTTTTGACGCGCCCCACGGTATCGACCATTTTGATGACACAGATGATAGGGCGCGCGCTGCGAGGAGAGGCTGCCGGAGGTACCGCGACGGCGCATATTGTATCCTTTGTAGACAACTGGAATGAGCACATCGCCTGGGTCAATCCTGAGAGCTTACTTGCGGGCGGTGAGGATACCGACAAACAGGCAGAGCGTGAGGCAAGAGCAATACGCATGATATCGATTAAGAAAAATCCAGGAGTTCGCAGCTATCATGGATGATTCCGTCGATACGACAGCCATAGAGAGAGTGCCTTTTTGACAAACGAATACCGATCGGCATGTATATGATGTCGTATCAGGAACAGGAAGGTATGGACTTTGAGCTGGCAGGTGATGGTCTATGACAGCACCAATAAGGCGTACCAGAGGCTGATGAAGGCGCTGCCGGACTTGTTCGATTCCCTACGGAAAACGATGACGAGTACCCGCCTGTCGAACTCATCGATGAGATGGAAGAGCAGTGCAGGGCAAGCTTCTTTACCGGCGATATGATTCCTTCGTACGACCCGGAAGATATTCGCCACATTCTGATGTATTATGCGCAGCACGGCGAAATACCGTCCTTCTATACCTTTGATGAGATTGAACACAGCAAGCTCGATGTGGCGCAAATCGCGCGACACATCATTGAGTCGGGTATGAACTATCTCGAGCAGACAAAGTATTTAAATGAACTCTGGGAACAGGGGGATGAAAATTTACTGCGCCTGTTCTTCGGGATGAAGAGCTATTTTAGACGCCAGGTTGATATAGAGCTTCAGAGAATCGTGGAGCCGGCGACCTTCGAGACGAAAAATGTCAGTTACGGGAAGCGCCGTTTTGAGGATATGCCGCTCAGTGAGATGCGCAAATACCCGGGAGGTGCGGAGTACGAAAAGACCCTGCGTGAACAGGCCTTTGCGAAAGCCAAGGTGAAGGGCGGAAACTATGTCTGCGCTTGTTGCGGAAAACAGTTTCGAAACCGCATTTACTTACAGGTAGACCACATCGTCCCCATGAATCAGGGTGGAAAAAGCGTTCCGGAAAATCTTCAGGTTCTGTGCAGGACTTGTAACGGGGCAAAGGGAGATCACTGATGGAGGTCTGCCTTACCCCGCTTGAGATGGCCTGCATTGAGGAGAGCATAGGCTTGGCGATAAAAGATACTTATGCGCTTGAGCGGCTTGTATGGACCTTCGAGAAGAACTTACTCCCGGAGATTTATCAGGGACAATCTAAAGAACTGGATGCTGGACGTCCATTTTTGCGGCGCCTATCTTCACGACAGGGCTGCGCTTGCGTCGGAGTTTCCGCTCATCACGAAAGAACTGCAAGGGATAAACAATAAAAACGAGCAGTCTCGTCTCGGAACAAACCAAGCTCTGTTTGAGATGGAGTTTTATGAGCTGGAGTTTTATTTAAAGCGCATGCGGATTGTGATTTTTAGTACCATGGGAAACAGGACTATGTCCGAGTGAAGCTCAAGACGCTTTTGCGGGCATACGGATATCGGCGCAGAAGTGCAAAGCTTATGACGTTTCTCAAGCAAGGCATGGAGCGCTACGGCCTGGTTTCCTTCCTGCGGGGCAATCAGCGCTGTGACATCGAAGAGATTCGCTTGGATGATATGATTAGTTTTCGCGTGAAAAGCAATGGATGAAAAGAAGCAATCAAAGTTTAAGCAAATCGTAACGGAAACTTACTTTGCTTTTGAAGCCAAAAGAGAGACAATTTACTTGCAGCAGTTTCAAAGAAAACAGAACTTTGTACTTAAGCGTAGGCGCTTTGGGATTCAGTTTCACGGCGCAGAGCGCGGTACCTTATTTGCTTCCGCGGGAGTGTCCGGAAGCCGAGGAGGAGCAATATAAAAGTTATTCTGATCAGGCATTGCAAAGTAAAATATGACTGGCACAGCTTTTACAGTTCGGCGGAATTTGACCGGGCGTGCAGAGAGTACGACAGGGCGCCGATTGAAGTCGCAAAGCCGTCAGCCATTCAAGAGGCGGTGGGCACGGTTTACATCAGTCGCTTAGAGCAGAAGCAAAAAGCACTGCGCTTTGCTTCTTTGGTAAAGCCTGCAATTAAAACAGACGGAACTCTTGGACGAGGTTCCGCTAAGATCCAGTTTTGATACGAAATTACGGCTGCCGCTCTGGTTTTGGAATCTGACGGGGAGAATCCAGTGGTTTCTGAATCATCCGAGGCAAGCCGAATCCAGACGTCTCACAGAGCGCCGCGCGAGAAAACTGGTCGGAAAAGTAAGCGCCGCGGGAGAGGACTGCGTCCTTATAACGCACGGATTTTATATGCATACCCTGATAAAGGAATTTCAAAAAGCGGGTTTCAGACAAAGCAGCAAAGAGCGCATTACCAAAAACGGGCAAGCGATTACACTGTGGCTACCGAAAGAGGGACAAACATGAGCAATCATATTCGGAACAGGACGAACAACTCACCCGGTTTTTGGGGAGCTTTCAAAATAAACTTAGATGCATTCTGGGGGCTAAGCTCATCGGCATCTATATCCACGGTTCGGTGGCGCAGAATGCCTTCCGCTGGGAGCGCTCCGATGTGGATGCGCTCGCGGTGGTTTTCGAGCGGCTCAGCGCGGCCGAACGCCTTCGCTTTGTAGAGGAGATGCGAGCGCAGAGCGGGGAAGGGCCTGCGAAGGGAATTGAAGTTTCCGTGCTCACGAGAAGGAACTTATCGAGGGGGAGCATCCCTATGTCACGGAATGCCATTATTCGCCCTTTTGGGATGAATATGTCCGCGAGGCAGGTTGGGAGAATTGGGATGATGAATCGCGCAGGGATGAGGATATCACAAGCCATATCTTTAACCCTAAAGGCAGAGGGGCATCGTGCTCGAAGGGCCGGAGATTACGGCGCTCTTTCCCGACATCTCCCGCGAGACTTTTTATGGAGCATCGCCTACGATGAGCACGATGCGCCCGTGGATATGGTGGATTCCGTCGTGAACCTCTGCCGCTATCATTGTTTTTGCGGAGCGGGGAGCTTCTTTCAAGGAAGAGGGCTTGCAGCGAATGCTGCCCGAACTTCCGGCCTACGAAGCGTTTTCTTCGGAGGATACTGCGGGGAATTTTTACGCGGGTACTGTGTACTTAGACTGAAGCGCTGATAGAAACGGCGGAGCGCTTCAAGGGAAGAGATGCTACCAAACGAGCGAAAAGAACTGGGATTGCACCGAAGCAAAAGCTACCGGCAGAATAAGGAGGTAAGCCATGAAACATTTCCGGAAAAAGAGTCTTGCAATGCTGATGGCGCTGACCCTTTTTCCGCGTCCGCACTTTCGGCCTGTGCGCCGACGGCTGCGTTGAAGGCGGTGGAGGCGAATTACCCTGTTCCGGCGGCGGAGGAGAAGAATGCGCAGACGTTTGCGGAAAGCCAGGAGTATCAGGACTGGCTCAAGTTCTATCAAAAGAAGATTGCTCTGTCTGAACCGTATCAGACAGAACTCCGCAGCTATTATCGGAGCTTGCTGCCGAAGCTTTTGAATGAGTCGGATGATAGCACCGTCTCCCCCGCTCAATAGTTATATTGCCCTCGGAATGCTCGCAGAGGGTCTCCGACGGAGAGAACAGACAGCAGATTCTGAATGCGCTTGAGGCGTCGGACATTGAAGTTCTGCGGAGTCGCATTACGGCGCTTTGGGAGAGTAACTATGTTGACACGCCGCTCATCAAGAGCTTACTCATGGATTCGCTCTGGCTCAACAATTCCGTGAGCTACAACGAGGAAACTCTGGAGAGGCTCGCGAAAATTTTACTATGCGTCTTCGTTTCGCGGAAAGCCGGGTTCGCCTGAGATGGATGAGGCGCTTCGCAAGTGGACAGATCAAAACACCGGCGGACTTTTGACGGAGTACACCAAGAACTTAAAGCTCGAGCCGGATACGGTTTTGGCTCTGGTATCGACCATCTACTATAAGGCAGCGTGGGTTGATGAGTTTTATGCCGCAGGCAATACAAAGGAGACCTTCCATGGGACCAAGGGCGATGCGACGGTTGATATGATGCATCAAACCGACACAATGGGCGTCATGGAAGCGGAGAAATTTACCGCTGTTCGCCTGCCTCTGAAGGACAGCGGTGACATGTATTTTTATCTGCCGAAGGAGGGCGTTGCGGTCAATGAACTCACGGAAGATGCGGCGGTCTTTGACGCTTTGCCGCCGACGGACACAGCGCAATGGACTTCGTACCGTGTGAATCTGACTTTGCCGAAATTCAAGGTTTCTAAGGAAACAGATCTCATGAAAACGCTTGCTGCCATGGGAATTACAGATGCGATGGATGCCGGCAAGGCGAATTTTAAACCGCTCACGGAAGCGGGCAATCATTTCTGCCTGACTCGCGCAACACACGCGGCCATGGTAGAGGTGGATGAGCAGGGTGTGACCGGAGCGGCCACACCATGCTGGCCATGGCGGGAGCGGCGATGCAGATGGACGAGCCTCTGGACATTACGTTCGACCGCCCCTTCCTCTTCCTCGTTGTCGCGGAAGATGGTTCGCTGCTGTTCTCGGGCGTGGTACGGAATATCGAATAAGATAGGTTCTTGCAGTGCGTCTTTGACGAGGCTTCGGCTTCGGAGCCGCTTGCTGAAAGATAGGCGCAATCCGACTTTCTGTGGAGTCGGATTGCGATATCTTTTGCTTGCATCTTCCGCTGCGCTTAGGAAAACGGTCAAAGATGCAAATTAGAAGAGAAAAATTCTGTTGAAAACACTCGGTAAGTTGATATAATGTACATATACAATAAGCACACTTTGACAAAGGAGGTGATGTGGTTTGGACATTGTGATCAGCAACAATACCGGAAAACCGATCTATGAGCAGATCACAACACAGGGTAAAAAGCCATGATCATAGCGGGGAGCTGAAGGCGGGGATGCGATTCCCTCCATGCGTGCGCTGGCGAAATCAATCCATGTCAGTGTCATTACTGTCCAGAGAGCGTATGAGGAGCTGCAAAGAGATGGCTTTATAGAAAACCACGGTTGGCAGAGGCAGTTTTGTTTCCGCACAAAACAAAAGAATTCTATCAGGAAGAACAGCAACGCATCGCCGAAGAACATTTGCAAATCGCCGCGGAAATAGGGCCGAACGAATCGAATTCGCTTGAAAAATTGAAGGAGCTATTGGAGCTGTTCTATCTGGAGGACGAATAATATGGAAAATATATTAGAGTTGCGGCAGGGTCTCCAAGTCATTTCCGGGATCGAGTTTTTCGTTTGGAGGACATCAGCTTTTCGCTTCCGTATGGCGCTGTGTTGGGCTTTGTCGGAGAAAAGACAGGGGCCGGAAAGACTAGCACAATCGGCTGTATCTTAAAGTACGATTGCGCAATACGGCGGCAGCATCAAATTATTCGGAAAAAGAGATGCGGGATTCCGATACGGATATCAGAGAACGGATAGGTGTCGTCTATGATGGGGATAATTTTCCGAGTTATTTGGAGTGCAAATCAAGTGTCGGAAATTATGGCGAGCATTTACAGAAATTGGGACAAGACGCTGTTTCGCCATTACCTTGAGAAGTTCAAATTGGCTCCGACTCAGAAAAATCAAACAGTATTCCAGAGGAATGACGATGAAACTGGCGATTGCGGCTGCCTTATCGCATCATCCGCAGCTGCTTGTTTTTAGACGAGGCGACAAACGGACTGGATCCCATCATGCGGGATGAGATGTTGGATGTGTTTCTGGATTTTGTGCAGGATGAGCGGCACTCTATTTTGCTGTCATCTCACATCACGAGTGATTTGGAAAGATAGCCGATTATATTACCTATCCACAACGGTAGGCTGATTTTTCTCCGCGCTGAAAGATGATTTGCAGTTATAACTATGCTGTGATGCGCTGCAGTGAGAATCAATTTCAGGCCTTGAACCAAGAGGATACGATGGCTTATCTGAAACGGGATTATCAGGTCGATGTGCTGCTTTCCGACGGAAAAAGCCGCTACAAAGAAAGTACAAAGGATGCTGTGATTGACCATGTATCCATTGAAGAGAGTCATGCTGCTGCTGATCAAGGGAGAAAGGATATGAAGGGACTGTTGAAAACAATTGTTTTGCAAACCTTGGACAATGCGAAGGCTATTACAGGCTCATGGTTTTGCTCTGTGTGTCGGGTATTGTTATGAAAACAAAGTCTGATCATTTCGTTTACCCTGATTTGCAGTGGTCGGTTTTTCGCTCATCCGCTTGTCGGAAGCCCTGAAAGAAAGGGATTTAAATGGGATAAGTATAAGCTGTCAATGCCGGTAAGGAGAACCGAGATTGTGAGAAGCTACTTTCTGAGCCTGCTGATCTGGCTCGCATTCGGAATGTTGCTTGCCGGAATCGGGATTGGTTTATCGTTGGTGTTTCGAGGCTTTCTATTTGCAAAGCACACAGATGTGTTTAATCTGTATGTGGGAGGGATCGGCGTCAGTTTGTTTATAGGGCAATCTTTTTCCGCTGTATTGCTCACCGGGAGGAGAGGAAAGAGGCGAAGCTCTGTTGGTTATCAGCCTGCTTTTGGGCTTTGGCATCATGGTTGCGATCAGCAGTTTCATCAATCGTACGCATCCCGGACCCCGATGACAGCGCGGGGAACGATTGCGGTCGGCTTTATGATAATGTCGGCCGCGGTGTGTCGCATTTGTCTCTTTTCGTATGTACTGACGGATCCGTATCTACCGGCGGCGGGACTGCTAGACAATTTCAGGAAACAGAAGGGAGGTTTCACCATGGGTTTGACATTACCCACCATGCGATTCGCAGGGATGAGATGGAGCGTTGCTTTTTGCGCCGATGAAGGCGTTAAAGGAGGGAGACAGCAGCGTTGCGGAGCGCTTTGCGGCGGCGTATCAGGCGGAACACGAGTCTTTTTACGGGAGAAGCACTTGCAGACATTATGAAGACCATCGCTCGCCTGGGACATCCGGAGGGCCAGTGAGAAGGCATACTCTACGGAATGGCGGTGGTCAGCGGCTCTTCTTCACCGAATATCAGTATGTCCGCGGCTCGGCTACTCGTTCCTCATTGAGGAACATCCGGAGATGAAGCGCTACTGCAGTCCGTGGAAGAGTTTTGTGCCGGATTGGATTCCGGAACCCGACCATGATATCTTTAAGTGAAAATTAGCGGCCGGCATCTACATGGCTCCGGAACAGGTGAAGTCCTTGCTTCGGGATTACGAGGGCGATGCAGGCGTGCGGAACTGTCTTGAGACCTTTTTCGGGGATAACCTAGCGGTATTTTTGACTTCGCTCCGTCAGGCGAGTGAGTAGAGGCGGCCTCATGGAAGCGGGCCGAGGTCATGGAGGTAAATCCCTTTGATCTCAACCAGTCGACTTGCTACCGGACATTCGTCTCTGTGACTCGCAGGGCGCCTTTCATCTATCAAAAAGTCGCAATCGAGCAGGTAAAAAGCCGCGAGCGGAATGGAGACGGAAGAAATCATAGAGAGTGAAGTACGAAAAGCGCCATTACGATACCTCGGCGGAAGAAACACGAGGCGGCAGAGGAAGCGGCGCAGAGCCCAGAAAGCTACAGAGAAAAGCCCGGTTTCTTTACAAGGCTCTTCGGAGTGAGCGCATGAGAATCGAACATGTGGCGCTCTATGTCTCCGACCTGGAGCGCAAGCGCAGGCGTGTCCGCTATTTCGGCGGAAGCGCGAATGCGCTGTATCACAATGAGAAGACCGGATTTCGCTCTATTTTATATCCTTTTTCGGACGGCGCTCTGTTTTAGAGGCTCATGCGAGCAAAGCCTGACCTCGTGTTACAGGATAAGCGCGCTGCATCGCGCGGGCTAGTGCGCACCTGGCCTTTTCGCTCGGAAGCAAAGAAAAAGGTGGATGCCTGACAGAGCAACTAAGAGCGGCGGGCTACGAAGTCATCAGCGGGCCGCGCACCACGGGAGACGAGGTATTACGAGTCCTGCATTCTGGATTTTGGGGGAATCAGATTGAACTGACGGTGAGTGTCATGTACTTGTAAGCTGATAAAAAGGTTTCAGGTCGGAAAGAATCTCAGAGTAAAAAGAGCAAACGTCAGGGGGTAAGCTGTTATGACTGATCGTTTTGACAAGAGTTCAATACGCAGACGATGATTTGCAACCATCCGGATGCTCTGATGAGAGAGGCTCGGAACGCGGCATTCGCTACTTCTGCGAGTGTGTACGATGTACGGGAAAGAGCAAGAATCAAGGTATACATCCCAGCGGACGGCAACAGAGGTAAGAGGATAAGAGCCTTTTGATGTTTCGATTCAGACCACCGAAGGAGAAAGGCATTGCGGAAATCATATCGTGAACTGAGAGAGGAAATCAAAACGGGACGAGCGTCTTAAGCTCATTACGCAGCGCTCGAGCAGCGATGACCTCGTCTATCACTATGCACCGATCTGCTGAGGACTGGGCGGCGGGCGGAAAACTTCTGCTTGAGAACAGCTTTGACCGGCACGGGAGGCGGGAATCGTCTTTTTGCTCGGGCGGCTCAGAGCGTTTGGGGCTGCTTCGAAAACGGACGTACGTTCAGAGACGTGCGCAGCTGCCGGTACAGGTGCAAATTCGGGCAGCAGATACAGATGTAAGTATCGATACCTTCGATGCAAAACAATGTGCAGCAAGACGCGCGACAGGACGAGGCGGCGAAACGGTGAACAGGACTGTCAACGAAACAGCGAACAGGATTGTCGGCAAAACAATGAGCTGGACTTTAGAGAGGGCAGTGCAACGGGCAGTGAAAGCGCTCCGCGTCTTTATACCGATACCGCTTACCTTGCCGCCAAAATTCTCTCGCAGCTAAGACACAGGACTTTTATGCCGCGCGCGCCAAAGAGCTGGCAGCACTTCTGACCGCAAGATGGGAAATTTCGGATATCGCGCTTCCGAAGAAAGCAAACACTGCACTCGGTTGGATCGGTTCCGAAGCGGGAGTCGATGTTTTTAATCGGGACGATGCAGGGCGACACGGATGTACGCTCTGCCGCGCCTGGGCGGCTGCTGCGCTCATGCAGCTCTCCTTCCACGCTGTCGATGCAGCGTTTTTGCGGGAGAAAACAAAGGCGGCCTTTGCGGAGGTGATCCGGAAGGAGGCTGGCTTGCACGCCGCCGGTATCATGATAGAGGCGGCACAGACGTTATTCGGCAAGAAGTGGATATCCGCCGCGGCAGCGGGACTAGCAGATCCTGCGGTGATTGAGAAGGCAAGAAAGTCGGCACTTCGTTTTTCTCGGCAAAAGCTCGAATTACCGGTCGCCTTTTGATTGCGTTGGCTATTTCCGCTTTGTCTATAATGAAATCTGACCCTGAGCTGTCGCATACTCGTCATTTTTGACATATTTGTCGCGCATTGAGTGACAAATGAGGGGGAAAGACGAAAGCAAGGCGTAAAGGCGAATTGGGAAGTTTGTGATTGCGTTAGGAGGCAGAATCGATGATGAATCAGGCAGAGGAAACAGGAGTATTCAGAGTTGCAACAGGATGGCAAACCGGGAGCAGCAATCCTAATCGGGCACCTTCTGCTCTTCTTCTTTGAACTAGCGATGGTGATTCACGCTTTTCGCGGGCGAGGGTCTCGCGACACTACGCTTTTATACGACAGATTCCAATCTGCTCTGCGGCGTCGCCTCAGCGCTCTTCCTTTTGCAGCGCGGCAAGCCGGATACGATGGTGCGCTTGCTCCGTTTTATTGCGACGAGTTGCCTGCTCGTGACCTTTACCGTGGTGCTCCTGGTTCTCGGACCGCAGAACAGCTATGCGCATGAATTCCTCGGCGGCACACGACTCTTCAGCCACCTGCTCTGCCCGTTTCTTTCGCTTGTGTTGTTTCTGACGGGAGAGGGAGCGCGCGCCGCAGCGCTGGGTCGGGTATGCGCTTTTTCACCACGCTGCTCTATGCGATTCCGATGATTATCTTAAACGGCATGGGACTGGTCTCAGGGACCCTACAGTTTTCTGAAGGTGCGGGAGCAGAGTCTTGCCTCCACACTGTTCTGGATTGTTGTGATTCTCGGAGGAAATGCACTTTTGGCCCGTGCCGCGGTCCTGTTGCAAAAAAGGTTTTTTAAGAGATAAAATATGCATAAAATATGAATTTGAGCGCTAGATAATTGTGCACTTTGCCGATAGCTGTGGGGATAGCCGCATCCCATCGTTATAAAATTTGACAATACAGTGCAAATGCCAACATTTACCGCTAAAATAAGATAATGGCAAAAATTTGCAAACAATTTTGCGGTGATTCATTGACGCTACAGGAAATATCATGTTACCATGACCGTAGTTTCAGAAGGGCATTACAAAGAAATGGAGGGGTCATGGGTTTCATTCAGGGTTTGGGCACCAATACGGTGTTCATGATTTTTCTGACGCTGGTATGCGGTTATGCATTCGGCAGGATTAATTTTGCAGGCGTGAAGTTCGGCACATCCGGCGTTCTGGTGATGGCGCTGATTTTCGGCGCACTGGGCATGGAAGTGCCGGCCATCATCGGAACGGCCGGTCTGGCACTGTTCCTCGCGTGTGTCGGTCTCTCGGCGGGACCGTCGTTTGTCACAAATCTGAAGGCAAATTTCTGGGGCTTTATCGCGACGACCGTTGCGATTCTGGTTGCCGCAGGGCGGTACGGTCATCATGGCGGTCAAGATTTTCAAGCTGCCGGTTGACCTTGCACTCGGCGTTATGGCAGGGCGCAATGACCTGCACCGCGAGCCTTGCGACGACCAAGGAGCTCTTCGGCGATAAGTCCGCGGCCGGTGTTGGCTACGGTCTCGCCTATGTGTTCGGCATTATTTCGGTCGTGATGTTCGTCCAGCTGGTGCCGAAGTTCCTGAAGGCGGATGTCGATGCGGAAAATGCCAAGCTGCCGGATGCACCGGTCTCGAAGAGCGAGGGCGACAAGTCGCTGCTCACGGTCGATGGCCCGGGCGTGTTCGTAGTCTGCGTTGCGATTGCCCTCGGCGCGCTGATCGGTGCCATCAAGGTTCCGCTCGGCGGCGGCACGACCTTCTCGCTCGGCACGGGCGGCGGCGCTATCATCGCAGGTATTTTTGTCTCGGCAATCGGTCACTGCGGCAAGATTAAGCTGACCGCGCCGAAGTCGACGCTGATGCCGCTCCGCGATCCTCGGCATTGCATGGTTCCTTTGCAGAACAGCGCAGGTGCAGGCCCGAAGTTTGTGTCGACGCTGCAGCAGTACGGCATTATGCTGTTCCTAGTCGGTGCGTTCATGAGCGTTGTCGCTATCCTTTTCGCGTATGTGGTGGCGAGATATCTCTGCAAGATGCCGCTCTTCGGTGCCCTCGGTGCAACGACGGGCGCTATGACCTCGGCACCGTCCTGATGCGCTGATTACCGTGACGGGCAATGACAAGGTGGCTTCCTTCTATGCGCTGCCAGCCGGTTGCGACGGTGGGACTTGTGATTCTGCCGAAGCTGCTCGTGATGATGCTCGGATCCTGGGTGCATTGTACGAGAGCAAAAACAGGAATTTTGAAACGCTGTTTCGTGAGAACGAGACAGCGTTTTTTTTGCGCGGATTCGCCTTGACAGGCTCTGCGGCGTGCCGGAAGATAAGGACAGGAAGTGACAGAGAGGAGGTTGGCCATGCTCCAAATCAAGAGCCTGACCATAGAACATCGTCGTGACTTGCGTGATTTATTCTGGAGAACTTTAACCTGGTTCTGAATACAGGCGACAAGGCGGTTATCATCGGCGAGGAGGGCAACGGAAAGTCTACCCTGCTCAAGTGGATTTTGACCCCGCCCTTGTCGCGGACTATGCGAGGTGCAGGGGGAACGCATCTTGAGGCGCGGAGCGACTTGCCTACCTGCCGCAGGAGTTGCCGGACGCTGAAACGGAAAAAGTCGCTCTGCTAGAATTCTTTTCGGCGACGGATGCATTTTCGACTGCAGTCCGAAGGAGCTCTCGGAGCTCGCCGCGCCTTTCGCCTGTCACCGGGTTCTTTTTACGGAGAGCAGCATGGATACGCTCTCCGGCGGCGAGAAGGTGAAGGCACAGCTATCGCTATCTTTTTGGAGCGGCCCACGGTGCTTTTGCTCGATGAGCCTTCCAGATGACTTAGATCTTGCCACGCTCAGATTATTGGAAAACTTGATCAATGACTGGGAGGCGTGGTCCTCTTTCGCCTCACGATGAAACCTTGATTGGGCGGACGGCGACTGTGGTGATTCACTTAGAACAGCTGAAGCGGAAAAGCGAGAGCCGCTATGCGGTGGTGCGGGACAGCTACCTTGCTGCTACCCGGCAGCAGCGCGCAGGGACTTTTGCTAGGGAAGACCCAACAGGCGGAGAACGAGCGCAGGAGAAGAAACTCCGGGACGAAAAAGTATGCGCGGCTCTACAACTCAGATGGAACAGGCATTATCAGTGTTCGCGTCAGGCACCGGGTGGGAAGAACTTAAAAGACAAGATGCATGCGGTGAAGGCCATGATATGTGCCCAGAATTCTGGACACATTGACTATCGTTAGGCACCGCAACTGGATGCTATCCTGTATTGTACAGGAGGCACTCAGTTGTTCTTCTGGATTCTCCTGTTATGTAGTAATCGATATAATCATCGACTGCAGTAACGAATATCCTCAAGGACTTGAACTCTTGCTCATGTCCATAGAACATCTCAGTTTCTTCATCCGACCAAAGAACGACTCCATAGTGCCGTTATCATGGCAATTCCCTTTCTGGACATCGACTGTGTGATGCCATGCTTCTCAAGCTCGGTTCGATAGTAGGGCGTGCTGATACTGCCAGCCTGATCTGAATGCATAATCGAGCCTGTTAACTTTGGGAACTTTTGACAAATACGCCTTATCAACATGTCCTTAATCTGTTTCCATATTAGGATGCAGCGAAACATTGTACGAGATAATCTCGTTCCCGCACATATCGAGGATCGGAGAGAGTAGCACTTCCCCATCCATATTGAGACGAGATACGTCTGTTGTCCATTTCTCGAGTGTGTGTCTGAAATAAAATCCATGTTTAAGGAGATTGTCCACAGTCTTGCCCACCTCACCTTTGTAAGAATAATGCTACTCCTTCGGACGCTTGCCGAACAGTTCCATGTCGTGCATGAGCCGCACAGAACGCGCGGTGAGTTGACCTCAAATCCACGATTATGCAGCTCCGCCGTAGTCGGCGGACACCATCATCGCTGCCGGTTCTCATCATGTAAATTCTGCGGATCTCTGCGGAAAGGCCTGTATTCTGGGAGCAACCGTCAGTCCTGCAAGTTCAGCGAGTAGTGAGGTGGACCAGGACATTCCCATTGCTGTCAGCGGTACTTCGAGTTTGTATCCTCTGTCGCGGAGTTCTTTGATGATCGCTGCTTTCTCGCCTTGAGTCGCGCAGCTTCCTTTTCTTCCCTCAAGGCTATCCTTTTTATTACTTCGTTCTCGGCCTCAAATCAAGGCGTTCTCTTCACAGCCGGAGGGCTCCTCATTCACTCTCCTGGAGTTTTCTGGGATTGATATTTACTTTCTTCATCTTCGCAGATATCCTTTGACTTGGCCTTTCTTCTGCCCTACAAGTCCACTTGTACCCGTAAATCTATATTTTGCACCCAGTCCTTAGAGCAGACGGCTCTCAATGCCGACCTCTAGCGCAACAGACTGATGCCGTCCTCCCGGCGGAACCTTTGTGATTAGCTTCAGTTTCTCTTCAGGCGTCCACGGATGCTGCTTTCCATGCTTTAGGACCTGGGGGCCGTTTGCCTTTTTCGGCACACGCCCATCGACGAATCACTGACGTGAAGTTGACCCGGATCGTTATAACCCTCCGGTGTCTCTGGCCATTTCCCTGTCGATACAGGTCGACACACATCTTCTTAAATTCTTAATCATGGCGCGTGACCCTCCTTACTGTGACACTTTCGTGTCAGTAAAAAGGGTACATAT
>BNJV01000963.1_pt1 | contig 60064 bp, 86 predicted proteins | sample 8540591 | NCBI WGS metagenome assembly BNJV01 (sample SAMD00202457, study PRJDB9452) | human saliva metagenome | host: Homo sapiens | reverse complement strand
GCAGTATGTATAGCAATCATCCTCGTTTTGCTCGCTGATTTCAAATATCAATACTCAGAAGTGCTGACGGAAGCGTTTATGTCGATGCAGCTATTCCTAACCTTATTCTTGCAATGAAGATCTGGAAGCCATTCTCATCTATTTTTACAGTGATTGTATTTGCAGGTATTTATACAACAGCAGTGCCTCTACTTTATAATCCTGCTTCAAGATTTGCTAAAGTTAAGTCAGTTTAAGATACTTACACTATAGTGCGCTGGCAGTTGTTGGTTTGGTAGTGGGACTCTTCCTCCCATTTAAGGTTCTTGTAAATTATATTTATGTATTAAATGGCTATGTAGGAGCAGTGCTTATTATATTCATAATTTGGAAGAATATCAAGATACCTTCCTCAAAGAAAAGAATGCCTAGTGGGGGAAACCGGAACCCTGCCACTAGGAGGTGACAGAAGCTTTCTTCACTGTATACATAATGTGTGGTTGAAAAAGATAATATATTCTTGTGGGCATATTACAAGCAAAAGTGCATTTTGGTAATTAATCTGGGTTCAAATTATCTGGGTCCTCCTATTCCATAGTGTAACAGTGCTTCCTTAGCCGCATCAATGACCTCAGGTGAGAATCTGGAGGTGGTTATCATCATCTGCTAATTAGGCTCTGCTTCATTTCAGTCAGAAAGTTGTTAAAATCACTGATATCAATCACATTGTCGGTAGTTATTATAAAGTACTGCCTCTTTCATAAATGACTCTCCATTCCTAGTCCTTCCTTGTACCAGACAAAAATGGCTGCGCAAATTCAGATTCCTTATAAATCAGTGCAAACCCTCTTCACTGTATAAAAGTGCATTATCTTTGCCGTAGCGCTACTCTGAGATAAACCACCACCTTTGCATCTTGCTCTCAGCTACAGCTTCAGTTCATATTTTTTCCAGTATCTTTGAAGTATGGGTGCAAGCTTCATTAACACAAGACAAATTCCTATGTTAAAGGTGTCAGCCGCCAAATCTTATTAACAAAAGTAATACAATAGCAAAACAAAGAAATAATCTCAAGCCTCTTATTGTCATCTTAATTGTTCCCTTGACTAATCTATCTGTTGTTAAGCTTGGTTGAAAAAGCTTTCGATAGAATATAGCCACTGGTTTAGTCTGATGTGAAACAGGTTGATGTGATAATGATATAGTTAATTGAATATCTTTTTCTAAGTCCAAACGATAATATACCAAATTTTTTATATTATATTTAGCTTTATTAGATATTGTAAAAAGTAACCGAGATGTGCTAATAATTACTGATATGGATATTTGCACTTATAAGTGATATAGTATAATGTAGATTATTTATTAAAGTCCTACTTATGAAAGAAGGATGATGCAAGAAAGAGTACGCTCCTGTTAAAGAAGGAAAGATTAGAAGTTTATGATATCGGTGACAGCCTAATTAGTTTGCAACTGATAGAATATCGACGTTTAATACATATTAAAGAATAAGATATCAGATAAAGGAGCCATTCTTACTCAGATGTCAAAATTCTGGTTTGATTTTTACAAAGGATATTCTTCCTAACCATATGTTAAGTGTAGATGTAAATGATATACTGAGTTTTTAAGCCTGTAGTTACAGGTAACAACTTATGAAGGTTAGAAGCTGTATTGTCTTCCCTTGAGTGCATAGTCCGTGGTTATATCACAAGGCTTGGCTGGCAAGCTAAGGAAAACAGACAGTTTGTGGTATTCGCTTCAGAGGACTTAAAGAGTCAGAAAAGCTCCCTGAGCCTATATATACACCAAGTACAAAGGCTGAGATGGGTGTATGTGGTGAAAATATATCTTATGAGCAGGTATAAAGGTACTTGAAAAAGGAGTTTCCGGGTAAGGAGAGATATGCATCAAAGGCTTAAAGATTAAGCATGATATCTATAAGAAATGTGCTGACTATGCACTTTCAAAGATATAATATGATACAAGTTTGAGTTTGTCTTGTGAGAATGACAATATTGTAATTGGTGATGAGATACTTCTCCAGACAGCTCCAGATTCTGGCCCTCTTGAGGGCTTCAAGGGTGAAACAGGACAGCCTTATGATAAGCAGTATATGAGACTGGCTTAAAGGCTAATCAGGACAGTGATTCTCTTCTTCCTGAGGACGTAATAGAAGACAATTGAGAAATACTCATCCAAGCTGCTTACAGGAGAGGATTTTCGGGATAGTAGCCTGGCGAAGGACCGTGGCCTCTTAATAGGACATCACAATTGTATATGATATGATTGTGAAAACACTTGATAATCAATATTATGATAGGCTCAATGTTGGCTTATCAATTTGCATTAATCTGAATATAGCACTATAAGCATATATTCTTATTATAATCCGGCTTGGAAAATATTTTTGATATCACCCTGAAATTACTTGAAAAATACCAGTTTATCACAGTAAAAACACAATTATATGATATACTTATTAAGAGGTTGAAAGTAATAATCATAGCAAAAACTTGACAAATACTGTCAAATATCATTTATAAACTGGCTGATGATCAGTGGCATCCATATATGCTTATAAACTAAAATAGAATGGAGGTGTAAGATTATTGGTTATACCTATTTACAATACAATAATTTTACCTGACGTGCGAAGTACAATCTCGAGAGCCAGATTCACTTACAGACGAAAAAGCGCATTAAAGGTAGAAGATACGTCATGCTTTACCGCTTAAGGAAGAAAAAGACAAGAGAAGAACTTGAAACGGAAAGTTTTTTATCTCGGTTAACAGGAGTTATTAAGGGAATTAGAAATGCTGATGGCGATTTGATAATGCTGTAAGAACTGAACTAAAATTAAAGGTAGTTAACCTTAGCAAACAGAGAGTTCTGAACGCAGAGTGAGATTATCTATGACGGGCTAGTATAGATGAGGAAGGCAAAGAGCCGTGTTAATATGGTTTTAGAATCTTGCGCAGGTTTATCGTATTTCAGTGGGAGAAGCTGGGCTGTGCGTTTTTCTGAAAAGCGATAATGTCAACGAGTCATAAGCATAGTAGGACCTTATACAGACTTAACCGTAGAAAAGTACGCTATGCTCGAAACCGACTCACTTATGGAAGACCATCTCATCTCGGCAATGCTTAAGTACAGGGATCTTGTTGAACTTCAGGTAGATGTTAACAAGAAAATCCAGGACAAACAGGGTGATAATTACAGAGAAAGTATGATCAGGGGCAGATAGACCTAAATGATGAACTTGCTGAATATAATCAGGATGAACTTTCTGATGTGAAATGAGGGGAAGATAGGAAGCAGGATTCCCGGAAGAGGTTAAAGGCGAGATAGATAGAGATTATTTAACAAGTTTAGACAGATGGGAGTAGTGACCACGAATATGGCTCCTTTGTGAATAATCTTGAGTTTGTTACAGCTCTGGCTGGAAATCTGAGAAGAACAAGAAATATAGATATCAAGAGGCTAAGGAAATACTCAACAAGAGCCATCATGGGCTGAAGAAACCTAAGGAAGAGTGATTGAGCAGATTGCGGTAGTAGCGCAGAAGCAAATGCCAGACTCAATTATTCATTTACAGGTGCACAGGAACCAGAAAAACCAGTATCGACAAGGCTATCGCTGGGGGCGCGGGCGGTACATGTAGAATCAGCCTTGGAGGTATAAAGGATGAGGCGGCTGAGATAAGGGGCATCAGAACCTACGGCGGTGCAATGCCGGACGTATAATGAGTATCAAGCGTTCAGGTGTAAACAGCCACTGTAATTGTGTGATGAAATGAGAACAAACTAGGATATGGAAGCTTCAGCAGGGATCCTGAGGTGCGCTGCTTGAGGTGCTTGATCCTGAACGGAATGTAACCTTTACGAGACCATTACATAGATGGCCTTATGATCTCTCTAAGGTATTGTTTATATGTACTGCTAACAGTATTGATGAGATGAGTGAGCCTCTCCTTGATAGAATGGAGATAATAGAGCTTTCAGGCTATACTGCGGAAGAAATTCATATTGCCAAGAGCATCTTATGTCAAAGTCTTGAAGAGACAGGACTCCTGAAGAAAAATATTGGAATATCTGATTCAGTGCTTAAGAACATAATAATTCCCCTATAGGCCAGGTAAGAGAGGGCTTAAGAAGCAGATTGACAAGCTAAGGACAGGCAGCAGTTAAGATTCTTGAAAAAGAAGTTGATAAGGTGGTAATAAAGAAGGAAGATTACCTAAACTTCTTGGCAATAAAAAAACTCTTCACGATAAGGTGCTGAAGCACAATATTCACGAGGTTGTGACAGGTCTTGCTTGGACTCAGGCAGGAGAAATTCTCTTTATGGGAAACGACAGCATTTGCAGGAACAGGGCAGATTAATCACCGGACGAAACGGAGATGTTATGAAGGAGTCTGCAACGATAGCTGTAAACCTTGTAAAATCATTATTATTTGAAAGAAAATTGATTTTAGAGACAAAGACATACATATCCATGTTACTTATCAGGCTCGGTACCAAAAGGATGGTCCGTCAGCAGGGTCTTATGTTACTGCAATAATTTCGTTGGTGCTTGGTGACAAAGTAGACTCTCTACTTGCAATGACTGGAGAAGATATCTCTAAGGGACAGGTTCTTCCTATAGGAGGCTTCCTGAAAAACGATGGCGGCTGAGCAGGAATTAAGAAAGTGCTCATACCTCTGTCAAATAGGGAGACTCCACAGATCGTGTTCCGGGCTTTGAAGAAATCACTTGAGATAGTACTTGTAGATACTGTTACAGATGTTACCAAAGAAGCACTTGGACTCTCGTTTCATCCTAATAATAAGGGATTTTTAAAAACAAATAAAAGGATTAAAATGAAGACTTGAGGAGAAGGTTGTAAATACACCGAAGTTGAGAGGAAAAATAAAATTCTGATTTTATAGCCAATTAAGTAGTATTGTCGTTCAAATATCTTGGCTTATAAAATGTGCCATTATAAGTGGAACAAGAGGTGTTAGTTAACTATCAAGTAAAGAAAGGTAAAGAATAGAAATTTATAAGGTTCATCGACAACAGTCAGATGTATTCACCCAGCTGAAGACTTGGAAAGAAGTGGGTGGCATTGATGACTTTATTGAACAAAACAATCAGGTTTCTGACTTTATCCAGAACTGCCAGAAAGCAGGCGCAGAGTTGGAAATGTTTCCCAAAGCGGTATGGTAACTCTTGGGATAATGCAGATGCCGGGCGGAAGAAGTATCTATAACCGCACCAACCGATGCAGGTGCTGGATGCTATGGAAGGCGGTATGGCAGACGAATCGTTGGTGAAGATGTCACAGGTTGACCAACTCAAAACAGTTCATCAGTGAAATAGGGGCTCTTAGAAATGGGAAGAGGAGGAGAGTCACGCGGAAAAGCTGATTCCGATTCAATCGTTGGGTTGGATGGGCTCTTCTGATGTGCATTTTGACACACTTGATGAGCATAACTGGATATGCAAGATCTATCTCTTATGGCAGACCTATAAGGCATTCCTGTATAAAATTGGATGATGGCTTTATTTTAGTAGTGCATAAAGGCCTCGATATCCATGCTTTTCGTATGCGAAGATTTGCTTTTCGATATTGACTATGGGGCAAAGATAAATGTGCCTACATAGAGCCTTCCTGATGGAACCTCTTGGCTTGCTTATAGCAAAGAAAGCAATTCAAGTTATGAAATATTTAGTTCTTAACGTGACTAGACTAAAACAATAATATTCTTAAGCCCTGTGCAAGCTTGCTTGTTATAGGGTTTAAGTGTTTAAACTGTATTAAAATATGCTGCTATAGGAGTGGCATTATATTTAGATATCAGATTTGTCAGAGAGAGAACCCGGACGTAGTTAAGCAGAACATCAGAAATAAATTTCAGGATGAAAAGCTTCCTTTGGTAAAAAGAAGTGATTGAGCTTGATGAGAGATCTAGAAATTAAGAACAGGGCTTGAAAAAGAATAAGCTAAGTAAGCAGATTGGCGCCTGCATATTCAAGAACCATGAAGGATGAGGCTGAGAGCTTAAGAGAAAGAGTTGCTGCCGATGCCGAGGAACTTGAGTCTGCTCTGGAAAAGAGCAGGCTGAACTTGATAGAGAAAATCAAAAGAAATAATGACACTATTCTACCTAACATAATAGATGAAAGCGTACCTATTGGTAAGGATGATTCCCAGAATATGAGGTTTAAGTTTGGAGAGGCCTGGTGCCTAATTTTGAGATACCTTATCATATAGTTATGGAGGCTTGAGGGCAATGACCTTGATAGTGCAAGCAGGGTTGCGGGTAGCTGGATTTATTACCTTATAGGTGACATCGCAAGACTTCACTCAGCTGCTCGCTGGGGACTTTATGATGAATTAAGTTTACTACTGCCATTACCTCAACACCTTGATTAGGAACAGTGTAGTGACAGGAGTAATGAGCTTTTCTGAAATGGATGCCATGATGTATAAGATTGAAGGTGAAGATCTTTATCTTACTTATTGGGTTGACAGACATTCTATGATAGGACGCTGTTGGACAGATGCTTGATGAAGAGAGCCTTCCGCTTAAGTTTACCAGTTATTCACCTTGTTTCATGGGAAAAAGGTACTCACGGTATAGAAGAAGAGTTTATCAATATCCGCCAGTTTGAAAACGAAATGATTGTATTATGCAAACCCGAAGAAGCAATGAAGTGGTATGATAAGATGTGGCAGAGTCACAGTAGACCTCTTCCGACCTTGATATTCCAGTAAGAACTCTAGAGTGTTGTTCAGACGTCTTACTGACCTCAAGGTTAAGTCAGTTGATGTTGAGGCGTGGAGCCCTGAACCCAGCAAGGGCGGCCCCAGGTAGGAAGCTGTTCTAATCTCGAGGGATACTGGGCTAGGAGCTTGGTATAAAGAGTACGCATGTTTGGTGGCGGTATTTTGCAACCACACTCCAACAATACTGTTGCTGCACCTCACCGTATGCTCATTGCCTTGCCGAGAATAATCTTAATGAAGATGGAAGCGTAGACATTCCTGAGTACTAAAGACCATATATGGGTGGTAAGGAAAAGCATTCGGAAAAATAAGGATGCTTGCAATTAAGAGTTTGCACATAGTAACAAATATTTTAAGATTAATCTTTCGATTTAATTGACTTTGATTGATGTAAGGTTTAATCTTGTCAGTTAAATCGGAGTTATAACAACGACGAAAACTGTATTAGGAGTTTATGTACAGATGTGTAAATGTCAAAGATGGAGCTGAGGCGGGAAATTTATGGTTTCAGGCTTTTACTGTCAGGCTTCGCGGACTTGCTGGGGAGAAAGATACGCGGCGTAAGCGGAAAGATTTTCACTCTCCTATGATGACGTTCTTATAGTCCTACTTACGTCGATATATGAGCTGACGCTCAGCTATAGTAAGTAAACGCTTTACTGAGTACATCCTCTTAAAAAATATATATGATTACAGATTAAGTTTAGTGAGTATGCTATGATATGAATATCATCCTGGCTTACGAGCGTTTGATGATGACTATAAGGATGAGAGGAAGAAGCTTAAAGAGCGGCTGGGACTTTTGGCATATAAGAATGTATAAAGGGCCATGGGTATGTATGAAAGGCAGACAAGATGATTAGAGGAAAGAGCGATAACCTGAGCAGAATTGAAGAGGCGAGAGGATGATATAGAAAGCAGCTGCTACCTTTGGCAGGATAATGGCAGAAATGTTCGTATATGAAAGGATAGCTGGGAGAAGGGTTGATGAAACTTTTCACTTGACAGGTTGTACTATATAATGGATTAGCGTATGAAGATATAGGATGATATAAAAAGGAATTATAATCCTTTTTAAGAAGATTTGAAGATAAGGTTTAAGGAAAATGTGAAATATATGGCAAGAGCCAAGCTATAGAGTAGGTGCGCAGCTGCTTGGCACAGGCTACCTCTTATAAAGATGTCGACATTTGAAATATATTGTATGATGGTGTGTGGACAAGTTTGACGGGTCAGATAAGATCCTTATAGTACTAGGGTGTAAAACTGAAAGTGATGATGAAATAAAGAGCTTAAAGAACTTATGGGAAGTATCATCGGATTCTATGTTTAGAATCCTCTTTCATCGTGTAGAAAGAAAGAAGCTAAGCAGGTTCAGGAAACATGATGCCACCGGAAGGAAAAACGGGCTAGTTATACCGATAATTCTAACAATAGCGGTTATTATAACGGCGAGAGCGACGTGAAATGGCGGGTACAGTGGTGTGCGCTTGCGGAAGAAGGGCCTGGTCGGGCCTTAAGCCTGCTCGGTCTGCCTAACAGAGTAAAGTGAGTATTACTGTAATAGCTCAGGTGGGACGGCATGTATGCGCGGTATGGGTATGCAGGGGCGCGGCGGCAGTATCTATGGAGCCAAACAACATAGAACTCAGATCTTGTCAACGCTTAGCTTTCAGGGTAACAGATACGGCGAGGTAAAAACGTATATAGAGGAGAATAGAAAGTGGTTGATGATGCGTCTGACCTGTGTTGTAAATTATGGTTAGCTGATTCACTTTGTGAATGTATGGGAAGATTGTGCTCTCCATCTCGATAAAACAACTGGTTATGCAGGGCTTTGCCTTGCTGTTCTATGGTTTAGTGCTGGCAGAGCGTATTCAGGATGAGTACTTTTTGCCTAAGCCTGTCAAGTTTTTGTGGGAGTGGTGATAAAGGGAATCAGGCTTAAGATGGGAGGGTACTTGGCAGCATCCATTGTCATTTCTCGGCTCCGGATAAAACAAAGATAATTACTTATGCGGTAATGGGAAATATATATGTTGCAAGAGGAGGCAATATAGGAACTATGACAAAGGTGAGATTAAAGTGCAAAGATCAAACTATTATATTTTCTTTCAAAATTAGCAATGTTAACACTAACTGTACCTCTGTTCTTATATTCCTAACTCTCTTCACACAGGTAGAGAAGGTACAAATGGCTTTTGATTGCTAGCAGTGATACAGCCTGCGTGGTATGTAGGAGACAAAAGCCTATGATGCATTTCAGATTAGCATATGGAACAAGTTAAGGGTTTGATATGATATTAAATAAATATTTGGAAATGGATACAATGTGGCTGAACTAAAGGGTATCTATGAAGGGAGGAGGCTGAAGGTGGCACACTAGCACAGGGCACAGAGGCTGACTGAGGCAGAACCTTCTCGAAAATATGGGGTAGGAGTAACGCTTTCTACAGTTGTGAAATCTCGCAAAATTGTATTCTTTGATGAAATAGAAAACTTTGGTGAGCCTTCCAATTGCAGCAAGCTTGATTATGGGGTTAAAGGGCAGGGAGGAAGCCTTGGGGAGCAAGGAAATGCTTTTAATATCATCCAAGGAAACTGTGACGGTTTTCAGTGTATGGAGTAGTTGTTTTTCCCACATTTTCTAATGAATTTCAGGATAATGTGGGAGCGAAAATGGTAGTGAAATGATACGCATCAGGGTGCAGGAATGAATTACAGGGAATGTGAGCAGAGAAGGGATAGACTATATATGAGACACAGGAGGCGTGTTCACCATTCAAAATGCTCGTGGACTTAAATGGAGCGGTTATGATCTGTAAACCAGGCTTATATATGAAACTTAAGGATGAAAAAAATAGAATACCTTGAGTTTTAGTAAACAATAAAAAAGTTCTTCTAGATGAAGCTGCGAAAAAAATAAGGACAGCTCCTCAGTCTACTATATTGATGCAGGAATATTTGATACAAAGGAATCCACAGATGAGGCCTGTGATTTCACACGAGACAGACTTGCAAGAGGTGTCAATATTATGATTGAATATAAAATAAAGAAGTTTAGACAACATAATGGATATGGAAATATAAATGGGAAGAAGTAATAAAGAATGTTCAGGAGAACCCTGGAGCAAGATATTTTAATGCAATAAAATGAACCTATCTCTCTATGCATATCTCTACTTGGCTCTTGGACTTGAGATCGTGGCGGATGAGGTGGTTCCTAACAACAGACAGTGGCTGTATTTTTGCTACTGATGGCTGTGAGAAGTATATGGAGAAAACCCTCATTATCAATGAGCCTATCTTCACGGCGTACTTCACTCACCTCTTTGGACATATGTATAGGAGAGAGAGAAGAGGGATGAGGTTGTGGAACCTTGCCTGCGATATTAGCAGGTGGAGGGATTATACTCTAGATGAAATGGAAGCCAAAAGCGTAACTATGGTTGTTCCACCTCTTAAGGAAAATGAGGTAAGGATAGCAAAGGGTGTAAGATATTTTCTGCAAATACTATCTATGACTATTTAAAAGAAGAATAAAGAAGATATACTTGCTCTTGAGAGAGATTACTTTGGAACGGATGACCATTCGCTTTGGGATAATGAAAATAATGATAAAGAGGCTAAAAACGATAAACAGGAAAATAATGCGAGAGGAAGAGCTTTGGAAGGATGCTAGTACTAAAATCCAGACGAGTTGAGACATATTCCAGGAACATAGGTGTAGAAAATACAAGGCTGTATCAAAGAATCTTGTGTGACGGGAACAGGGAAAGGTGTCTTATGCAGTTTCCTCAGAAAGTTTAAGAGCCTGGAAGAGATTAAGCAGTTGCAGAGACCTGACTATGGATTTATAACTATAGACTTACAAACTTTATGGGAATATGCCTCTTATAGAGAACGGAATACAGGAGTTTCAAACAGTTAAAAATTTTGTAGTTTATTATAGATACCTCAGGATCGGTAAGCAGGGAGATTGACTGCCTGCCTTCCTTGAAGAGACTGTGAATATCCTGACTGAAAGTGTTACTGAGGATTTGAGTAGCCACCAGAGAATGTGTTATTATTCAATGTGACAATCAGATTCAGGATGTTAGGTACTACATAATAAAGAAAGAACAGGCATTATATAAAGAGTTTGAAATTATCGGGAGGAGGCTGAACTAGAGTTGCCTTTAGCTATATAGTGATGAAGTAAAGGGTAGAATGGTAGCCTTCTGGATTAAACTACTTTACAGACGGATATGGTATTATCCTGAAGCAAAGCTGAGTATGATGTGGTTTTTGTGTTCCTGGACTGCTTACCCTGATCATTCACCCTTAGCAAGGTGGAGTTTCCTGTGTGGGCAATGCCATTTGGTGATGGATGTTTAGAAAGACTAAGACCACAAGATATAAAGCAGCTAAGACAGAATCAGCGTACTTTAGCGTTGTATTTGGAAAAAGATGAGATGGGCAATTATCTGTTGCCACAGGTGAAGCCAGCGCCTCTTTTTGAGTGGGACCTCCAGGAGTGGGTAAGACTGCGATTATGGAACCCAGGTGGTAGCTGAGGAAGGGGTTGCACTTGTATCCCTATACCATTACCCACCATACGAGGCGAGTGCAGTGGGTCTTCACTATAAAGAGAGAATATGATGGAAGATGTATTCCACCACTGGATACACTATGAACTGAGATTATAGCAAGTATCTATGAGGCATAGAAAAGACAGGCGATAAGGAGAATGCTTTTCCTTGATAAATTAACTGTATCAGACACTTGCGCCTATGGCTGGTTCAGCTGGGAGAAGAGTTTGGCAACTTCAGTGTACCTAAGGGCTGTGGATTATAGTTACTGCAGGCGATCACTGCGGGCGCCAATAGAATCTGTAAGAGTTTGACACTGTTACTCTGGATAGAGATAGACAGATAACAATTGGAAGCAGGAATATAGCATGTGGAAGGTATGCGATAAAGCAGGGAGTTCATCACACTATAATGATTTCTAAGTTAAAATTGCTATCAGAGACTACAGTTGAAGGAAGAGAATAGATTCTCAAGGGGATGGGAGAAGTTCTCAGTGCTTTTATGGGGATATGGAGAGAAAGGGCTTTAGAGATCGTGGTGAGGTGGCACTTGAGGTTTATAAAGGGATAAAGGGAGTAGCTGAACTGTCACTTCCATAAATATGAGAATAAATATAGGATAAAGATATATGAAAATGGAATATTTCAGCTGAGCTTCCGGGCTATGAGAAGCAGGCTTTGATGAGAGGCAAGTGTGGTTCCATGATGCTCTCAGGTCTTAATAATTGCTATAAAGACTTATAGGGAGGAATATCTAAAAAGGCTAGCTAATGTGCTTAAAAGGGCTAAGGAAAGGGCTGGGTGGTATGTGAGCTCTATGAGGGCTGAAAGGAAGAGTATGAAGCTCCTCTTGGCAGGAGTCTTAGATAAGGTGCAGGTGGTTTATCTTGGACTAAGTAAGCTGTCTGAGCTTGTAGCACTAGCTGAGGGGCTCAGAAGAAGAATTGCCACTAAATGTCTGGGTTTTTTTTTTATAAAGAGAGCTCTAGTAGGTGCCACCACAGAAAGGCTGAGGCACTTTCAATGCTGGTAATTACATGGAAGAAGTGTTTCACACCATCTGAGTGGCGAGGGCATGGCCGGCTTCAGGTTCAGAAATGGTTTCCGCCTCAGGCTTGGGACGGAATTGTTACAACCTCGTTCGCGGGGAACTCTAGTGTGGATCTTAGAAGTATGGAAAACTCCTTAAGACATCTTCGATGCGTGAAAACATAGGTGAGATAAGGAGGTATGGATCATTGTATGTTACAAAGGCAAAACTATAAAAAAAATGTTACAAAATTGAAAAAGGTGATGCTTTCCGTCTAAGGTAAATAGATTTGAACTGCTTTGGGTCGTAACCTAGTCGGGGCTACCACAATAAGAATGCGAGACCACATCATTGCAATAAAATTAGTATATCTTGCTGTACTTCCGCTTAATGAGGCAGTCCCTTAAGCTTCTTCACTACCTGAGACCTTCTTTTGTCAAAACATAGACCATATCTTTAGACCCTATACGCTTCTATATACTTCCTGTCATCATGAAATGCTTATGATGGCACACTGGATATTCTCTTAACATCTTTCTGATTACGGGACCCTGAAAGGAAAAAATTCCTCGTGGGCTCATCAAGTATAGTACATTGCATAGATATGCTCATCTTAAGTAGAAAAAATCTTCATAACCTGACCACCGCGAGTTCAAGAGATTGGGTGTTCCATCTCATCTGATGTATAGTTTAGCGAACCTAAAAAGTTCTGATTTTGTTCTAACAACTTCTTTGCTGCTATCAGGGCAGGGTACTCTACAGGAGTTACTCCAGTTTAAGCACATCTTCATAGTTTTGCGGCATATATTCAGCCTTTATATCAGTCCTAGATGGCGAGATTTCCAACAATTTTATGTATAGAACTTGTCTTTCCTGAACCATTCTTACCTATTATGCAGATTTTTCAGGACCACGAAGATTTAAAGCTGATATTTTCCAGCAAGGAGGACCTTGTTATCCAGGGTGTTATATAGCTTGGGGCTCAATTCTATGACTATTTTTCGGATGGAATTAAAGTTCTGTCTCCAAGCTTAAAAAAGATAGCCTCCCTCCTGTTCGGACACCGGTATATCTCTTTCTTCCTTTCAAAGCAGTAGACCATGGAACTTTCTACCATCATCTTCTTTTAGATAAATCCCCCTGGGGGTCTCTTCTTGAAATAGTTACTTGTGCGTGTTCAACACTTTTGGCATATGTGACAGTTTTCATCGAATCTTTTTTTTTTTTTCAGACGCCTGTCATTTTCAACTCTTTTCTGATTGTTAAAATCGCTCCTTTCCCTCCATATACTGAAGATATGAGCCGCACTACTATATATCTGCTTTCTGTTTTCTTTTAATCTATTTCAAGGTGAATTACCATATTAGCGGTATTTTCAATCAATACCTCGTCATCGAGAATGAACCGACTATATGTAATCGAACTGGCCGCGTTTTCAAAGAAGACAAAAAGTATCGGTGTCAATGTCGTTAGATGGCTCGTCAAGTAAAAAGAACATAGGTTCCTCAAGCAAAAAGCCTGATAAGTGAGACTTTGATTTTTTCGCCTCTGTTGACCATTATTTGTTCTTTGTAATAAAAATCATGGGAAGCCCGAAGTCTTTAACGTCTGCTTGGCTGGGCTCTATGAAGAAACCATCAGCTACATAAAACCAGTCATATACAGCAAAACCGCAATTCATTCGCCATCTCCTGTGGGAGGTAAGCAGTTTTCGGATTTAATAAAGTTCATCTTATCACTGAGAGTAGGTTGTAAAATGCTTTGTCATATATCGCTGGTAGAGTGGATTTTCCGTTCCTTCTTCACCGATAATTACAGCCATCTCCATCGTTAAAGAAGAGGAAAAGTTGCCAATGGTTGATTATCTTTTTTATGAGTTGGGTTGGGTTTTATCTGTATAAATCTCTAAAATGAAAAAGTCTGCTTTCATTTTCAGAGCAGACTAAATATTCCCATCGTCATCAATATAGGTGTCAATTATCATCTCTTGATGAAGCATAAAATTGATTCAGCCCTAAAGAGGTATATTATGCCTTATCAAGATTTTCATCAATATCAGGCAATGATAAAAGCATAAAATAACACAGTTACCGTGGGGGAATATCGATAATCTAATTCGAAATACACAGACTTATTCCGTAAAAATCAGTCTGTTATTGGTTTCATAAATTAAATTATTTAATAATCATTTTACCTGTACTGCGCCTTTCTTTTTGATAACTCTAATGATAACATATAATTTTTGTCAACTCTTGTGCAGATTAAATCCAATAAATAGTGAGTTTTACTTGATGTTGCCATTAAATATAGGGATTTTTGGCGATAATTAAAAATAATTTCAATTATGTCAAAATTATTCTCGTCTTACCCTTTATTATATCCATGTTATAATGAAGAGTGTACGTCATAAAATCAATCATAAATCAGGGAGGAAGAAAGATGAGACTAGGTGGTCTTGAAGCAGGCGGAACTAAAGATGGTTCTTTTGTGTCGGAGATGAAAAAGGGTGAGATATTCGAGCAGATATCAATACCGACAGGCACTCCTGCAGAAACAGTACCTGGACATTATTATGGTTTTCGGATAAAAATATAGAAGCACTCTGGAATAGGTTGCTTTACGTGTGGATATCATTGCATCACCTACCTACGGTCAGATTTGGATACACCTAAACAAAGCTTCCTTGGGTACATTATGACCTGCTTAAAGAACTTCAAAAAGAAATAAAGGTTCCAATGAAAATAGATACTGACGTACGGTTCCTGTCTTGGTGAGATGGTATTTGGCTGTGCTAAAGGCATCGATTCGGTTGTGTCATGTCACAATAGGAACAGGAATAGGTGTTGGTATTGCAATTGGAGCAAGCTTGTACACGGTATGCTTCATCACAGAAGCGGGACACATCATAGTAAATAAGCATCCTGAGGATAAGGGTAACTGTATGTTTGCTACCACACTATGGCTGTCTTGAAGGTCTTGCGCAGGTCCATCCATGGAAAAAGATGGAATAAAGGCCTATGATTTGGAAGACAATGACCTTGCTTGGGAGATTGAAAGCAGTATATAGCTCAGGCGCTGGTTAATTATATACTTAGCTGTTTCACCACATAATCTTAGGTGGAGGAGTTATGAACCAGAGCAGACTTTTTCCACTTATCAGAAAAAGGTTACTAAGTTACTTAACGGGTATTTAAAATACTCCTGAACTAAAGGACATGGATAATTATATAGTTCCAAACAGCCTTGAATGACAATCAGGGCATACTTGGAGCTATGGAGCTAGCAGACAGGCTTATGAAGAAGAAAAAGCTAAATAGCTATAAAGAAAAGGGACAGGGCAATGGTAAGAGCAATAGTTGGAGCAAATTGGGAGACGAAGGTAAGGGTAAGATTACAGATATGCTTGCACAGACATCTGACATTATTGTAAGATTTCAGGGTGGAAGCAATGCAGGACATACTATTATCAACAACTATGGTAAGTTTGCGCTTCATTTACTTCCATCAGGGTATTTTATAACCATACTAAAGTATTATCGGAAATGGAGTTGCACTCAATATTCCTTATCTGTTGAAAGAAATCAACTCTTTGATTGAAAAGGAGTGCCAGCCAAAGGTGCTTGTATCAGACAGGGGCACTGGATTATAATGCCTTTACCATATCAAGTTCGATGAGTATGAGGAAGAAAAGACTTGCTAAAACTCATTTGGCTCTACCAAGTCAGGCATAGCTCCTTTTTATTCAGATAAATATGCAAAGATTGGTTTTCAGGTATCAGAGCTTTTTGATGACGAGATTCTTAAAGAAAAATAGAAAGAGTGTGTATACAAAAGATGTACTTTTAGAGCATCTGTATCACAAGCCTGCTATTGACAAGGCAGAGCTCCTTGAGACCTTCACGAGTACAGAGATATGATTGCTCCTTATGTTTGCGATACTGCACTTTTCATACAGGAAGCAATAAAGGCAGGCAAGACAGTTCTACTTGAGGGACAGCTGGGAACCCTTAAAGATCCTGATTTTGGTATATATCCTATGGTTACATCTTCCTCAACCCTTGCATCCTATGGTGCTATAGGAGCAGGCATACCTCCTTATGAGATTAAGGATATTATAGCTGTTGTAAAGGCTTATTCGAGTGCAGTTGGAGCAGGAGAATTCGTCAGCGAAATCTTTGGTGAAGAGGCGGACGAGCTTAGACACAGAGGAGGAGATGGCGGAGAATACGGAGCAACCACAGGACGCCCAAGAAGAATGGGATGGTTTGATGTTGCAGCAAGCCGCTATGGTGTAAGGATGCAGGTGCTACACAGGTTAGCTTAACTGTGCTGATGTACTCGGCTATCTTGATGAACTTCCTATTTGTGTGAGGCTAGAGAAATAGATGGTAAGATAACGAAGGATTTCCCTGTAACAGCCGAGCTTAAGAAGGCTAAGCCGGTATATGAAAAGTTACCGGGCTGGAAATGTGAGATAAAGGAATAAGAAAATATGAGGAACTTCCTGAGAACTGCAGAAAGTACATTGAGTTTATAGAAAAAGAACTTGGAGTACCTGTTACCATGGTAAGTAACGGACCGGGAGAGAAGATCATATATAGGAAATAAAGGCTATTGTAAGGAGGGGTACTAATGGAGATTGAAAAATTTTGCGGAAGAAAAGTTTAACTTTGAACTTCCGGAAATATTAGTGCTGCCCTCCGCTTTAGAAGTATCAGTTAGAACCGACACAGGTGCTGTCGGTTCTTTTTAAGATAAGATATAAGGATGAATTAAAAATATGGTGACAGAAAGATAAGAGGCTATGTCACCTGTAATGATTATCGCTTTTAAGTTTGACAAGGTTACTTTTTCAGGTCAGGAAGTAGAGATAAAAATTCGAATTTGATGGAAGAGGACTGGCAGCAGAGCAGGATTATAGCGGAAACATACGCTTAATTACTGATTGTGGCGAGATTAGTGTTCTTATTTTATCAAAGTTAAAGAAGAAGCTCTTTTAGCTCAGGGCGAGGATATCAAAAACATCTATCAGTTTGCATCTTTTGCTGAGCATAATTTTTGAACTTGCTGCAAAGATATTTTACAGTGATGAATTTGAAAAATATGTTCTCAAAGACAAGGAGGAACTCAAACTCATACGCAGAGGCTTACTTGGCAACAAGGACAGATACAGGGCGTTAGAGGAGTTTTTCTGTTTTACTAAGAGTAAGCAGAGGGTTAGACTTACTACTGACAGGACAGTTTATAATTTTCACATTTCAGGGCTTCCTATCAAGGATAAGATAGTTATACATAAAAGTAACTGGGGATATGTTGAGGCTGATATCATTACTGAGGGTAAGTTCTTTAGAATTAATAAAAATGAAGTAACAAATGAGTCCTTTGAAAACGGAGAATTTGCACTTGAAGTATTTATAGATCCGAGGTATATAAGATCTGAGAAGGCTAGTGGAAGGATTATTTTCCGAACCTTTGAAGAAGACCTTTGCATCGAGTTTAATTTTATAAATACAACAATTTCGCCTGAAAAGTCTGCTGCGAATAGAAAGAGATTTGAGTATACCAAAAATTAATAGATGAATTCTACGCCTATCGTATGGGGACAAGCAGCCTTAAAAATGTGACTACCGCAGCACGGACGATATTGTACGGCATTGGTATATCAGGAAGAAATCAGGAAATAGTTGATTATGTCAATATTTATTTTTACATCTGATTAATGGAAATGAGGCAGAGGTAAAGGAAGAACTTGCAAAAGCTTAATACCAATACACAGATACCGTTGTTTAGGGCTTATTTATATTTATTTCAAGTACAGGCTTGCATCTGAGGAGCATAAGGAAAAATACAGACGAGAGATAGAAAAGCTTATTAATATAAAGGGCTATCAGGCGGGATTATATTTTTTAATCCATATGGATGGCAGATACAAGATGAATTTAGCCAGAAGGCTGGATTTTATTGAACAGCTTTATACTGAGAGCTTTAAAAGTCCGTTTTTGCTCATGGAGGCTTGGAGTATATATAAGTCTCAGCCGGATTACTTCGGAAAGCTTAATTCGTTCTCTATTCAAGTAGTTAACTGGGCTATAAAGCATGGCTTTTTCTCGGGTAAACTTGTCACAGAGAAATTTGTAATCCTTACAAATGAACTTAGAGAGTATAATCCTCTTGTAATTAAGCTCCTTGAAGTAGTTTATAAGAACTGGGGAGTTGAAGAGGTTGTTCAGGCAATATGCGCCCAGCTTATAAGAAAAAAGAACATGGATGAAGCTGACCATGAGTGGTATAGAGTAGGCATTAAGCGAGGCATCAAGCTTACAGGCATATACGAACTGTATATGAGAACGATGAGAGATGATTCAGATGAGAAAATAGAACTCTCGGTATATTCATACTTCTTGTATGATAATACACTCAATACCGCAAAAAAAGCCTTGCTGTATTCATACCCTGATAAAGAATAAGAATGAGGCTGATTTACAGGATATATATAGGGAATATAAGGAGCAAATCTACTCATTTGCAAGTGAACAGATTAAAAAGGGTGAAATCAGCGCTAATCTTGCAACTGTATATAAGCTGGTATTTAAGGATTACAACTTTTTATCAGAACATTATTCTTATCTGCCTTCAGTTATTTTTAAGAAGAAAAATTGTATGTAATAATGCAAATATGCAGTTTGTTACCATAGTTACCAGGGGACTTACGGCTGGCTCTTCATATAAGTTTAATGACGGAGTGGCTATTGCATGATGTGTCAGGAGAGTATTCTACTGCTGTAGTGGCGGATAAAGAAGGAAACCTATATCCTGCCAAAAGAATATTGTGATTCGGAAAGACTTATAAACTACTATGATTATTTAAATAGCTGTTATGAGGCAGGAGATAGAAGTTATATGGGAACTTCTTACCATTGTTGCTGAAAATGACCGCTTTCACAAGCAGTGTAAGCACCTATGAAATCTGTGAGCAACTGCTTGCATCTAAGGTTATTACAGAAGAATATAAGTATTTTTATAAGAAATAAGCTCTAGAGTACTACTTTGAAGCCAATGAAGGTGAAAAACTTGAACCCATATTAAATGACTATGATTTTAATCAGGTTGATGGGAAACTAGCTGATTATGCGGCTAATATAGCCCTGATAAGAAATGTATACCCTCTTTCACTTCAGGCGCTTAAGTTAATTGGCCTTGATATGGTGGGGGCAGGAAAGCTGTCTAAGGTCATTTCATCCTATATCGAAGATGAAGATGAGGCAAGAAAAAAAGAAAACTTTGGAATAATTATTTCATCTGCATACAGACTGTTGCTTGATAAAAAGGCTGATGATGAGGTTGTTATCTTCCTTAGAGACAATTATGAGGGCGGTGTAACTGAACTGGATCCCGATATACAAGGAACTTAGAGATAGGGATTTACTGAATGTAGAATTTGTCTCAAGGGTTATTCAGCAGATGCTCTTTTTCTGAGTCTCTTGCAGTGAGTCCGATAAGATATTTGAATACTACGAAAAGTTTGGCGAAGAGACCTTGAGTAAGGCATTTTTATCCTATGTTTCCTACAAGTGGCTTGTGAGGGATGTAAGAGTCGGTAAATACTTTGAAAAGCGCATATATGATGAGGCATACAAGACAAAAAGCACGTTGTTCATTGTCTCATATCTCAAAATCCTAAGCGAGAAGAAGTTTTTAACTGATGAGGAGAGGGATTATGTCACAGTATGGGTAGAAAATCTTGCAGAAGAAGGCATTATACTTCCGTTCTTTAAGGAATTTAAGAATAAATGCAGGCTTCCTGCTGAAATCGAAAATTCAAACTATGTAGTATGCTATGCTGACAGCGAAGATGAGGTTGCTATCAATTATAGAATCATTTCTTCTGCCAACGGCGGAGACAGAAGCTATACTGTAGAATGGATGAAGAATGTGTATCAGGGCATCTTTGTAAAAGAATTTTTGGTTTTTGCAGATGAAGTGGTACAGTATTATATTTCCATTAAGGAAAAAGGTGATGATGAGCCAAAGATAATAATTAGTGACGAGTTAGTCATCAAGCAGGATGTGCTCTTTGAGGAAGACTTGGGACATAGCTTATTCTCACAGATAAACATGATGTATGTATGTAAGGATTTGTCAGACGAAAAAACATTGAAAGAATATATGAGGAATTATGTAGCTCAAAAGGAGATTATAGATAAGCTGTTTTTCTTTGGAGACTATAGATGAGGAGTTTTGATAATGAGAGAGAAGGCAGGACTTTTGGTTGGAATGGACATTTGCGAGGATTATGTCCAGCTGACCTATTATGATAATGAGCTTCTTTCGCCTGAATCAGTCAGCAGGGGGGAAGGAGAAGAGCAATACCTTATACCTGCGAGACTGGCGTACAGAAAAAGTAAAAATGACTGGATAATAGGAGATGAGTTAGACAAAGAAGAGTCAGGGACATTGTCGAAGTACAGGATTTCATCAAAATGCCTGCCTTTTATGAAGAGATAAGGGGTATGTGATAAGACCTATAAGGCTAGAGCAGCTGATGAAGATATTTCTTGAGGCTTTGTTAAATGTACTAAATAGCTTTTTATCCGTTTAACGAGATAGAATACCTGGGAATTACTTTTCCTACAGTTACAAAAGAGATGTCATATAAGATGTCTGCTGTACTTAAGGAACTGGGATTTGAAAAGGAAAAGTACATTCTTTTTAACCTGATGACGAGGCATTTTTTTATACTATACTATCAATCAGAAAAATCGAGCTTTTGGCTAAATGATACTGCTTTTATTTGAGCTTGAGGAAGATGGACTTCACTTTAGAATACTTACTATATCCAAAAAGCTTGAGCCTATAACAGCTAAAAATAAGCAAAAAGGAAAAAGGCTGAGAAGCTTAATAAGTCCCTAGTCAGAAGTAATCAGGAAGAAAGTGCCAATTTGTTTTCATACCCTATCTCTGATGGCTCTTGAAGAATCTACGGTTTCTACCATATATGCGGTAGGAAGAGGCTTTATAGATGCTTGGGCAGATGGAGTACTTAGGAAGCTTTCTCCGGGTAGAAGGATATTTAGAGGGCAGAACCTATATGCTAAGGGAGCCTGCCTCGCTGCAAAAGACAAGACCTCAGATGAACCTACGGACATAGTGCTGATGGAGGAGGACAAGACAACAGTAGGCTTTTCGCTTATGGCTGTAAAGGACGGTAAAAATACTGAGATTACACTCTTAAAGCCTGCACTAAAGTGGTATGAAGCAGAAACTGAGATTGACCTAATTATTAAGGATGAAGATGAGCTGGGTATACAGATAAATGATTTTATTACCAAAAACCAGCCAGAGATTCATATCATTTTCGGGAATTAGCACTGCTGAAGCAGGATTGACTAGAATAAGGCTGTCGCTTAAATTTACAAACAGAGATACCTGCATCATAAAAAGCCTCTGATATGGGCTTTGGAAGCTTTGTACCTACCACAAACAGAGTCTGGGAGTTAATATGGGAAAAGTAATAATATGTAGCGGTAGACTTGGGGAAAGCCGTTTGTGCCGGATGGAACAGATAAAAGACTGTACTCTATTGAGGAAATCTGTCACTATGTAAACAACAATGTATACAGCATAGACATGAAGTTTTTTTCTCATCATCTGACAGATTATATTAAAGAAGAGCTTAAATTGCCTGCTGTGGCAGACAAGCTTAAAAGATTGGTTGAGGATGGTTTCAGCCTTAATGATGTAATTACTGCTTTATTTTGCGGTTGTGACCTCTATAGTAAGGACGAAATTCTTGAAACCATAGAGCTTGTTAAGTCCTTAGAGAAAATGCCGGACTGGGAAAGAAAGGCATTTATAGGCTATAAAAAGCTTGAAGAGAAGAAATATCTTGCGGCCTTAAAGTGCTTTAGAGGAACTCTGAAGGTGGAAAGCCTTGCAGATAGGGACTATGGACTGGTGCTAAAAGCTATGGGGATTTGCCTCATACATGTATCTTCCTTTAGAGAAGCAGCAAATTGCTTCTACAAGTCTTATAAATATACTGGTAGCAATAAGGCACTTTTACTGGCCATACTTGCACTTAAGCTTGGAGGCCATGAAAAGGAATTTAACGAAAAAGTCGGTGAATTTACAAATGACGAGGCTGTTATATCAAAGGCTGAGTCTGTATGGAAAGAAACCGAGAGATTGGCTCTAAATAGTGAGAATATAAGTAGAATTGAAAATGTGGCAAGCTTTAAGACCTATAAGGTGGCGGAAGGCTACAAGGAAATAGAGTTTAAGCTTGAAGAATTTAAAACTGAGTATAGGGAAGGAGCTTGGAATGGGCTTATTTCATAAAAAGGTAAAGGAAGTTGAATCGGAAGAGGTTAAGGTTGATTATGAAGAGGAAGCCTCGTTCAATTTGTGAAAAAGATTGACAAAGTCTAATCTTCAAATCAAAAATCATAAAAAAGAGTATGACGAAGTAAACCGTTATCTACAGGATGCTCAGATAATTGACGGTTTGCCTGAAGAGCCAAAGAAAGAACTGCTTACATACGCAAAGTACATTCTTGACCTAAGAAAGGATATATCAAAGCTTGAAAGTAAGAGGACTGAGCTCACCGAGTTTGAGTTCGGGGTTATGGAAAGGTATGAGGATATAATTCCTGACGAGATAAAAAGACTGAAAAATAGAAGAAGAGTACGAGCAAACCATTAAAAAGTGACTTGAAAAGCTATCAGGTGAAAAAGGCGGTACTTAGGCATGAAGAGGAGGTAGAGCTTAGCAGAAAAGCATTTCTAGGGAAGCTGGGCTTGGTAGCAGGCACAATCATAGGCTTACTTTTGCTTTATGTATCTTATTCTTTTATATGATATTTGACACCTTTGCTGATATTGCATTTATACTTACCATAATAGGCGGTGTTGTTATAGCCTTTTATATATTCATTGAAACTGATAAAAACTCGAAGGCACTTAAGCTGAATGCTGCCAAGGAGAACAAACTGATTAATCTTACCAATACAGTTAAGATTAAGTATGTTAATCAAAAGTCCTCTCTAGATTACAGCCACGATAAGTATGCGGTAAACAATGTATTTGAGCTTGAGTACAGATATAATCAGTACATGTCTTATAAGGAAGATGAGATGAAGCGCAGAAAAGCCAATTCAACTTACGAGTTTTACAACAACAAGTATAAGGACCTGCTCTTTCAGTATAAGGTCTCATGACGCTGAGGTATGAATGTCATCAGAGCAGGGGCGGTAGTAGATCTAAGGAAATGGTTGAGATAAGACATAAGTTAAAATGAACGAAGACAAAAAGCTAAGGGAACAGCTAAGTGAAAACACTGAAACAATTACTAAGCTAGGGAGAGGCTTACTGAGATAGGAAAGAAGTCTGAAGAACTGGGAATCATGGTCAATGGGATGATGGAGTTCTATGGATTTGGAGCAGTTTCAAGTGGGACAAGGAAAACAAGGACTATCTCAATAAATACTAACGTAAGCACAAGGCATAAAATAGGCTAAGTGACTTATCAGTCTATTTATGATATAATATATCTTAACAATAAAACGGATAAGGGTAATAATAGTGGCAATTTGTTATAAACCATTATGGCACTTATTGGTAGAAAGAGAAATGAACAAAGAAGACTTAAAAAGAGCTGCAAACATAACAAGCAAATTTAATATACTTGCGATTAGAGAAAACTGGTGTATTGACTCTATAATTAATCATTCCTGTAGTTCATTGGTTAGAAAAAATAATGAAAAATAAAAACTTTAAAGTAATAGATACAGATAGTTGCAGCAAAGTTTATGCCTAATGAAAAGTTATTACACCAACATTTATTATTATGAATCAAGAATATCAGGAGATAGGAAATGGGTTCAATATCCTAAAAGAATAATAGATGTGGTTGAATCTAAGGACCAGTTCGAGTTATAGTAGAGAGGAGATACCGACAGGGAGAATATGTTGTAGATATATTGAAAGAGGTATTAGATATCCTGATTAACTATAGAGATAATATTTATTTAGACAGAGGAAATAAAGTGAGTCAAGAAAATAAGATAAATCAATCTTGCTGAGTTTCAACACAAAAACCATTGGTACAATGGAAGAAAAAGAATATTGCCCCAAATGTCACGAAATAGGAGAAAAGGTTAAGAATATAACTGTAAAGCATATGGTATCAGAAAACCTTACTGGAAAGGTTGTAGATGAAGAAACTTACTATTTATGTATGAATAAAGATTGTGATGCCGTGTATTATAACTTAAAACAATGAAAAAGTTTTTATAAGGAAGACGTAAAAGTTCCTATATGGTTAAAAAGAATGCAAATCCCTAAATATATATGCTATTGCAACAAGTTACAGAACAACAAATTATAAACGCTGTTTTATATGATGGTGCAAAGAATATTAAAGATATTATTAGACTTACAGGGGCAATGAAAAATGGAAAGTGCGAAATTAACAATCCTTTGGGTAAATGCTGTAGTCCTTTTATTCAAGAAACCATCAATAAAGCATTAAATAGCAAAAATAGTTTGCGACAAATAATTTATAAAGTACGTCATAACAGTAATAAAATTAAAAATAATAAAAAACTATATAATTAAAATTTTTAGCGGTTCAGATGTAAAAAGTCTGGGCCGCTTTATTTTCCCGGAAAGGAGGTCACCCATATGGTAAATATGTAAAGTTAATAATAAGGCTATAAATATTGAGATAAAAGTGGCTCAGTATTCAGCAAGGCTATTTTAAAAGCTATGAAAAAGATTATAGAATATGCCTATGAAAAAGCCAACAACTAGCAGATTATATTATTGAATAAAGAAAAACTAATTCAAGGAAACTTAAGGATATGGTAAAGAAAGGTCAGCTGGAAAATATTGATAAGCAAATCGAAAAATAATATGAGGGGAGATACTAACTCATGGGCAAATCTCTGGTCTGACGAACAAAAATCTCATATGAGGTTACTGCTGGAGGACAAGACTGCTACACAAGCCAAAGGCCTATAACTACACGCAATCTGTTACAGATGGTTCTATCACAGAAAATGTATGTGTATGTGGAAACAATGGTAACATAAAGCGAACCAGATAACGAAAACTGATGGGTATGGAAGTTCCCAAAGACTTGGCTTGAAAGCGGCAAAACAGCAGACGTGACTATTGGCTTACAACACTGACAGTTTCCGTACATGGTAATGATGAAAAAGAAAGACTGATAAACAGTGGCTTTTATGATTTAGCCGCAGCATATCAGCTCTGTGCACGTCAACTATTTAAAAGCGCTGTATACGAGAACCGTACGTAAAGTGTTGTGAGAGAATGGCAGTTGGTCACCGCCTTATACTCGCTTCAAAGTATAAATGTTATGAGTCAATTATATATATAAAACCAAGCAGTTTTATACCTTAGAAATGAGTAAGTTTATCTTATTTTTGTCATATATTTTTCTTCAAATTATCCAGTCTTGAAACTGAATTTTGAAGCAGTAAATCAGCAAGTACAAGGGCTGTCATAGATTCTAAAAACTACTACTGCACGGGATACAAACAATAGGATCGTGGCGGCCCTCTATGTTTATATCAATTTCTTCCTTGTCTTTATTATACAGTGCTTTGTGTCAAAGCAATTGACGGAGTAGGCAAATGCAGCTCTATGATGAGAGGTGAACCGTCACTCATTCCGCCTAGAACACCACCGCTATGATTGGTAGACTTTTTAATTTTCCATTTTCACAAATGAAGGCATCGTTGTAGCTAGCACCTGTGCTTTTTGCAGAGGCAAAACCATCGCCTATTTCAACTCCCCTTAACAGCTCCTATTGAAAAATAGAGCCTGCCCAAGCCTTGCATCGAGCTTATCAAAAACTGTCTCCCTCAAGCCCTGCAGGGAAGCCCTGTGGCTACACATTCTACTATTCTGCTGGCAGAGTTTAAGCCTTTTTAATCCCCTCCAGATATCCCTCAGCTAATTTTGTAGATTCTTCATCAGGCATATAAAGTGAGGAATTAAGAACAGCCTCTCTTGTTATTTTACTTCTATCGTTAAGTAGGTCAGCCGGTAAGCTAATATTTCCTATTGAGTGAGTGTAAGCAAGGACATCTATGCCAAATTCTTTGAGAAGCTTAGCTGCTACAGCACCTGCGGCTACTCGGGGAAAAGGGTTTCTCTTCCTGATGAGCGGCCCTCCCTGTAGTCTCTAAAGCCATATTTTTCATCAAAGGTATAGTCTGCATGTTCTGGACGGTAGTAATTAGCAATCTTATCGTAGTCCTTTGAATGCTGATCTGTATTTCTTACCATCACCGCGATCGGAGTGCCCGTTGTAAGCCCATTGAACACACCTGAAAGTATTTCTATATCATCAGTTTCTTGTCTGGGAGTAGTATATTTGCCGGTTCCCGGGCGCCTTCTGTTCATATAAGGGGCAATATCCTCTTTACTTAGAGAAAAGTCCTGCAGGACAGCCGTCTATAACCACCCAAGTCCTGCACCATAGAGACTCTCCTCAAGTAGTTATCTTAAAACAAAGTTCCAAAAAGTTGAACTCACATACTTTCCTCCCTAAATATTAAATATTAGATAATGTAATTAAATACCTTTATAAATATATATGTCAAGAATGAAAAATCAATGCTTTTAAAAACTCCCCATTGTGTTCAGACTTTTTTCTATAACAATTAGCTCTAACTAATGCAAGGAGGATAAAATGCAGTTAAAGAAAACTGGCAAAAATTGAGAGAAAAAGATGGCTGAGGAGGGTATTGATTTTTATCTCTATGCCTACTGCCGATTTTTCATGAATCAGAATATGCAGGAGAGCATTTTGGAGTAAGAAAATATATGTCAGGCTTTTACTGGTTCAGCGGGCAGCCTTTTTAGTTGGGAAGGATAAGGCAGCTCTTTGGACAGATGGCAGATATTTATCCAGGCTGAAAGAGAGCTTTCAGGGAGCACTATAGAGCTTATGCGTATGGGTGAGGAGGGGTTCCTACTATATCAAAAGCATATTGAAGATAACATTCCCGAAAAAGGTAGTGCTTGGCTTTGATGGAAGAGTTATCAATTCTGCACTTACGCAATAAGATTAAAAGCCGCCATTGAAAAGAAAAATGCTACTATCAAATATGACAAGGATCTGGTAGATGAAATCTGGACCGACAGGCCTGCACTTTCCGTTGCTTCCGCATTTTTCTTGAAGAAAATACCGGGCAGACCGGCATCAGATAAGCTTACCTTTGTAAGAGATAAAATGAAGGGAAGAGGAGCTGATGCCTTTATACTTACCTCCTTGATGACATATGCATGGTCTTGCTAATATGCGTGGAGATGACATCCCTTGCAACCCCTGTAGTGCTGTCATACACTGTTGTATTTATGGACAAGGCTGTAATCTTCTTAAATGAAGCAGTGATTAACGATGTGCTAAGGGCAGAATTTGAGAAAAATAATGTGGAAAACTCAGACCTTACAACGATATTTTACGAATATGTAAAGGGGCTTAAGGATCTGCAAGAAGGTCTTGCTTGACACCAATAAGGTAAACTATGCTATTTATAGCAATATACCTGAAAATGTTGAAAAGCTTCCAAGGTAAATCCAACAACTTTAGAGGCTAAGAAGAATTCTACAGAGGTAGAAAACATCAAAAAGGCAATGATGTCAAAGACGGAGCAGCTTAGTAGAAGTTCATTTACTGGGTAAAAGAAGAATGTTGGCAAGATGAAGATTGCGAGATTTCCGCAAGTGATTATCTTGAGGAGAGAAGAAAGGAGCAGGAAGGCTTTTATTGAACTATCCTTGATACTATAGCTGCCTACAATGCAAATGCCGCTATGATGCACTACTCAGCTAGCACCTGAGCATGATACGGAGCTTAAGCCTGAAGGCTTCTTCCTTGTAGACTCAGGCGGACAGTACTATGAAGGAACCACAGATATTACAAGAACCATAGTACTTTGGCCTCTCTTAAAGATGAGAGGAAGAGGGATTATACGCTTACACTTAAGGGACATATGAACCTCTTAAATGCAAAGTTTCTCTATGGCTGTACAGGTATCAATCTTGACATCCTTTGCCGTGCTCCACTTTGGAATATTGGCATAGACTACAGGTGTGGAACAGGGTTATGGTGTAGGCTATCTCTTTAAATGTTCACGAGGCGCCAAATGGCTTCAGATGGAAGATGGTTCCTGGAGAGGAATGATAGTGCAGTTCTTGAAGAGGAGCATGATAACAACAGACGAGCCGGGGTGTATATACTGAGAACAGCTTTATGGTATAAGAATTGAGAATGAGCTTCTTTGCAAGAAGGACATTAAAAATGAATATGGTCAGTTCATGTGCTTTGAGTCTGTAACCTATTGCCCTATTGATAAAGAAGCAATTGATGTAAAGTATCTTGAGAAGAGAGATATAGAGCAGATAGATGATTACCACAAACTGGTATATAAGGAGCTATCGCCATACTTTGAGGGTGAGGAGTTAGCTTTAGCTTAAGGAGGCTTGTGAGCCGATTATGGGAATAATGGAAGTTATAATTAAAGAATACGCGTATATAAAGAAGCGGAAATTCTTGGATTATATACAAGTGTAGACTGGACAAATTATACTGATAACCCTGAAATGCTAAGAAATGCTTATTTGAATTCCCTTAAGATATATGGGGCCTATGTTGATGACAAGCTGATTGGCATAATCAGGGTGGTTGGTGACGGATATTCTGTAATCTTCATACAGGACCTCTTAGTTCATCATGAGTTTCAGAGAAAAGGAGTTGGCAAGCTTTTGCTAAAGAAGGTACTTTGTGAGTATGATTCTGTCTACCAGAAACATTTAATAACCGAAGACACTGAAAAGACTACATTATTCTATAAATCACTTGGTTTTGTAGACAATAGCGAGATTGGGTGTAAGGCATTTTCTGTGTATAAAGTAATGTGATGACATTTTTGGTATTTTTTTCGGGTAAAAACAAAAGTTGCTAGCAGTAGGTTGGAGTAATTAGAAGCTAAAAATAAAGAGGAAGTAGAGTAATGTAGATACTTCCTCTTTGTTGTGCAGGTAAAACTGGTGACGTTTTATAACGGTGCAGTCTCGAATCCACCTGATATTGGGAAGGATGAGGCAAAAGCAAGACTACCTATGGCGAATTGAGAATCTAACTTTCATTTATAAAAGTAACTTCTGCTTGAACCGGAAACTACTACTTTATCTAGGGTAATAACTTCGGCATAATTTACAATAAAAACATATAACTAATAAAAAGTTATAGGCAGTTTTTCTTTAACATTTTTAAAATATTTGAATGGAAATATTATATATTTTTAATTAATCATCTAAATTTTTATAGAAAAATATCCGATATAATGAATGATAGGTTAATTTGACCTATAAACAAAACTTATTTTAAGAAAAGTGAGGGCTATTTATGAAAGCGATTGTGTCACTAAAGAAAGTAGACTACACTTATGATATAACTTCCGACTGGAATATTAGGTAGGTGAAAGATTGAAAATGAAAAAGTAGAGGGTATCCATTCCCTTAATCGCATGACAAACAAGCCATCTTTCGGTGGCTGCTTTAAAAATTGAATATTAAAAGTTAAGGCTATGCAGTTGCTGACTTGATTTTATAACCTTGATTTCTTGCGATTATAATTGCCTGTTCTACCGTGATTTCTCGGTCAACAGGTGGCAAATCGTATTTCCGATAAAGTTCCGCATTATAGTTTTCACCATTCTTAAGCATATGATATAATGCAGTCAGAAGCATTCTTGCAATGGCAATGATTGCTTTCTTGTGACCGCGACGCTTTTTGAGACGGAGATAGCGGTTGCGAATTTCCGGATGCTTTTTGCTGGTAACAACAGCATTTGCACACTGGACCAGTAAAGGTTTGATATAGCATCCGGCCTTGGAAACCCGGACAGATTTTTTCTTCCCTGCACTTTCATTGTTGGTCGGAGTAAGACCGGCCCATGAGCATAAGTGTTTCGCCGAAGGAAAAGCCTCCATGTTGGTACCGATTTCGGAAATGATTCCGATGGCAGTAAAGTCGCTACGGATACCGGGAGCGGTTTGGAGAATGGCAAGTTCCTGCTGATAGGGAGCGGCGAGCGCAAGAATGAGTTCTTCAAGCTCTGCTTTCCGGGATTCCAAGCTTTCATAATGAGCTTTGATTACCTTAAGTTTGCCGGCTTGTTCCGGAGTGATATAACCGTCAATAGCGTCACGGAGTTCAGGAAGTTTCTTTTTCAAACTTTTGTAAACAAGGGGTTCAAGGTCAAAAGAGGTATCTGCGGGATTTTCCAAAAGTTTATCCAGTATCGCCTGAGCAGATTTGCCGAAGGTGTCCGAAACAACGTTTCCCAACTGGATATTGGAAACCGTGAGACAGTTCTGCAAACGATTCTTTTCGCTTGATTGAAAGCAGGTCAGTTTGAAACGGTAACGCATAAGGTCACGGAGCTGACGGATGTCAGCGGGCGGCATAAAGCTACCGGCAACAAGATCATGCTTGAACAGGTCAGCAATCCATTTGGCATCTTTCTTGTCAGTTTTCTTTCCACGGATAGCCTTAACATATTTGGGATGAGCAAGGACAATCGAACAGTCATTTTCTAAGATATTATAAACAGGAATCCAATATTTACCGGTGGATTCCATACAGACATCCTTGCAATTCCGTTTGAGTAGCCATTGTAACAAAGTTTTCAGACCGCTCGTGTAGGTAGAAAACCGGTGGCTCTCATAAGAAGTGACACCTTTATCGTTCGTAGAAGCGATACAGGCAACTACAAAAGTTTTGTGGACATCAATACCACAACAGATTTTGTACACGATTTTTAAAGCCATAGGGACTCCTTTCAGAATCAGAAGATTCATTAGAGATTATAGGGAGAGACGGCATTGACTGAACGCCTAAGCCATAAACGAGATTGTTTATACAAAGATAAGATTACGTGTTCAACGACACACTTATTTGTGCTTGAAAAGGCGTACTACACATATAAATATGCGGTCATCCGGCAAGCCGGACAGCCCACTCACCTCCCCGTGATTTGTAGTATACCGAGTTCCCTACAAGAAGAATTATAAATAAAAAATAGGCTCAAGGAAACATTTTCATAACGTTTTGTGCCTTGAGCAAAGCGAAAGGAATGGAAATAAATATGGATATTACAAGGACTACTATGCCTAATCGCTGGTAGTCCTTCCTATCAACTGGAAGGGCGAACAGCTAAAAATTTATATAAAGGGACCGTCAGGAGAATTAGCTGATAAAATTGATAAAGGTTTACGAAAGAGAAAAATCGTATAACAAGTCGTTTGCTAACCCAAAAGAACATATAGAAAAGAAAATACTTTGACCCAACCTATTCTCATTATAAGGGTTTTAGATGGAGATCTTCTTTCAGCAAATCGTATGGATGCATATGATAATGAGATGAGAGTTTTGAATGAGGCAGACCTTATGTTTATTCTGTTATAGACTATGCATATCGCGGCTATGAAGCTCTAGGATTCATGGAGAAATAGAAAGCTTTAGGAAGATGATTCATAGACAGGCTTAATATGGACTTTCAGGTATCTAAACTCTTTTGAGGAAAATGGTGTTCATATTCCAAATGATGCCACCATAACTTTTTAGAAGCGATTTATACACTAAGAAGATAACTGTCTTTAGGGAAGATAGACGATAACTTAAAACAAAAAGATTGAAAATGTGTTGAATCAAGGAAACAATTCTGATGTCTTATCATTGCATATTGTTCAGTCAGCTTCATCCCTCGGAAAGTCTGAGCAGTATAGCCTTGAAAAAGAGCAGACTTTGGAATTTATCTAGTAAAATTTACAAATATACCGGATATGATATGCGGGATTTGGAAGCAAGAGACGGCAGCTTTTTACAAAGGAAGGAGAGGATGTTTCTAGAAAAAGGTTGAAGAGGGTGTTAGAAATGCAACCAAAGGCAATACTCCGACTGAACAGAGAGCGGCATTAGGTATGTTACGTTCGGATATAAAAGTACTTTTTCAGAAAAAGGGCATTTATAAAGAAAATGCTTTTCATCGATATTGAGTTTAAGGATGGTCACTTGCTTGATGTACAGCAGAAATATAAATACGGAGTAGGGCAAAACGGATGGATACACGATATGGCAAAAGGAAAAAGGAGTGGATGATTATGAGCTTTTTAAGGATGGAATTAAGCTCCTCTCAAAGGAGAGCCTTTTAAAGTACCTTCTGGGAAAATTGCAGCCTACCAAAAAGACGCAAAAAGAAAGATGATTTACCACTACATAGAGTTATAAAGAAGGCTCTGATGAGTTTTTGATAAAATTAAACTTGATATACCTATCGGGTACAAACCTTAAGATTTTTTTATGATAAAATGCCACATAAACTTTTTGTATATGGTATACACAGTGGTGTGATTTTCCGATATGGTAAACTCATCTATCAATCAGAATAAAGAATTGCTGGATTTGTTTTCACAGTTGTCTATGGTTAATTTTTCTAAAAATATAACCTGCCATAATAAGGGAAGCCCGAAGAGATTCGTGGCTTTCCTTTTTACAAAGTGCCTAGCGGCACACGTTTCTATCTGGTGCAGTCGCAAATCGCCAGATATTGGGAAGGATGAACTAAAAGGAAGATGCCCTAGTGGTGCCCCCTGAATCTTATGGAAGCAGGATATGAGGGAAGATACGTGTGATAACCTATGTATAGTGAAGTGAGAGGACTGCGGTTAGCCGCCTCCTACCGGACTACAACAACACTTCTTTGAACCCTGTAGCTTATTTTTAGTAATCAGTCCCTAGAGGTAAAAATCTGCTTCAAAGGGGCTCCAAAGTGCAGTGAGGTTATCCGAGAACACCAAAGACTTTCTCCCTAAACATGGCCTTTAAGCCTCTTTTTGCAGCAGTCCCTAGGTGCAGCAGTGGCAAATTCTTTGGAAGCTCCTGCTGTAGAGAAAATTCAGTTTTCATAGGTCCGGGGCAAAGTGTGGTAACTGATATAGGCTTGCCACTCCTTTTTAGTTCCTCATTTACAGCCGTAGAAAGGCTAAGCACATAGGCCTTAGAAGCGTAGTAGGTGGAGAGAAGAGGCCCTGGTAGGAAAGCTGCAATACTGGCAACATTTAGAATATATCCTTTTTCTGCGTTTTGATAAACTCCTGACTAAGAAGGGTAAGGGCTGTAATATTGGTATTAATCAGGTCTACATTGTCCCTGCCTGACATATTGTTAAATGCGCCAAGTATACCAAATCCTGCATTGTTGATAAGGACATCTATCTTCTTTGTGAAGCATTTACCTGCAAGCTGTAATACCTCACTTACATCAGATAAATCAGCAGAAACAACCTCCACCTTTATCTTATATTTCTTTTTCTATAGCATTTTTAAGTGCCATAAGCCTGTCTTTTCTTCTGGCAGTTATAATAAGGTCATATCCGTTCATTGCAAGAAGTCTTGCAAATTCAACCCCAAGTCCACTGCTTGCACCTGTAATCAAAGCTAACATGAGTAGCCCTCCTATATGTATATAAATCGTATCAAAGGATAATAAATTCTTTTGCAGGCAAGCTTTAACAGAATATTTATGCGTTTTGACACCAACAACATATTAAATCATTTTTACTAAATAAGCAAATATTTTTACTTTCTAGATTAAGTGCCATTAATGTAATAATTGACTACATTTTATATATCAATAATGCAAGCAAAAACTACATTTTTCGGCACGAATACTCACAAATTTCCCTCGAAACTTTGACATAGAGCCCTATTTGTTGTATCATAGTACTGATTATATTTTTGACAATAAACTATGTAGGAGACTGTATATGATAGCCTCAGTTAAAGGGAAATTAGAGGGTGTAACCGCTGATAGTGTGATAATAGATGTGAATGGCATGGGAGTGGAAGTGATAGTGCCAAACAATGTAATCGGCAGGCTTCCAAAGCAGGATGAGGCTATAAAACTCCATACCTATCTACACATAAGAAGATGCTATGCAGCTTTTTGGTTTCCTTGATAAAGAAGACCTGGATTTTTTAAGCTCTTGATTACGGTTAACGGTATTGGACCTAAGGCTGCGATTGCCATACTTTCGTCTATGTCTACGGATGTTCTTACCTTTGCTATACTTTCTGAGGATATTAAGACCATTGAGAAGGCTCAGGGAATAGGTGCCAAAAACTGCTAAAAAAGTTGGTTCTTGAGCTTAAAGACAAGGTTGGTGTCATAAATGCGAAGGCTGTAGAGCTACGGTCTGATTCATCTTCGGATATTTCACTGACTATAGGAAGTGCAATAAAAGAAGAAGCCTCACAGGTACTTGAGGCTCTGGGATATAGTAGGGACAGAGGCTATGAAGGCAATAACTGCAATTGAAATAACAGAGGAAATGACATCAGAAGACTTGGTTAAATCAGCTCTTAAAAATCTGATGTAAAGGTTGAGATAGATGCAAAACGATACAAAAAGACGGATAATATCGACAGCTGCTTCAGAGGAAGATATTAGAAATGATGATACTCTAAGGCCTAAGTTTCTGACTGATTACATCGGTCGAGAAAAAGCCAAAGGAAATGATGAAGGTGTATATAGAGGCGGCAAAGGGAAGAAAAGAACCGCTTGACCATGTGCTTCTTTTACGGACCTCCGGGACTTAGCAAGACAACTCTTGCCGGCATCATAGCAAATGAAATGGGAGTACATATTAAGATAACCTCAGGTCCTGCCATAGAGAAGCCGGGAGATGTTGCAGTCTCATTAAACAATCTTAAAGAGGAGATGTGCTCTTTGTAGATGAGATTCACAGGCTGAACAGACAGGTTGAAGAGGTGCTTTATCCTGCTATGGAGGACTTTGCCATAGATGTGGTTATGAGGAAAAAGGGGCAACTTCAAAGAGCATTAGGCTTGAACTGCCCAAGTTTACACTTATAGGTGCAACCACAAGAGCAGGTATGCTCTCAGCCCTCTAAGAGACAGGTTTGGTGTGGTTAACAGGCTTGAATACTATACTTGCCAGGAACTAAAGACCATAATCGTGCGTTCTGCAGATTGTACTGGGAGTGAAGGTAGATGAGGATGCCGCCCTAGAGATGGCAAGACGTTCAAGAGGTAATCCAAGACTTGCCAACAGGCTGTTAAAGAGAGTCGAGGGATTTTGCAGAGGTGAAGTAGACGGAAAGGTAACTAAAGAAGTTGCCACTGAGGTGCTTGCACTCCTTAATATGAACAGTTACGGGCTTGACCATATAGACAGAGAGATACTTACTACAATGATAGAAAAAGTTTAACGGAGGCCCTGTTGGCTTAGAGACAATAGCGGTTTCCATAGGAGAGGATACGGCTACAATTGAGGATGTATCATGAGCCATATCTGATTCAGTCAGAGTTCCTAGCAAGAACACAAGAGGAAGGATAGTTACTGAACTTGCCTGTACACATTTGGGCTTAAGGTAGACTACGTTGGGGGTGAAAATATGAATGTAAAAATGATATCAAAGGTTATTATCAATAATAAACAATATACCATTAGTGGATACGAAAGCGAAGAGTATTTACAAAAATCGCCCTATTCTTAAACTCAAGGTATGCGGCTCTTGCTAAAGAGGATGGGTATAAAGCATTTGGATGAGAAGCATAAGAATCTGATGTTACAGATTAACCTTGCTGATGAATACTACAAAATGGTAGAGAAAAAGAAGATTTGGAAAAAGAAATAGGAGAGAAATAAGGAAATATTTGAACTAAAAGCATGAGACTTATTTCAAAGAAGGAAGAAGAACGAGGAAAACAAAGTAACAGATGAATAAGAAAAAGAAATTGAAATACTTGCCCAGCAGGTCTGTAGACAGGATGAGGGCGGCCTTTGCAGGAGGTGCTGATGCCTGTTACATTGGCGGAAAAACTTTGGAGCTAGAGCCTTGGTGACAATCCTGAAAGAAAAAGAATTGGTAGAAGCCATTCACTATGCCCATTTACACGATAAAAACTATATATGACTATCAATACACTTATCAAAGAAAATGAGATGAAGGGGCTTTATAACTATGTTCTCCCATACTATAAGGCAGGTATTGATGCCATACTTGTGCAGGATTTTGGAGTATTAAAATTTCTTCGTGAAAGCTTTCCTGACCTTGCACTTCACGCCAGCACTCAGATGACTGTTTGCGACACAGGAGCTACTGGTCTGCTTAAAAAGTTTGGAGTAGAGAGGCTGGTGCTTTCAAGGGAATTATCTCTTGGAGGAAGTAGAGGCTTTTAGGAGGAAGATATAGAGATAGAGTGCTTTGTACATGGGGCACTCTGTGTCTGTTATTCGGGACAGTGTCTTATGTCAGTTATGAATGGAGGAAGAAGTGGCAACAGGGGAAGCTGCGCAGGACCGTGCCGTATGAGCTACAACCTTTATGAAGGGGAGAATTCATCGGGTATAAGCCCTGGAAAGAGCCTTGAGACTAAGCCATATCTGCTTAGTCCAAAGGATATCTGTGCCCTTGACCTCATACCTGATATGGTAGAGGCAGGTATAGATTCATTTAAGATAGAGGGTAGGATGAAACGTCCCTGAATATGCTGCTCTTACAGCTTATTTATACAGAAAATGGACAGATGTGTACTTAAATGATGGAAGAGAAGAGTTTGATTCTACTCAGGCTGTGCGTGAGAGAAATGAGGATGTAGAAAAACTCTCTGATATCTACAACAGAGGCAGCTTTACAAAGGGCTATCTGGTTAATCATAACGGTCTTGAGATGATGGCTAACACGAGGCCAAATCACAATGGAGTGTTTGTTGGAAGAGTTACCAATGTGATTGCAAGCGGTAGAAAAAATGTGATGCTAATTAGTGCAGAGAAAAGACCTAAACGCACATGATGTGGTGGAAATCAGGTCTGATAATAGGCCTACCGAGCCTGTATATGAGTTTACTCTTAAGGATGGCAAGAAAAAAGGAGAGAGCTTTGAGGCTAACTTCACCAAGGGTTTGCCTGTGAAAGCAGGACTTAATGTATATAGGACTAAGAATGAAGAACTACTTAACTAGTATAAACGAGAATATTATCTTAAAACCTATAAAAAGAGTATAAAGGCAAGCTTTTATGCAGAGCCTGACAATGAACTTTTACTCACTCTTTATACGGAAGATGTGAGCGTGTCTGTAAGTGGTACTATCTGCCTAAAAGCTGAAAACAGACCTGTGGATGAAGAGAGAGTATGTACAGGGGCTCATAAAAGCTTGGTGATACAGAATTTACTCTTAAGAGAGAGGATATTGATGTAAATCTCGTGGGAGATGTATTCTTTTCCAATGTCAGCTCTGAACGAACTTAGAAGAAATGCCTGTGAAGCCCTTGAAGCGGAAATTGTCGGAAAATGTATGAAAAACAAAATGAAGCCTGACACTAAGGCTCATAGTGTGATTCCTAAGCCAGACTTCAATCCTTACTATGAGGTTGTAGTCTCTGACTTAAAAGCAGTTAAAAAAACTGTATTGGAGGTAACCAGACCTTACAAAGACAGGACAGAGATAATAATAAATACTGAGCTTTTTGGACTTGCAGATATTAAAAAGGGCTTGATGAGGCAGAAAAATGAAGGTAGGATGCTTTATCTTAGGCTTCCTGAGATATTTAGGAGAAATAACAAAGAAAAATATCAGAGATTTTTTGCAAAAGAATACAGGTTTGACCTCCTTTTTAGGATTAAAGGGCTTTTTAGTAAGGAACTTAGAAGAGATATCCTTTGTAAATGAATTGGAGAAACTGTCATCTGTATCCTTTGATATGATAGGAGATACCAATTTATATGCCTTTAATTCAAAAGGCTGTAGAAGCTCTTTCTGACTTTGGGATTAATCATTATACAGCTTCACTTGAACAGAGCATAGAGAGGCAGAAGCTTAAGAAACAATATAACTGTATCCTCAAAGCTCTCTCTGGTGGTATATGGTAGGGGAAGAACTTATGGTTATGACTCAGTGTCAGTGGAAGAATAAGGGAGCCTGTGTAAAAAGAACTTAAAAAGGTGACAAGAGGCTCCCTGATATTCTATTCATCGAGAATAAAAAGAGCAAGTCAGATGGTAAGAGCGGAAAATTCCCTATAATCAAGGACTGTGAGAGCTGTACCAACTATGTATATCAGGATGTTCCGCTTAACCTATTTGATAAAAATGGATGAGATTAGAGAACTTTCACCCGACTATTTAAGGCTCGATTTTTCATTTGAAACGGATTCAGAAGTAAGAGAGGTAATAGAAGCTTGCAAAGTTTAGTAAGTGAAGTATCTAAGTACATAATTATAATTATTACTGCTATATATGCGTATTTAGGCTTTATCGGATTTTGTATATGGTGATAGAAATGGTGAGATATATTTCTTTCAACCAGTACTCATCCTTATGTTTCATTTGGCGGGGTTTTTATGTATATTCCTAAAAACTCCGGAAATAAAAGGTGGTTATACTGTATTTTTGTGCACGGTACTGCTCTTTGTTGTAACTACATTTTTGTATAGAATATTTTACAGGAAGCTGTTTAAAACCCTGTTCTTTCATATGCAGTTTCTCATAGCAGTGGGCTTTGTCTTTGTTACAAGGCTTAACTTCGTGTTGGGAGCAAAACAGACTGTATTTGTAGCCGCCGCACTCATAGCCTGTCTCATACTTCCATTTCTGATAAAGAAGATGACCATCTTAGAAATATGGGCTATCTCTATGCGGTAACCGGAATAGCCTCCCTTGCCTATGTGTTTTTAAGGGCCAGAGTACAATACGGAGCTAAAAAACTGGATAAAGGTATTTGGAGTAAGCATACAGCCATCCGAGTTTGTAAAGATTCTTTTGATATTTATGATAGCTTCTTTGCTTTATGTCAGCAGAAGCCTTAAACAGATAATAATAACAACCTGTTTAACAGCAGTAATGGTGCTTCTTCTTGTGCTTAGTAAAGACCTTGGCGGCGCCATGCTATTCTTTACTACATTTGTAGTAATGACTTATTTTGCTACTGGCAATGTCAAACTTCTTGGACTATTTACAGGAGGAGGCATATTGTCCGCTATTGCAGGCTACTACATCTTCTCCCACGTAAGGGTGAGGGTGCAGGCCTTTGTAAATCCTTGGAAATACATAGATGACAAGGGCTATCAGGTGACTCAGTCGCTCTTTGGCATAGGAAGCGGCGGCTGGTTTGGCTTTGGCCTTGGCAATGGTGCTCCGAAGAATACGCCTGTAGTTGAGAGTGACTTTATATTCTCAGGACTTTGTGAGGAGCTTGGTCTGCTTTTTGGCTTTTGCCTCATACTGATTTATCTATGTACAATAATAGCGTTCATTTTACTAGCCTGGAGAACCAAAAGTGCGTTTCATCAGCTTGTATCTATAGGCTGTGCAACAATGTACTCATTTCAGACTTTTTTATCCATAGGTGGAACCGTTAAGTTCATACCGTCAACAGGAGTAACTCTTCCTCTTGTCAGTCAGGGAGGGAGTTCAATCATAAGTACGATATTTATATTTGGTGTAATACAGGGACTTTATATAGCGGGTAATAAAAATGAAGAGGCTTCTGAAGCAGTAGCTGCTAAGCCTATCAAAAAGCCTCTGGGACTGACCTACCTGATTATAGGACTCTTTGTAGGCATGGTAGGCTACCTCACATATTTTGAATTTGAAACAGCACCAAAGATAATGAACAATGCTTACAATAAAAGGACTGATATCTATGCGGCCTATGTATCCAGAGGAAAGATACTCTCTGCTGACGGAGATGTGCTTGCATACACCAAAGAAGAAAAGGGTAAGAGCGTGAGGGTATATCCTTATGGAGATATGTACAGCCACATAGTAGGAAGAAATGTATCCGGTAAGACGGGAATAGAAGCGATTATGAATTATGAGCTGTTGACCTCAAATGACAATGCGGTTAATAGGGTGATTGAAAGACTGAATCAGGTCAAAAATAAAGGTGATAATGTAGTTACGACCATAGACAGCAGGCTTCAAAAAGAGCTTTAAATAATGCACTGGAGGGCTTCCACGGAGCAGGTGTTATCATTGAGCCGGGGACCGGTAAGGTGCTTGCCATGGTCTCAAAGCCTGATTATAATCCAAACACTGTGCTTGCTGACTGGGACAGTCTCTCAAAGCTGCCTAAAAAGGATGCAAAGCTTGTAAATAGGGCAACAAACGGACTCTATCCACCCGGCTCTACATTTAAGGTAATTACTGCACTTGAGTATATAAGTGAGAATAAAAACTATGACAAATTTAACTTTGACTGCAAGGGAGTATACACTGTTAGTGGAGAGAGCATTGCCTGCTATGACAAGATTAAACATGGAAAAGAAGATTTGAAGAAAGCCTTTGCAAACTCCTGTAACGGTGCCTTTGCAAGTATTGGAATAGGGCTTAACAAGGGTAAATATATGAAGCTTGCTGAGAAATTTCTCTTCAATAAGGAGCTTCCATTTGCCCTTACCAGTCAAAAAGCAGCTTTGTACTGGGTTCTTCATCCAGCCTTGGTGAGGTGATGCAGACAGCCATAGGACAGGGGAAAGACTCAGATTACTCCTCTTCACAATGCTCTTATAGCGGCTACTATAGCCAATGGCGGAGTGCTGATGAAGCCTTATACTGTTGAAGAAATAACAACCGAAGATGGAAAAAGGGTTGTAAAGAGCTTTGAGGCATCAAAAGCAGGAAGGCTTTGCTCAAAGAAAAAGGCAGAAACCATCAAGTCTTATATGAGGGCTGTAGTTACGAGGAACAGCTAAGAAGCTGTCCTGGCTGGGATTTGACATATATGGAAAAACAGGAACTACAGAGTACAAAAAGGAAGACGGCACTCAGGGAGACCATTCTTGGTTTATGGGCTTTGGTGAAAGGAATGGAAAGCAGATTGCTATCAGTGTAGTTGTAGAAGGTGAAGGCAGGGGAAATTATACGGGAGTAGATGTGGCTGGTAAGGTATTTGCAAACTGGAAATAAGAGATTTTTATTTGACAGTTAATTTCTAAGAAATTTCCTGCAGATAAAAAGGATGTCAAATTCATTTGACATCCTGTGATACAGGAGATGGGACTTGAACCCACATGATATTGCTATCGTCAGATTTTTGAGTCTGATGCGTCTACCATTCCGCCACTCCTGCAAAGCAAGAAGTAGTTTAGCATAAATTTTGCAAATATTCAAGTATCTTGCGAAAAGTCCGAGACAGCCTTTTGCAAAAATGAGACTTATGTGATAAAATTAGTAGGTTTTACTAAAGACAACAGCATAACAATGGGAGGGATGATTAGTGAAATGGCTTAAGTACAGACTCGAAACAACAACAGAGGCAACTGATTTGATTATAGATATGCTTGCGGAACTTGGCATATACGGAGTTGAAGTCATTGACAAGGTACCGCTTACAGAGGCTGAAAAGAAGCAGATGTATGTGGATATTCTTCCTGAAAGCGAGCATAATGACGGAAGTGCAGAGCTTGTATTTTATCTAAGTGACGGTGCTCCTGATGAGTCTTCATCCGCATTCTACAATAGTGGAACAGGCATTGAAGATATAGCAGCTTTTTATTCGGATGAGCTCATAGAGAAAGATTAGAGAAGGGCTTGAAGAGGTTGCCAACTTTGTGGATGTGGGAAGCGGTGCAATATACATTTCAGAAACAGACGAGGCAGACTGGGCAAATAAAGTGGAAAGACTACTTCCATACATTTAGAATAGGAGACAACATAGTGGTTACTCCTACTTGGGAAGAACCATCAGATGTGAGAGAAGAGGATGTTGTCATCAAGCTGGATCCCGGAGTTGCCTTTGGTACGGGAACTCACGAAACTACAAGGCTTTGTGTGGAAGCACTGCAAAAATATGTAAAGAGGGATTCTAAGATTCTTGACGTAGGGCTGTGGCAGTGCTATTCTTACCATAGCGGCGCTTAAGCTGGGAGCGAAATGGGCTTATGCTATGGATATAGATCCTGTGGCAGTTAAGTCTGCAAAGGGAAAATCTTGAGATAAACGATATTACTGAGGATATGGCAAGGCTTGAAACAGGAAACCTGCTTGAAGATGAAGAGCTTTGTAAAGAACTTTACAAAAAGCAGTATGACATTGTTGTGGCCAATATTCTTGCCCCTGTGCTTGTTCCTTTAACACCTATAATCACTCCTGCACTTAAAGAAGGCGGTTATTATGTCTGTTCAGGTATAGTAAAAGGAGCTTGCAGATGATGTGATAAAGAGCAATCACAGGATGCAGGACTTAGACTGGTTTCCAATACCTGTGACAATGACTGGGTATGCTTAGTAGCGAGGAAGTAGAATGTCAAACTTTTTATAGATAGCAGTAATATAGACGGTGAGGCTGCTTATATTACTGGAAGTGACGTTAATCACATTAAAAATGTGCTGAGGATGAAGGCAGATGATGAAACAAGGCTTTCTGCGGGTAACAGTCTTCTTTATACTGCAAAAATCAGCGAGTTTCTGCCTGATAGGATAGTGTGTAAGATAGTTGACTGCGAGGGGGTAAGTCTGAACTTCCTGCTAAAAATCATCCTCTTTCAGGGATTGCCGAAGAAAGACAAGATGGAACTAATCATCCAAAAAGGCAGTAGAGCTTGGGGTGAGCGAGATAGTTCCTGTAATGATGAAAAGAACCATAGTGAAGCTTGAGGACAGTAAAAAAGAGCTAAAGAAGCTTGAAAGATGGAGAACTATTTCACTTACCGCTGCAAAGCAGTCCGGTAGGATAATAGTCCCTGAAGTCTCAGAATTTATTACATTTAACGAGGCAGTTAAAAGGGCTGAGAACCTAGAATATAACCCTCATTCCTATGAGAATGAAAAAGGAATGGATAGGGCGAGGGAGCTCGTGAAGGAGGCAAATGGTAAGAAGAGCATGGGAATATTTATAGGACCTGAGGGCGGAATCTCTGAGGAAGAGCTTGAGCTGGCTGTGAAAAATGGGGCTTTTGCCTATCTGTCTTGGCAACAGGATACTTAGAACCGAAACTGAGGACTGGCCCTTATTTCAGTTCTTGCATTTGAGATAGATATATAGGAGTTAATAAAATGGAATGTTATTTAGATAATGCGGCAACAACAAGAGTGCTTGACAGTGTAATCGATATAATGAATGAAACTATGAGGACGGCATATGGCAATCCGTCATCTAAGCATATAAAAGGCTTTGAAGCAGAAAGATATGTGGAAGAAGCAAGGGAGAGGATAGCAAAGACCTTGAAGGCAAAAGAAAAGTGAGATTATCTTTACCTCCTGTGGAACTGAATCTAACAATCAGGCTATAATAATGGGTGCTGCCACAAGGAAGCGTTATGGAAACAAGATAGTTACCACCTGCTTTGAACACGCCTCTGTATTTCAGTCTATGGAAGTGCTTGCAAAGGAAGGATATCAGATAAGCTATCTTCCGTGGATAAGCTTAGGCCACATAAGGGATGAAGACCTAGTTAATTCTATAGACAAAGAGACAATAATGCTATCTTTTATGCTTGTAAACAATGAAATAGGAGCGCTTGCTGATGTGGAACATATAATCAGGCTTGCTAGAGAGAAAAATCCTGATATCTTAATTCATATAGATGCAATCCAAGGCTATGGGAAAGTTTGAGATAAACACCAAAAAGCTGGGTGCAGACTTTATTTCAGTGAGCGGACACAAGTTTCGATGCCCCAAAAGGGTATAGGCTTTTCTTTATGTGAGAGACGGAGTGCGTATTACACCTTATATACACGGGGGAGGCCAGCAGAAGAATCTCCGTTCAGGTACTTTGAATGTACCTGGAATTACTGCCATTGGAGCCGCCGCAGAAGCCATTTATGAGGGCCATAAGGAAAAGATGGGCAAGCTTTATGCCATCAAAGAGAAGTTTATAAAGAGATTTACTCACAGCCTTTCCTGATTGCACTATAAATGGTGTAGATACTGAGGGGAATCTAAGTGAGAATGTGAGAAAGACAGCTCCACAGATAGTAAGTGTAAGCTTTTAGAGGTGTAAAGGCGGAAGTTCTCCTACATGCACTTGAAGAAAAGGGATTTATGTGTCCTCAGGCTCTGCCTGCTCCTCTCATCATCCTGATTTTAGCGGAACACTAAAGGGAATTGGGATTGATGATGATTTGCTTGATTCTACACTTAGATTTAGCTTTGGTTTATTTACTGAGCAGGAAATGACTGATTATGCCATAGAGGTGCTTAAAGAACTGGTACCAACACTTTTCAAAATACAGGAGAAGATAATGTTTGAATATAGAGCTTTTTGATAAAGTATGCAGAAATCGGAGTAAAGGGTAAGAACCGTTATTTATTTGAGGATGCCCTGTAGGGCAGATTGCGAATGCCTTAAAGAAAAATAGAGGGTGACTACAAGGTGTATAAGCAGCCTGGCAGAGTCTTTGTAGAGGCAGGAAAGGGAAGCATTGACTATGAGGGTGCTCTTGATGCCTTAAAGAGAGTAATGGGAGTACTTCACATCTGTCCTATCTACATAGTGGATTCTACAGACCTTGATAAGGCTTATGAAGAGGCGGTTAATTATATTGGAGAATGTTACCCTACGGAGAGCTTTACCTTTAAGGTGATGGCAAAGAGAAGCAATAAGAAAATGCCTAAGACTTCTCCGGAAATATCTGCTGATATTGGCGGCTTAATACTGGAAAAATACGGAGACAGACTTAGTGTAGATGTTAAAAATCCTGATAAGTTCATTACAATAGAGCTTAGGGATAAGGCATATATTTACTCTGAGACGATAAAGGGTGAGGGAGGTCTGCCTATTGGCACAGCAGGTAAGGCTATGTGTCTGCTTTCAGGAGGAATTGACAGCCCTGTCGCAGCTTACATGATGGCTAGAAGAGGAGTTAAGGTAGAGGCTGTGTATTTCCATGCACCACCTTACACAAGCGAGAGGGCTAAGCAAAAAGTAGTTGACCTTGCAAGGCTTACAGCCAGATATGCCGGGAAGCATCAAGCTCTATGTGGTGAACTTTACTGATATTCAGCTTGCCATTTATGAGAAATGCCCTCATGATGAACTTACGATTATAATGAGAAGATATATGATGAAGATTGCTGAGGATTTAGCCTTAAAGGATGAGTGCTTCGGACTGGTAACAGGTGAGAGCATAGGGTCAGGTGGCAAGCCAGACTATGCAGAGCCTTTTGTCTCACCAATGCAGTATGCAGCCTGCCTGTAGCCGACCTGTAATCTGCTTTGACAAACAGGATATCATCAATATTTCTCAGAGAATAGGTACTTTTGAGACTTCAATTCTCCCATTTGAAGACTGCTGTACTATATTCGTGGCTGAGCATCCTGTAACCAAGCCTTTGCTTGCTAAGATTGAAAAGATGAGAAAAACTGGATGATGTAATAGAGGAACTTTATAAAAAGACTATGGAGAGCATAGAAGTGATTAACTGTGAGCCTATGGAGTTGAGTGAAGAAAGAAAAATTCATCAAAGAAAATTCACATAAAAGAGAGCCGGCTTTCATAAAGAGAGCCGGCGAAAGATTTAGCAGATTATTCTACGATGAAAGGCTTAAGTGCATTCACAATAGTGTCTGCCTGAGCATCATTGTGGATATTAAGGTCAATAGGCTTTGAGAGATCAAGACTGAAAATACCCATAATTGACTTAGCATCAATTACATATCTTCCTGAAACGAGGGTCAAAATCTGAATCAAACTTTGTTACCTCGTTAACAAATGCCTTTACCTTATCGATGGAATTTAAAGAAATCTTAACTGACTTCATTTTTAATCCTCCTCCTTGTTGAAATTAATTGCTACATACAACTAAATGATAAGGTTTAGAGAACAAAAAGTCAATATGCATATTAAATAAAAAGGAAATTTAAAAACTGTGAAAAACAACGATATTTTCAAAAATCCGTAGCATTTTTGAGCCTGGGTTTGCAAGGTAAATGCCTGGAAACTGAGTCAATTAAAGAAATGTTCAAGAATGCGGGTTATGAAATTAGACAATTCAATGAAGCCGCTGATATATATATTGTAAATACCTGTACTGTTACCAATATCGCAGATAGAAAATCCAGACAGATGTTACACAGGGCAAAAAGCTAAATCCTGATGCGGTAGTGGTTGCAGTAGGCTGTTATGTACAGGCACCTCAGTCTAAGCTTGAGGATGACGACTTAGTTGATATTCTTGTGGGAACCAGGGAAAGTCCTCGGTGCTTGACCTTGTTGAGGAATATATAAGAAGCAATAAAGAGCGTGATTTTAAGCATCATGTAGTTAAAGAAGGAGAAGAAAAATAAGGACTGGTCTTATGACAGCGGTGAAGTAAATGCTGCAGGCGGCAAAACTATAGGGCAAATCTAAAGATACAGGATGGCTGTGATCAGTTCTGTACTTATTGTATCATTCCTTTTTGTGAGAGGCCGTATCAGAAGCAGGGGATATGGAAAGTATAATCGAAGAGACTGAAAGACTTGCAAAGGCGGGCTATAAAGAGATGGTGCTTACCGGCATCCACATAGGCTCTTACGGCAGGGATATAGACGGAGAAAGCAGGATGCTTGAACTCCTTACTAAGCTTAATGAAAGTAGAGGGGTGATTTTTAGAATACGTTTGGGTTCTGTGGAGCCTAGGGCTTATCACAGAGGAGTTCTTAGAAGGTCTTGTTAGCTTAAGAAGGTATGCCCTCATTTTTCACCTATCGCTTCAAAGTGGATCCACAACGGTGCTAAAGAGGATGAACAGGCATTACTCAGCGGAGGAATATCTTGCCTCAGTTAATCTTCTTAAAAAATACTATGACAGGCCGGGGATTACTACAGATATAATTGTTGGTTTCCCTGGAGAAAGTGACGAGGAATTTGAGGAAACTGCTGCCTTTGTGAAAAAAGTAGGCTTTCTCAAGGTATAGTCTTTCCTTTATTCCAAGAGAGATGGCACCCTATGCTGCTAAAATGAGTGAACAGGTTGCGCCTGAGATTAAAAAGAAAAGAGAAGACAGGCTTATAGCCATCTGTGAAGAAGTGGCAAAGGAGTATCTTGAGAGCTTAAATGGTGATTCTGAAAGAGTTTTACTTGAAGAAGAGATTAAAGGCAGGGAAGATTATATCTTAGGGCATACTGACAGATATATAGAAGTTGCTGTTCCTAAGTTTATGTTAAAGGGCAGGGAAGATGCTGATAAGGAATTTATCGGGGTTAAGGAACTGATGGCGTCTGATGCTTCTGACAAGGCTCTTAGCAATATGATGATTGCGAAGGCATTGTAAGAGCTTTTAAAAGGTCTGTTCTCTGGCTTTGGCTTTGATATAAAAAGCTTGGCTGCCAAAGTTAGATGACTAATATTTTAAAAATGAAATATAGAAAGAGGATGTAGATGTTAAAAGAACAATATCAGGAAATGGGCATAAGCACCGAAGTATTTGACTATTGTGAAAAATATGCATTAGCCTTGAGGATAGATTCAAGAGGGTAGATGAAATTGCGGAGATAAACCAGCTTAAGGTGCTTAAGGCCATGCAAAAGAATAAGGTTTCAGACATTCATTTTGCAGCAAGCAGCGGCTATGGCTACAATGACCTTGGAAGAGATACCTTGGAGGGAGTGTATGCTGATGTATTTCACACAGAGGCTGCCCTTGTACGGCCTGCTATACTATGTGGAACACATGCCCTTACAGTTGCTCTCTTTGGCAATTTAAGACCGGGAGATGAGGTACTCTCTCCTGTAGGTAAGCCTTATGATACACTTGACGGAGTGATAGGGATAACACCTACAGCCGGTTCTTTGGCTGAATACGGCGTAACCTATGCACAGGTTGATTTGTTACCTGATTTTTCTTTTGATTACGAGGGGATAAAGGCTTCAATTAATGATAAGACAAAGCTTGTTACCATTCAACGTTCAAAAGGCTATGCAGTTAGACCTACATTTTCAGTTGAAAAAATAGGAGAGCTCATCAGCTTTATAAAGAAGATTAAGCCTGAGATTATCTGTATGGTAGACAACTGCTACGGAGAGTTTGTTGAAGAGCTTGAGCCGTCTGATGTAGGGGCAGATATGGTTGTAGGCTCACTTATTAAGAATCCGGGAGGCGGACTTGCGCCAATAGGCGGTTATATCGCAGGCAAAGAAAAGTATGTGGATATGGCGTCCTACCGTATGTCCTGTCCCGGACTTGGCAAGGAGATAGGGGCTCACTAGGTCTTAATCAGCAACTTTATCAAGGGACTGTTTATGGCACCTACAGTTACTGCAGGAGCTGTAAAGGGAGCAATATTTGCTGCAAATGTATATGAAAGCTTAGGCTTTGATGTGCTGCCGGATAGTAAAGAAGACAGATATGACATCATTCAGGCAGTTTCCCTTAAGTCAGGAGAGCGTCTTAGAGCCTTTTGCGAGGGGATTCAGGCAGCTGCACCTGTAGACAGCTTCGTAACCCCTGAGCCTTGGGATATGCCAGGATATAATGATCAGGTAATAATGGCGGCAGGAGCCTTTGTACAGGGCTCATCCATAGAACTATCAGCTGACGGCCCCTATGAGAGAGCCTTATGCGGCGTACTTTCAGGGAGGGCTTACCTTTAACCATGCTAAGTTTGGAATAATGATGAGTTTACAGAAAATATTTGAGAAAGGCCTTCTTGAATCGGGCGTCTTAAGAAAAGTAATATTGGTATATGCATACTAGCAAAATCAACAAAAATATGATATAATATCTAAGAATTTTGTAAGTTTTTGATGAATATGAAATGTAAACTTCGCTGTTATATTCAGGATATGGCGGTTATTACCTTTTGCCACTTTTTATAGTGGCTGTAGCCGTATACTTCTTTATGATGCTCAACAATCTTGCTATAGCAAGTATAGCAGGTCTTGCTGTAGTGTTGCAAAAGTTTATTCCTTTAAGTGTTGCGACTATAAGTTTGATATTTAATGTGGGCCTGCTTATTATAGGCTTTATATTTGTAGGCAGAGAGTTTGGTGGAAAAACTGTATATACTTCGGTCATACTGCCTATATTTGTAGGTATTTTTGAAAAAAACTCTTTCCGAAGTACAACGGTCTCACAGGTGATCCGTTCTTGGATATGATTTGCTATATCTTTATCGTTAGTATAGGGTTAAGTCTGTTATTTAACCATAATGCTTCATCCGGTGGACTTGACATCATTGTTAAGATACTAAATAAATATCTTCATATAGACAGGGCAAGGCAATGTCTATAGCCGGGATGTTAGTTTCACTCTCTGCTGTATTTGCCTATGATACGAAAAACGGTTGTACTCAGTGTGCTTGGAACCTATTTAAATGGAATCATACTTGATTACTTCCTTTGTACTCAATATCAAGAAGAAGGTCTGTATTCTTTCACGTAAAAAATGAGGAGATTAAAAATACATCCTTAAAAATATGCATAGTGGAGCCACCCTTTACAAGGTAATCAGAGCGTATAACAATGAAGAACACGAAGAAGTTGTCGCTATTGTAAACAAGAGAGAATATGGTGTACTTATGCAGTTTATTAGAAGGACAGATCCAGATGCCTTCGTAACTGTATCTACAATCAATGAGGTTATGTATAAGCCTCAAGTGTTAGTACTCTTAGAAAGTGGCAAAAGTTCGATGATATCAAACTAAAATAAACTCCACGGTAGTGTACTGTTTGATATTGTTGATAAAAACGACACTTGAAATATATCTTTTTATATTAAAAATTAAATGAAGTCTAATTTGAATTTATGATACAAGTGTCAAAAGTATAAAAATTCGATGCAAGCTTGCTTTGCAAGAGAATTTATTATCTTTGACACGCAAAAAAATATGAGTAAGCAGCCATTTTTGCAAAATGAGCGTATTACGAATATTTTTGCAAGGATTGCTAAAGCTGCGCTGTAGCAATCCTGTATCAATTGGTGTCAAAGACTTTTGACACCCACAATATAATATATTTGAAGGAAGAGAAACCAGTGCCGGATTTAAATAATACACAGTATTTTAAAGAAGTGACATTAGCTCCTGAGATAGAAGTAGGGGATGTACTAAGGAAAGTTTATGAGGCTCTCAATGAAAAGGGATATAATCCTGTCAATCAGCTCGTTGGGTATATTATGTCTGGAGACCCTACCTACATTACCAATCATAACAACGCAAGAAGTATGATAATGAAGGTTGAAAAGAGATGAGCTTGTAGAAGAGCTTATGGAGAGTTATATAGATTCTTTTACCCAAAACAGGTAAGAAGTCTATGTTTATGGGCAAGAGATAATGAGAATAATGGGTCTTGATTTGGGTTCAAAGACCTGTGGTGTGGCTGTTAGCGATGGACTTGGACTTACAGCACAGGGACTTGAAGTCATTAGAAGAAAAGAAGAAAATAAGCTAAGACAGACTCTTGCCAGGATTACAGAACTTGCACAGAGTATGAGGTAGGCAAGATAGTCCTAGGTTATCCGAAAAATATGGATGGCTCAGTTAGCAAAACGATGTGAGCTTTCTGAAGAATTTGCCGAAAAACTTGCTAGAAAGAACCGGAATAGAAGTTATACTGTGGGATGAGAGGCTTACGACGGTAAGTGCCCATGAAGTGATGATAGAAGCAGGGCTTAAGCGTGAAGAACGTGAAAAAATAGTTGATAAGGTCGCTGCAACTTTTATATTGGAAGATTATATGAATTCAAATAAAAATTAAACTAAGATAAGAAATGGAGAAACTATGTTAGAGAATGAAGAATTAAGAACTATTGATTTTGTTGATGAAGATGGTGACAACGAGGAGTTGACCGTACTCTGCCAGACTAGACTTGCAGGAGTGAACTATCTTCTTGTATCAGATGCTGAGATTGAAGATTTGGAAGATGATGATGCCACAGTTGATGTATTTATCATCAAGGAAGAAGAGGTATCTGAGGACGGAGAAGACGTTTTGTACAAGATTGTTGAGGATGAAAAAGAAATTCTTACAGTATCTAAAGTATTTTGAAGAAATGATGGACGATGTGGATTTTGAAATAGACGAAGAATAATTGTAAACGAAGTATATCAGAACCTGAGGGATAGGTGAGCCATCGCAAAACGAAAAAGGGAATAGAAATTTAAGGCATTACTTAAGTCAAACGGATTGAAAAGTTACAGGGCAGCGATTTGGCTGTCCTTGAAAGTGTTGCAGCAAAGAGTGGATGAACACCTTACTGCAGAAGAGATTTTTGATTTGGTAAGTGAACGACCATCCTGATATTGGCTTAGCAACAGTTTATCGTACCATACAGCTGTTATCAGATATGGGACTTATAGACAAACTCAGTCTTGATGACGGATTTACCAGATATGAGATAGGAAAGTCGTCTCCAAGCGGACATAGACATCACCACTTGATTTGCCTGAACTGTAATCGTGTATTTTCATTTGAAAAGGACTTTATGGAGCCTCTGGAAAATGAGATTAATAAGCTGACAGATTTAAGGTTGTTAACCACGAGGTTAAACTGTATGGCTATTGTAAGGATTGTCAGGAAGCAGGTATACAGGACTGATCTACTCCTAAGTTAAGGAGGGCAAATGTCGGATATTAATAATGACAAAAAAATTTGGAAAGCTTGTAGAAAGTATAGGAAAAGCTACAAGCAGATACAGAAAAACTAAAAAAGAGGCTGATGGCAATGTAAGTGTAGCAAAGAAAACAGTTAAGTCTGCGGCAAACAGCAGAAAGAAGGCTAAACTTACTGAAGAGGATATTAAGATTGAAAAACTTCCTGCTATATCCAAGAGGCCAAAGGAAAAACTTTCAAGGGAGATTAAGCCAAGAAAGACTAACAAAGAAGTAAAGAAGCCTATGAATGGACTTAAAATCATTCCTCTTGGAGGCCTTGAACATATAGGAATGAATATAACCGCTTTTTGAATACGAAGACAGCATTATTGTTGTTGATTGCGGTATGTCATTCCCTGAGGACGATATGCTTGGAATTGACTGTGTCATTCCAAAATGTAAAGTTATTTAAAAAGAATATTGATAAAGTAAAAAGGCTTTTGTTATTACGCATGGTCACGAAGACCATATAGGTGCTCTTCCTTATATCCTAAAGGATATCAATGTGCCTGTGTATGCAACAAGGCTTACAGTTGCAATACTTGAGAGTAAAGTTAAGCGAGAAAATATGCTTAAGACTACCAAGCGTAAGATAGTTAAATACGGACAGTCCATCAATCTAGGGCTGTTTTAGGATTGAATTTATAGGACTCAACCACAGCATCAGTGATGCGGCTTCGCTTGCAATATATTCTCCGGTTGGAATTATTGTACATACTGGAGACTTCAAGGTGGATTATACTCCTGTGTTTGGTGATCCTATTGATTTGCAGAGGTTTGGAGAAATTGGCCGTAAGGGAGTTCTTGCACTTATGTGTGAGTCTACCAATGTTCTTAAGCCTGGATTTACTATGTCCGAGAGGTCTGTGGGAAGAACCCTTTGACAGTATATTTTTCGGAAAATAAGAATAACAGGATTATAGTTGCAACCTTTAGCTTCTAATGTAGACAGGGGTTCAGCAGATAATCAATTCAGCAGAGAATTTTAACAGAAAAGTAGTTGTAGACGGAAGAAAGCATGGTCAATATCATTTCCATTGCGAGAGAGCTTGGGCTATATCAATCTCAAGGAAAAATACACTTATAAATATTGACCAGATGAAAGGACTATCCTGATGAACAGATTGTGCTTATTACTACAGGCAGTCAGGGAGAGGCAATGGCAGCACTTTCCAGGATGGCAGCTTCTATACACAAGAAAGTAAGCATAAAGCCGGGAGATACCATAGTATTTAGCTCAACTCCTATCCCTAGTAATGAGAAAAGTCTGTATCCAGGGTTATAAATGAGCTGTACCTAAAAGGAGCTAAGGTTATTTTCCAGGATGCACACGTATCAGGACACGCCTGTCAGGAAGAAATCAAGCTTATGTATTCGCTTATTAAGCCTAAGTTTGCTATTCCTATCCATGGAGAGTATAGACATCTGGTCCGCCATGCTGAACTTGCTGAAGAGATGGGTATACCAAAGGATAATATCTTTATCTTAAAGAATGGCAATGTTCTCGAGCTTAAGGAAGATAGTGGTAAGGTTATAGACCAGGTAGAATGTAAGGGTATAATGGTAGACGGACTGGGCATAGGTGATGTGGGTAACTCAGTAATGAGGGATAGACAGAAACTTTCGAGGACGGACTTGTAATAGTTACATTTGCAATGGAGAAGGGCAGCAACCTTTATGATGTCTGATCGCAGAAATCGTGACCAAGGGCTTTATTTATGTTAAAAGAATCAGATACCATATCTAAAAGAGGCCCTGCAATACGGTAAATGATGCATGATTAAGTGTCAGGATAAGGGGATAACTGAAAGAAATAAAATCAGGAATGAAATCAGGGATGCTCTAAGTGACTTTTATATGGAAACAGACTAAGCGTTCTCCTATGATTATCACTATCATTGCTGATGTGAGTATTAATGTGTGGAGGTGACCTGTTGGCCGCGAGTAGAAGAACAGAAAGAATCGTGCTAAATATATTTGGCGCGGTTATTCATATCTTTTCTGAATATCATATTTTATCTGGTAATAATCTATCTGGTAGTTAAAACAAGTCATTATGCCTATAATTTTTGCTTATCAGGGTGTTTGGTTCAGTCTCTGTTACCAAGAATTCAGGTTATACTACTGAACTTAGTTATAAACAAGGGTGAATCGACTATGGATATAGCAAGAGTTTTTGGATGCAAAGAAGATTATAGCCAACAAGTATTCATTTTATTTGAGGGCAAAAGCTAACCAAGCAGAATATCTTACCGGGAACCTATACTGTAAGCAGTGATATGGATTATGACGCTATTTTTAAGGTTATAACTACTCCGAGTAAGGTTACTGACAAGTCTACAGACAAGGACGTAAAAAGAGTACCAAAAAACCAAAAGATAAGACTACGGAGAAAAATAAATAATGGTGGAGCATGAGAGATTTGAGAGCTTTTTAGAAAGTCTGCCTGAATGCCTGCCCAAACATCTTGTGAGACTTAGAAGTAGAGAATATTAAAGAAGGCATTCCATTATAAGAAAGGGAGGAGAACGCCTCATTAGATTCATGTTGGAGCTAAAAAGCCTGTAAAATATACTTGAAAGTAGGTACTGCTACAGGTTTTTCAGCATTATTTCATGCTTGTAATTTGTTTAGCCAAAAAAGCTAAAGATAACAACCATTGAAAAGAATGGAAGAAAGGGCAGCAAAGGCAGAGGAAAAACTTTTAAAGAAGTATGACAAGAGGGGGTCAGATATCCCTTATAAAGGGGATGCTCTTGATGTCTTATCTGAACTTGTGGCAAATGGGCAATGAGTACGACTTTTATATTTATGGATGCTGCAAAGGGACAGTATATCAATTTTTGATAATATAAAAAGCTCCTATCTCCAAAGAGGAATGCTCATCACAGACAATATGCTTCAGGAGGGAAGACTTCTTGATTCAAGATACACTGTGGTTAGGAGGGAGAGAACGATTCATCAAAGAATGAGAGAGTATGTAAAATGTTCTCGCCACAGATCAAAGAACTTGAGACCATGCTTTCTTGAAACAGGGAGATGGCATGGCAGTATCTGTTAAAAAGTAAATTAGAATGGAAGATTAGATGGAAGGAAATTTAGTTATAAAAAAACCGGAACTGTTAATCCCTGCAAGCTGTCTTGAGGTGCTTAAGCTTGCAATTAAAATATGGTGCTGATGCTGTATACATAGGCGGTGAGATGTATGGACTTCGGGCTAAGGCTAAAGAATTTCTCCAAGGAGGATATGACAGAAGGCATAAGATATGCTCACGAAAAGAGGAAAGAAAGTCTTTGTTACAGCCAATATCACAGCCCTCAGATAAAGATTTGGAGGGTGTCAGAGAGTATTTTAAAAGAGCTTAAGGAGATTAAGCCTGACGCAATCATAATCTCAGATCCGGGTGTATTTATGCTTGCTAAAGAGATAACGCCTGAGATAGATATTCACATAAGTACACAGGCAAACAATGTTAATTATGCGGATTTTAATTTCTGGTACGGTCTTGGGGCCACCAGGTAGTGTCTGCAAGAGAGCTATCGCTTGCTGAGATTGCAGAGATTAGAGAAATCATATACCTGCGGATAAGGAAATAGAGACCTTTGTACACGGGGCTATGTGTATGGCATACTCCGGAAGGTGCCTCCTTTCTAACTATATGACGGGAAGAGATGCCAATCAGGGAGCCTGTACCCACCCTTGCAGGTGGAAGTACCATGTTGTGGAGGAGAACAGACCGGGCGAATATATGCCTATAGAGGAAAATGAAAGAGGAACCTATATCTTTAACTCTAAAGACCTCTGTATGATAGACTATGTGCCTGAGCTCGTTAAGGCTGGCATAGACAGCTTTAAGATAGAAGGCCGTATGAAGACCGCTCTGTATGTAGCTACAGTAGCCAGAACTTATAGAAAGGCTATTGATGACTGGTTTGAGTCGGCGGCATTATATGAGGCAAACAAAGGCTGGTATGCACAAGAGATTAAAAAATGTACCTATCGTAATTTTACTACAGGATTTTTCTTTGATAAGCCTGACAGTGACTCACAGATATATGATAACAATACCTATGTGACAGGATGTAAGTATTATGGGTACATTGACAAGGTAAATGAGGACGGAAGCGCTGTATTTGAACAAAAGAACAAATTCAGTGTTGGGGACAAGATTCAGATTATGAAGTCTGATGGCAGGGATATTAACGCCACCGTACTTCATATGTGGGACGAGAATGGAGCAGAAATAGAATCCTGCCCACACCCTCAGGCTATTGTCAAAATCAAGTTTGATACAGAGGTTGAGGTTATGGATATAATGCGCAGTGTAGATGCAGAATAGGAGGAAGGTATGGACGACAAGAAACTTTATGAAAGAGTGGTTGACAAGCCCGGTATTTGATGAGGCCACAAAGGCTGAACTTAAGGCTATAGCCGGCAATGATGCAGAAATAAGGGACAGATTCTATAAGGATCTCGAATTTGGTACAGGCGGACTCAGAGGTATAGTAGGTGCAGGTACCAACCGCATGAATCTTTATACTGTAAGAAGAGCAACACAGGGACTTGCAAAGTACATCATAAGCAAGGGTGTTCAAAGTAAGGGAGTAGCTATTTCTTATGATTCCAGACATTTTTCGCCTGAATTTGCAGAAGCAGCGGCACTTACTCTTAATGCAAATGGCATTAAGTCTTATCTCTTTGATGCGCTTCGTCCAACACCTGAGCTTTCTTACGCAGTTAGAGAGCTTAAGTGTACCGCAGGAATAATGGTAACAGCCAGTCATAACCCACCGGAATATAATGGCTATAAGGTATATTGGGATGATGGCTGCCAGATAACGCCTCCTGTAGATAAGGATATAATTGACCTTGTTAAGTCAACAGCTTTTTCAGATATAAAGACTATGGACAAAAGGAAGAGGCTGTAAAAGCAGGACTTTTCCATATGATTGGTGCCGATATAGATGACAAGTATGTGGCTGAACTTAAGAAGCTCATTCTCAGCCCTGAAGTGATTAAAAAACAGGCAGAGAATCTTAAGATTGTATACACTCCTTTCCATGGAACAGGAAATGTGCCTGTACAGAGGATGCTTAAGGAGCTTGGCTTTAAGCAGGTTTACATAGTTAAGGAGCAGGAAGAGCCTGATGGAGACTTCACCACCCTTGACTATCCAAATCCGGAGGATGAGAAGGCTTTCACTCTTGCACTGAAGCTTGCAAAGGAGAAGGATGCGGATATTGTGCTTGCAAATGACCCTGATGCAGACCGTCTTGGCTGTATAGCAAAGGATAAAAAGACAGGAAATTATATACAATTTACAGGTAATATGTCAGGTATGCTTCTTGCAGAGTATGAGCTTTCAATCAAGAAAGAAAGAGGACTGCTTAAAGATGACAGTACCCTTATTACAACAATAGTTTCTACAAATCTTGCATTTAAGATAGCTGAGTACTACAAGATTCATCTGATTGAGGTATTGACAGGATTTAAGTTCATAGGCCAGCAGATTAAGGGCTTTGAAGAAAAGGGCAAGGGCACCTATGAATTTGGATTCGAGGAAAGCTATGGCTGCCTTTATAGGAACATCTGCAAGAGATAAAGATGCTATTATGGCAGTTGTAGCTCTTTGTGAGGCTGCTGCCTACTATATGGATAAGGGGCTTACTCTTTGGGATCAGATGGTAAATATGTATGAGAAATACGGATATTTCAAAGAGGGAATCTATACCATGAGCTCTTGCAGGAGAAGACAGAGCTAAAAGCGCATCAATGAAATCCTTGACAATCTCCGTAGAACCCTCCTACTGAGCTTGCAGGCTACAAGGTAGTTAAAACAAGAGATTATGAGAAATGATGTAGTAAAGGATTTGGCTACAGAGAGACCACCACTACAGGACTTCCTAAGTCAAATGTGCTTTACTTTGATATGACAGATGATGCCTGGTTCTGCGTAAGACCATCAGGAACAGAGCCTAAGATTAAATTCTATGCAGGTATCAAGGGAAACAGCTTAGAGGATGCTGATGAGAAGCTTACAAAGGTGCTTACAGAACTTAAAAAATTAGGAGATTAATAGCTAATCTCTATTATAAGGAGTTTATCAATGGAAAAATAAATTACCAAAAGAAGTGAGGTAGATGTTGAACTTACCTGGAAGCTTGAAGATATATTTGCATCTGAAAGTGAATGGGAGAAAGCCCTTTCAGAGGCGATGTCTTTAGCTGATGAGATAGCTGCTTTTACAGGAAAGGTTGGCGAATCAGCTGATACCTTATATAAGGTTCTTGAAACTTATGAAAAAGTGCTGCCTTAAAGATACATCTCGTATATGGCTATGCATTTAAGATGAGGGATGTGGATACGACCTCCACATATGCACAGACACTTTATTCAAAGGTTATGTCAGCAGATGTAGAAATATCAGAGAAGATTGCCTTTATGGAGCCTGAAAATCATAGCTGTAGATGAAGAGACTATGAATCAGTTCTACACTGAAAAGCCTGAACTTAACAAGTATAAGATATTCATTACAGAGGTAAGAAGAGGAAAAGACATTCTCTAAGCCCTGAGCTTGAAAAAGCTACTTGCAGGAGCAAACGAACTTGCAGATCTTCCTTATGAAGTATTTGCAACCCTGACAATGCTGACCTCAAATTCCCTGAAATAACGAATGAAAAGGGAGAAAAGATACAGATAACCAACGGAAGATTTGTTCCTCTTGAAGAGAGCAAGGACAGAAGAGTCCGTAAGAAGTATTTGAGAAATATTATGAGACTTTACGGAAACTTTAAGAACACCTCTGCATCCCTTTATGCAGGACAGGTCAAACAGCTTATGTTCTATGCAAGGGCTAGGAAATATTCTTCTACCTTGGAAGCGGCTGTTGACGGCAACAATGTTTCTCCTGAAGTGTACAAGAACCTTGTAGAGGCAGTTAATGACAACCTTGATAAGATGCATAGATATGTAAGACTGAGAAAGAAGCTCTTAGAACTTGATGAGCTTCACATCGTATGACATCTATGTGCCTATAGTTAAGGACTATGATGCAAAGTACACTATTGAAGAGGCTAAGGAGCTGGTTCTTAAGGCTGTAGAGCCTCTTGGCACCAGCTATGTAAACCTTATAAGAAAAGGCATTTGCAGAGCGTTGGATAGATGTTGTAGAGAACGAGGGCAAGCGTAATGGTGCTTATTCTTCAGGAGTTTACGGAGTACATCCCTTTTGTTCTCCTTAACTTTAACGGAACCCTTGACAATGTCTTCACCCTTGCCCACGAAATGGGACACATGATGCATTCCTATTTCTCTAATGAGGCTCAGAATTACCTTGACTCAAGGTATAGAATCTTTGTTGCGGAAGTTGCTTCACTACAAATGAAGTGCTTCTATGAGTTATATACAAAAATGCTAAAGGATGATAAGGAAAGAGCATATCTTCTTAACCATTATATGGACAGCTTCAAAGGGAACTGTATTCAGACAGACCATGTTTGCATGAGTTTGAGAAGACTTCAAATGAAATGGCTGAAGTGGTGAACCTCTTACACAGAGAACCTTACAAAGCTTTACCTGAATTTGAATAAGAAGTATTACGGCGAGGCTATGATTAGTGATGACCTCATAGGCTATGAATGGATGAGGATACCTCATTTCTACTACAATTTCTATGTATATCAGTATGCAACGGGCTTCTCAGCTGCAGTTGCCATTGCTAACCGTGTACTAAAAAGAGGGTGAGACTGCCGTAAATGACTATATGAAGTTCTTGCAAAGCGGCTGTACCAAGGATCCTGTAAGTCTCCTTAGGATTGCAGGAGTTGATATGAGCAGCCAAAGATCCAATCAACTCTGCTCTTCAGGTATTTGAAAGAGTTATAGAGGAAATGGAAGAGCTTACAAAAATAAAAAAGTTAAATCAAAGCTAAAGAGGCATTTTACCAGACAAAAGCAGTGTGCAAAATGTCTGGTGGGATGCTCTTTTCAAATTAGTCTATTACTATAAAAACAACTTTAATAAAAACGAAATATGGTACTGATTCTTCGATTTAAGGGATGCATTCACACAAATT
>BNJV01001110.1_pt1 | contig 60081 bp, 53 predicted proteins | sample 8540591 | NCBI WGS metagenome assembly BNJV01 (sample SAMD00202457, study PRJDB9452) | human saliva metagenome | host: Homo sapiens | reverse complement strand
CGGCTCATCGTATTCATTAGAGAAGTTCACATAAAAGTCAACTTATTCTTATTGATACCGGACAGCTTCTGCTGCCATCTTTGACATTTTGCCTCGGTATAACGCATAGCCGCGGGCCATTCCCATCTTCTGATCCGAAGTTACCCTGCTTATCAATTAAAACATAGCGCATGGACCAGGCTGTCCCATATATACTAAGGATCCATAAATAGAAGAGTTCCATGCGGTGATTTACCCATGGTCTTCTACGATGGTCGCATATTTTGGTTTATCCGGTGTTACCTGCTTTGGCATACACTCTTCTTTGTACCGGCTTAAGACCGTCTCTCATCCGGAATCGCTCTGGATACGATAACGCTCATGGCATAATCGATGTAGAATTTTCCATCGTCTTTTCAGATCAACTTCCTGCACCTTATCGAAAATATTCGGCTCCAAAATCTACCCCTATACATCCAGATTCTTAACATAGCGGGCATTCTTCTCAATAAACTCTCTGGGTTCTACCTGATCTCCCATCAAAGTAGTAAAGGTAATATCGAGTCCGCCTTGTCGTCTTCTTCCATGTTGACACGAAGAAGGGTTCTCGCTTCCGGATCCATCGTCGTTTCCACGAGTCTTTCCATCCATTTCTCCAAACCTTTAAATCGGGATACATCCGCTCCATCCGCTCCGATTTCTTTTAAAATATTTGATACTTTCTTCGTCTGAATAGGCATAGTAATGCTTTTTGTTCTTGGTGATATTAAAGAGAGGTTGTCAGCATAGACATGTTCTCTTTAATGAGATCCGGCATAAAATTATAAATAAAAGTCAGCATCATAGGAAATATGCGCCCGTCCACATCGCATCGGTCATAATGATAATTTTATGATAGCGAAGCTTTGACAAATCAAAGTCTTCATTGATTCCTGTACCGAAAGCGGTAATCATTCCTTTATTTCTTCATTGGCATAAACTGATCGAGTCTTGCTTTCTCATTAGAACCTTTCCGCGAAGGAAGTACCGCTTGTGTTTCCGGATTTCTTCCTTCCTTTGCAGGCCCCAGTGCAGAGTCTCCTCAACGATAAAGATTTCAACGTTCGCATCTTACTACTGCAATCGGCAGCTTTCCGGGAAGTCCAACACCATCCAGTGGATTTTCTTCGTTAATCTCTTGCTTTCTTGCCGCTGGCTCTTGCTCTTTGCGCCATAATAGATTTTCACACAGACTCCTACTGGCTGGTTTTGCCCAGAAAATAGGTCAACTGTTCCGAAACAATACCCTGTACGGCAACTCAGATTGGCGCGCAAGCTGCTTGGTCTGTCCTCTCGAACTGCGGATCTTCAATTTTCACGGAAATGATACAGGTTAAGCCCTCACGGATATCCTCTCCGGAAAGATTCGGCTCACTGTCCTTTAAAGCTTATTCTGTCTTGCATAATCATTAAAGGTTTTTGTTAATGCATTTTAAAACCGGTCAGGTGAGTTCCGCCTCAGGAGTATTGATGTTGTTTACGAAGGTATAATGTTTTCCGTATAGGAATCATTGTGCTGCATCGCTACTTCAACAAGAATCTGCTCTTTCCTCACAGTAAATAACATCGATAGAGCGCTTCCTTTCTTTGTTTAAATAAGTAACGAACTCCTTAATTCCTCCTTCATAGTGGAAAGTCATTTCTCTAAGTTCTTCTTCTTTCATCCACAAGCTTGATGCGAAGATTCTTGGTGAGGAAAGCTGTTCTTAAACGCACCTTTAAGGTATCAAAATCATAGATACTTTCAAAGATTTCGCATCAGGTAGGAAATGAACCTTGTCTCGTGCTCTTCTTCCGTACAAGTTCCGATACACTGATTTCCTCGTTACTTTTCCTTTCGAGAAGGACATAGTATAGATTTTTCCGTCTTTACAAAACCGCAACATCCAAGTATGTTGATAATGCATTACGACACTTGCTCCCACTCCATGCAGTCCGCCGGAACCTTATAGCCCGATCTGCCAAATTTTCCTCCTGCGTGAAGACGGTAAATACGACTTCAGAGCGGATTTTCCCGCTTTTTCGCAAGTCTACTGAATTCCTCTACCGTCGTCTTCTACGGTAATAGAATTGTCCTTATGGATAGTAACGGTAATATTGTCGCAAAACCGGCCAGAGCCTCATCTACGGAATTATCCACTATTTCATAAACCAAGGGTAAACCGCGGGTAGAGGTACTGCCGATATATATTCCGGGACGTTTTCTTACCAGCCAAACCTCCAGTATCTGAATCTGATCCGCAGTATTCCTTCGATGCGTGAAACTGTTCATTCAGATCCTGATCTTCTCTCTATTGCCAGAACCTCCTCTATGGACATTCAATCTTTCCGCCTTCCACATAGTAAAGCTATTCATGGGAAAACGATTTATTAAATCTTCTAAACCGGTGCATGTGAGTTACTTTGCACATCGGAAATTTCATCCAGTAAAAATGCCTTTTTATCGAGTTCCGAAAACATCATCCAAAAGTAAAAATAGATAATCTTCATCTTTCCTTTACGAGCTCAATCTCTCCAAGTTTCAAAGAAAGAGCCGCCGTTCTTTTCGCTCCCGAACCGAACTTTCGAATGTCTTCCGTTAATTTGAAACAAAGGTCATCTCTATGCGGTCCAACCAATGTAATTCGCTTTTTTCCGTATCCTTGCTTTTATGATTGCTTCGAAAATGCTTCTTCTTACATTTTCCTCGTAAGAAAAAGCAGTTCTTCCCTTCTCCGCTGATATTTTTATGAATGCGAGCAGCTTTTCCTGCAAACTTTCTATAAATTTTCGTAAACGAATAAGGGCCTGACCATATTTTACAAGCTCCTATCCCAAATGGAAAGACTGTCTTCCAGCTGGTTTAAAGGAATATCCTCAGCAACTGTTTCTTTGCAGTAAAACACGATTGTATCTTGCTAAATTATGTAATAGAGCTTATTTAACTGGCATAGTTCCAAGTCAACGAATCTTCTTCTTTTCCTTCGACCCGTCTTTAATAAGGCTTAATCCTCCGGAGAAAAAATAACTACACAGTCCGAAAGATCGGAAGCCTTTTACCGGAGCCGTTTATCGCAATCCCTTTTACATTGTTTTTTCAAATGAATATCAATGCGATTCTTATGTGACTTTTTTGCAAATCATCTTGATATGCACTTCTTCTTCCGAAAATCGAATCACATCTCTATCCTGCAAAGCGAAAGGACTTGAGCTGGCCGCAAAGAAGATTGCTTCCAGTAAATTGGTCTTTCCCTGCGCATTATCCCGTAGAAGATATTGTTTTTTCTCCCAGAGAAAGCTTCAAACTTCTACACTTCTGCAATTTTGTAGCTCATGGACTCAATAATCATTCTACTTGATCCTTAATAGTTAACCAGCAAAATCATAAATAACTTTCTTTCCTTATCCTTATAAATACAGGAGAACGAGAATCAAAATAAAGAGAAAACCTCTTCTTCATCTATATTTTGCAAAGCATCTATCAAGAAATTCGGATTAAAACCGATTAACAACTTTCCTTCCTGCTTTACCGGAATCAGCATCCATTCTTCCCAAGTCGAAATAATCGGCGACAAGTTATCTTCGGCAATCTTTAAAATAAGCGGTTGCTTATCATTGTCCTTGCCATGATTCTTGCCCTGTCGATATCTTCCAAAGCTGCTTTCTGTTTACAATTATTTTGTTTCATAGTCAGTAGAAAGCATCTGCTTTACATGAAAATACTCTCCTTCGACAAGCTGTACGACTGTATCTTCATAGTGAAAAAGAAGATACTGTTTTGAAAATACATCTCCACCATGTCATCCAATCCACCGGACATAATCTTCGATAAATCCCCAAACTTCCTTGGGACGATTGCGCTTTGCTCTGAATAGAACTTTTAAGCAGGTTTTTCTTATAGAAAATACGAGACCGTCTAGAGAAGTAACGAAAATAGATTATCCTTAATCCAAAATATTCTCCCGCCATTTTTGTTATTTTCTCTGTTCCTGTAGAAAAATGGTTTGATTTATCATATTCTTAAAGAAAACGTTTTTCTTTTCGTTGAGACCAGGTCTGAAAGATTTAAGTTATAATAATCCGCTACAACCTCTATAATAATCTCGAGCATTTCTTTCACCGGCGTAATGTGATCCTTTAGTTCTCCACAGAGCCAGTAAGGCTGTTTAACCAGTCCCGATTTCTACCAAGACCCAGTCAATGCACCTCCAAACTCTTAACATTGGACTTAATGTTATCTGCAATTAATTACCACTTAATATCAATATTGTAGCCTTCGATTTTACGAAGAATTGCTATACGAGTTTCCACGTCGGGCATCTGAATATCTACAATCAGTCCGACCTCGAATCGCGAGCGCCGAAGTCTTCTCCAGGTTGTCAATGTCCATGGTTTATCGGAAGCAATAATAATCTGCTTTTCATTGTCATAAAGAGTATTAAAGGTGTGGCTTCCTGTCTTCTTCCTACCTATTAGGAATTGAATATCATCAATCAGCAAAACATCGAGTCTCTATACTTCTTCGGAATTAGCAGAGCTGTTATTTTTGTTTCTGAATGCTGTCTACAAACTCGTTGATAAAGTTCTCCGATGTAAATATACGAATCTTTACTTGTTTTGCTGTAAATGAAGCTGAGCAACGGATCGATAGGTGTGTTTTTCCAAGCCTGCACCTCCATAAATATAGAGAGAGGATTGCACTGTTCTCCGAAGTCTTCAAGGCACAGGCAGCATAAGCAACCAATAGAAGAACCTACTACAAAAGAATCGAGTATAAATTTAGATTTGCATTTTTAGCATCTGTAAGACTTAAATCTTCTTTCCTTCCTTTTATAGAGAGAATCCAACTGGCTCATCAATAACAATCAACGACTTCCCGGTATTGACTCGTAACTTCCATAATATACGAAAGAACTATATCTTTTCTTTATAATTGAAAGAGAAAATGTTCCTTTGTGTTCATTAAAATGACAAGTTTGTTATCAACAAAATCATCATACGGTTTCAGGAGCTATCCATAATTCGTAGACATCTGAACACAAGTGATTTCCTAAATATATCCAATATTTCATTCCATTTATTTTAATAATCTCTAAACCTTCCTATTACTTCCACCCTTTTAATGATTTATGAACAGAGATAGAAGAATAGCTTATTCATTCTACAGCATGAATTCTTTATCAAGTTTGAAAGTCAAGTTTAAAAGTCATTTTTTTGTTTTAAGAGTAAAAGAGTTCTACATGAGCATAGTTATCGATATTTTTGAACATTATCTGTGAAAAATGTTTAACTGTTGATAATTTTATCCACATTTAAACCATTATAAACCGTAGTATTTGTTAAAATTGAGAGACATCGATACATCCACAAAAAATTAGCAAAATGTGGATATCTATTTTATTTGTTGATAAGTGGATAAAAATGTGGATAATGGAATTAATTTAGATTTTTCTCTTCAAGTTTTTCTGACGAGTATAGAACAGGCTCAGTATAATAACAAACGATTACCCAAAATTAGGAGTTTATCTGGACCCTGTAAGGACGATAATTCCCGGAGAAAACGATTGGTGGCTGGCCTATCACACCATAAAAAGGGGTGTCCGTATGCATAAGGGAAAAATGAGACTTTCCAGCCTAAGACCAGACAAGAGCCAAAGTGCATGGATTCAGAAAGAGAATGTCCACGCAAATGGTAGAAAGGTTTTGTCTGCCAAAGAGCTAAGGGTGATTAATCTGCATAAGATGTAGAATACGAATTTGAGGCCGCTGTACGGTCTTTCAACCATGGAGATATTTAATGAAGGATTTCATCCATAAAATCCAATGTAGACTTTCAACATTATATAGAATAGGACGGTCTTGGCCAATTCTGCTTGTAGATGTATGTGATTGATAATCATTTTCTTTACTGTTTGGGAATTTCTTGTTCTAAAGGTGGGGAATTCCGTTGTCAGACATGGAATAGCAAGAAAGCTTCGTGAAATATTCCGTTTGTTACAAGGAAATTATTTTGGGTAAAGACACTGCTGTGGGTAAGACAAAAGGAAAGATTGTTCCTACTTTGATTTTGAAAAAGACATCTGGAAATTATGTAGCAGGCATCATATAATGACAGAGAAGAATAAAAAGACTTTACCCTTTTTAGTATGGAAGGCCGTTTTCTAAAAATCTTTGACTTTTTGTATAGTAAAATAAATATCTATTTAAATAGGAAGAGCAGTCTAAAATATGATTATCCTAGAAAAGGAGAGTATGAAGAGCGTTTTTTAGGAATGATCTGATTCTATCAAAAGTTCCCTAAAGGGATGGTTTTTGTAAATACACACAACGACTTGTTCTCAATACGCCTAATAAGCAGTGCAAAATACGGCTAGTGAAAGGTTTACGGTTCAAGGTTATGAGGATCTTCGTTGTAATCCTTTTGCCAAAGGCGGATATGATCCTGTTCCCTAAAGATGGAGGGAATTTGAATTATCTAATTTTGTTAACGAAAGTTGAATTTTCCCTATTTTTGACTAATTTGGAATTTTATCGTAACTTCCTGTCTGGTAACAACTCACTACAGTTTCTTGATCAAATCGGTCTGAATATCGTTTAGCAATTATCCTGTTTACCCTGTAACAAGAATTATTTTATCGACTTCCTTAAAGCAGCAAAACCTCCAGGATGTGGCAGATTATGCAGCCAGAGATTAAGGCGGTTCAGAAAAGTATAAGAATATGACTGATCAGGCATCTATGATGGCTCAACAGACGGAGATGCGCGCTATATATGAAAAATAATGGCACATCAATGACAGCAGGCTGTCTCCTCCTCCTCTTTAGTCTTGCCAAATGCCCACGGCTCTATATCGCATTATTATGAATATTCCGGCTATGTACCGTAAAAACAATTTATGAAATGTATCTTCCGCTATCGGCGGTAGTGGATGCAGCAGGCGCTGGTAACTTTTGCGAGAATAACGGTCTAGGCATGTTTTAAAACCTACATAATTTAGGCTTGATGATCCGCAAAAGTATGACAGTACAGCAATACATAACTTTGTGATAGACTTTTATATAAGTTAAACCCCACAGGGCTAAGCTCCCCGGAGCTTTTCCACAGGCGACTTCCGTTATTGAAACTGCCACAAAGTCTGCAGAAATTAACAGTTTTTGGGATTAAACTCAGCAACAGCACCTTCCGCTATGGACCTGCCGAATACTGGCTAATCTCCGTTTGGCAGGTCTTACACAATGGGCATCTACTCGCGCGGCGCAAAGGCAGCATGCCGCAGGCCGCAGAGGGACCAGCTACAGATGATGAAAGATGAATGATGATGCCTTAATAATGGCGAATGGTTTCCCTCCTTTGCATCCGGTATCGGTTTATATTGATTGCTTCTTCCTTATTTATGCTGATTCAGCAGCTTATTCTTCTGGAACTGGTATTTCCGGAAAGAAACCAACGAACAGCCTTTACAGGAAGCTATGGCAAAAGGCAAATGAAAAGAGAGCAAAAAGAGGACTTCCTCCTATAGATGAAAAGTCTATTGAAACCGTTTAAAATCAATGCAGGCGAAAGAAGATTCCGAGGAGAAGAATCGAAATGGAGCGCACAAAGCAGAGCCAGAAGACAAAGGATTCCACCGAGTATTATAATAAAATGCAAAAGAAGGACTTTAGCAAGCAAGGCAATATGGTAGCTATATAATGAAAAACATGAGAAGAAGTCATAAAGCTTAGGGGAAAAGCTATGGATAAATCAGAGTATCCGCAAGACAATGGACGGCAATTACCAAGGCAACCATTCAGTTACATACCACATCGATAAAATTTCAAGTATAACTGTACCTAGAAAAGGAATCTTAGAATCGAAGCTACCATGATTGAAGCATTTCCAAAGGAAGAACAAGTGCAGAAGAAAAGCTGTAGAGACAGTGATGCCAAGCAATGATGAAGGAAAGCGGGAAAGAGAAAAGTAGAGAAAGCTGAAAAAAACAGAAGATAAAGAGTCAAAACGACGGTAACAGCTTCTGAGAGAATTTTTCAAGGAAAAGAAGCAGAACAATAGGAAGAGGAACGCAGAAGAGTTTTAGTCAGCGGCGGTTAGGTGATCCGATTCCTGCACCAAGAGAGAAAGAAGAGAAGATAGACGCTTGAAGACAACAAGGCTATAGAGAATGCAGTTCCGAAAAGAGAGAATTCCAACCTTAACAGAAGAGGAAGTTATGGAAAATAAAGAGAAAGGGCACCTCTCTATTCTTCTTTCCGGAATGGAAAGATGTAGAGAAGATGAATTCTGTGAAAACACAATAGAGCTCTATATCAACTTGAGGACCTGATAGGAATTTTATAAGAAAAAAAGGACAGATTTAGACTTTACAGTATCTCTGTTCCTTAGTTTCAAATAAAGACCACATAAGGAAGACCATTCAAAGCTGAAAACAGAGGATCTACAGAAAGAGAAGAGAAACCTTAGAGCCTTGCTAAGAAACATTGCCTATAAAGTCAAGAAGACGAGAAAGCCCGTAAATTTAGAGCCGATGAGAATCCTTATGAGAGAAGAATTATTCATGTTTTTACAAATGATTCCAAGCATCGACTAAGTCTGAGGGTGATGATCCAATCTTAACGAGCAAACATTTTACAAGAATGGCGGAAAGTTCCGCCAGGATAGAAGATATAAAAAACAGACATCCGAAAGAGAATCAATGAAAATTAAATTAAGCATTAATGCATGACCAGTTAGAGAACCACGGAATATCGGATTTTATCAAACGATACGGCGAGCGATACTGTTATGAATAAGAATCCCTTCGTGGAAGGCGTAGACAGACAAGTCAATCGAAGTATTTCACGAGGGATTTTTTCTCAGATTGCAAAGGAAAGATAGAAAACAAAAGCTTAGGAGGTGAGACGGTGATACAATCAGCGCCTAGCTACCCGCGCCAGTGGAAAGTGAATCGGTATCATCCGTTTAGCGGGAGAGGAAGCCTCCCCATTGCGGAAAATATTGAGAAACCAAGAGCGGAAAGCCTGAATATTCGAGAAAGTCAATGCATCCGCTAATGGCTTTACGTCGATAAAGACGAAGCGGTGGATGAGTACCTTGCATCACATTTTAGCACCCAAGTCCCATACTGAAGACAGGAAATCAACCGCCATGGGGCGCTTCCCATGAAAAGATTTTACCTTAACACTGAAACATAAGAGAGCCGCAGAACCGGGAGAATTTACAAAGAGAGCTTGAAAGGAAGAATTGATTTATCGCAGGCGGAGCAGTGGCAGACCTGATTCGCGTCGAAATGAGGCGGGATTCAAAGCTCTTAGCACTGGTACAAGGTGCTTTTGGGAGAAAAATCAAGGAAATGCAGGAGTCTCATCTTAAGATACGCACTTTATTGAAGCGGCAGCACTGATGATCCGGAACAATATCGACGGTCTTTTCGGAAAATGCGCCTCAGCACACGGAATATATATTGAAATAGAGAAGCCCGCTTCCGCGAGGAAGCGAATAATGCTAGAAGGCATCTATACCGAGAAAAGTCGGAAAAGCCCAACGCCGGAAAAATCCCCTCTTAAACCCGCCTTGTCGGTGCGGAAAGCGATTGCAACGCGACATACCGGGTACAACGAGAGACACGGTAGAAGAAACTTCGACGGTCTTTCCCCAACCTTATGGACACCGCAGGGTACTGAAATAATGTAAGAAGGACTGAGTCGAAAAGGCAAAGTATAGAAACACGTACTTACTTTTGTAGTGGATGCTTTAAATAACTTTAAAGAAGACGAGAAATCCTTTCTTGTAACAAGGGAAAAAGACCATCGTTTTACATGAATAGACGGACTGAAACAGTTTAACAAAAAGAGCTAAAGAAAACATTCCTCCTGACTGCAGTAATTTCCAACAAAGAGTGGACGGAATAAAGGAGCTGGAGAAAATTCGGGAACCTCTTCTCCGGCACATCCTTCCTTCCAAAAGAGATATTATATCCAAATGAGACACAAAAAGATCTTGAAGAAAGGAAGAGCGCTTCGAAGAGAAACGGACTTCGCCATTCCTCCAGAGGACCTCCTAAGTATTGATCTGATGGTGCCTATAGTGCACTGGGCATTTTGGAGAGAGGAAAGGAAGACCCCGTGAGATTATAAAGTTCTGTAATGAAAATAACTGATTTTAAAATCATTACTTTCAAATAGTCTGTAGCGAAAAATAGGACTCTCCAATTCAGTATAGAAATAGGATTCGCTTCAGCGTTGAAAGAAGAAAATGTCTTTATTCAGAAGAGAACTACATGATTGTCGGGGCAGGACATGCCGGAGTGGAAGCGGCCGCTTCCGCCACAGAATGGGTATACTGAGCCCCGATGCCATTTCCATGAGCCTGCAATCCGAATATCGAAGGAAGCCTGAAAGGACATCTTAAAAGGAGAACCGATGCCCTTGAGGAGATGGAAATGTCTGCGACCGTCCCTATATTCAGTCCAGAATGTTAAAAATCAGCGCTTCTGCGGCATTCTAAGAGCACACAAGCTGATAACGCCACCTTTACCAAAATATGCGAGGTTTTAACCAGGAGCGTGTTCATTCGGCAGGAGAAGTCCTAATCCATTTTGACGTGAGAAGAGAAGAAAGTAAGGGGTAGAAAGCAGTACCGAGCCTTGTAGTATATCACAAAGCAATTATCCGGAGACATTTAAATCGAGATGCATCACGGAGGCTTCCTCGAGAAACCACCCGAACGGACAGCATGAAAAGTTGAGCTGACAGTCTCGGAGCTGGGATTTCCTTCGCCAAACCAAACACCGGCCTGAGGAAGAAGTCTTGATTTCAGATGGAAGTGCAAAAGGAGATGTTCCGGTACCTTTCTTCGACGATCCCGCGTCGCGCAGATTGGCAAGACGACCGCTTCTTTAACCCATACGAAATGAAGAAGGACATAGTCTTATCCGGGAAAATATCCATCGCGCCCGATGCTAACAGTTACTGAGGAACAGGCCGAGGACTGTCCGCTCCATCGAAGACAAGCAGATGAAGTTTAGACAAGACCGCCAGATTTTGGGAACCGAGTAAGAAGATATAAATGAAATAAAAATTCCGAACCTCCCTCTTCACTTCCGAAGATCGCAGATTGCGATCTCCATACCTGCCCGTTTCCAAAAAGCGTGAAATAATACCCACCTGCATGCGATAAGCAGATGCACCGCTTAAATTTTGAATTCAAAGAACAACCTGAGACGCAAAGGAATCGCCGGGCTTTTGCAGGCACGAACGGCCTCCGCTAATGAGGAAGCTACAGGGCTTCACGGCGGGGGTGATGCCGTAGCGTTTAAGAGGAGAAGAAGCCTTTGTTGGATCGCCCGAAGCTTATATATCGGTTTTGATTGATGATCTGTCACAAAGGAAAACAAAGAATGCGGAATATCTCTGTTCTACAGGATAACGGACATGCGTCTCGGAAAAAGGTTACAGCTTAGCTCATTTCCGAAGAGAAACCCGGAAAACCCTGGAAAAAAACGGGAGAGATTGGAAAAAGAAGTGAAAGGATGCAACACCATCGAGCCACAACACGCCGTGTTAAGTCGTCTTGTTCCTCCCATTCAGTCCGATTTCTACTGAGCTTGCAGACCGAGGCAATTATAAGAACCTGAGGAACTGATCCGAGCGCCCTTCCGCCTCTATTTGCGAGGAAGTGATTGAAACTAGCACGAGGCTACATCAAGAGAGATTCAGCAGGAAGCCTTAAAAAAAGCTGGAAAGAAAGAAACCCGAAGGAAATAGATTATCAGAAATGCAAAATCTGTGTCCTGAGGCAAAGAAAGCTGGATAACAGATCCGTACCGAGAATATCGGCATGGCCTGCATCATCAGCGGTAGTGAGTCCCAGATATTTTACATTTTATTTATTTGAAAAAGCACAGAAAGAATGATGGTATCAAAGTTTTTGGATAGTTTAAATAGCTCAAAACTTAATGAGATAGAACGAAAGGAAAGAGCTAATGGAAATGTTTCATGGAAATGGGAAGTCGCATAAAATAAAATGCTGAATGAAAACAAGTAAAGCGCATTGAAAAAAAGTAAAATTTACAGGAAAAGATAAAACAGTAATTTTAAAAGCCGGTATAAGGAGTATTCTGGAAGATTTTTGTCGCCTCTCTGTTTTATCGGCTAGCCAGGCATAGATCTACAAGAAGCACAGCCACAGCAATTTTATAGAAGTTACTATACTTACTGGTAGAAAGAATAAGGTTATGAAACTACGGCTATTATATATAGAGGAAGACGATGTCATTGTGAACATTTTATCGACTTCCTGCAATGGTAAAGCTAAATGTTTGGTCGTGAAACATTTTCCACTGATAGAAGGAGCTGTAAGGATGTAGGGACAGGCAGGATTTCCCGGTCTGCCATACAAAAATCGCTTTTCCGGTACTTTCCTTGCTGATCACGTAAAAAGAGAATTCAATTTTGGAAGAAGTTGTGCAGAAACTGGAACTTAAAGGAGTGGATTTACCGCGTGAAGGGCGGGGAAAAATCCTGAACTTGAGAACAGCAGGTACGAGGATCTCGTCTCCTCTACGAGCAGTACCAATCTTTCCACCCTAAGTGAATACGATCTCCTTTGTAGCAAGGGAGGGTATTTTGCGAAGTCTATGGACATCCTTGAAATGGAAAAGGGAAGAAAGCAATATATCTCTAGGCGGAAAGCTGGAAGAACCGGAATATAGGCTTCCAGAGACGGACATCGGTTGGGCGGTCCCCTGCTCATTAAAAGATAGAGAATACGGCAAAACATCCGAGAAAGAGCAGGAATTCTGGAGCAAAGAACCGCTTGGCTAAATGCCCAAGAAAGTTGAAAGGATATTTTCGAGACTTGCAGGGATTTTATGGATATACGTTTCCACGTGGAAACATTTAGAAGGGAAGGTCTGAAAGTGAATTATTACCACAAATCAAAAGGGCGGGGTTGGAAAACGACCACTGCGTTAGAATTTATGGCTCCCTGGGGAAGCTGAAAACAAAAGGTTCTGCTCCTGATTTGATCCGTAGAATGTGGGAAGCGGTCAGTGTACGATGGAGAAAAGACGGTGAAGTTTTGAGCGGAGAGCTTAAGAGGATATTTTACAGACGGAAATCACCGGGAAATGGGTGGATTTTCTGCCGGAAACAGAAATTCAATGCCAAGGCGGATGCTGAGCTTGCCAGTCGAAGAAATAAAATTACTTTAAAGGACGTTTCGTGATAAGATAGAAAAAGATTAAGAATTATATCTTTATTGACCGTCCTCCCACTTTGACGTGATTAATGCGCTTACCGCCTCTCATCATTCATGGTACTGATTCCGATACAGTGTGAATATGCCTTCTGAGGGATTGCCAGTTTTCGCCAGATGCTGACGATCCAACTGTCTGGAGAGGCACGAATGGGGAAGCTTTGTGGCATCGAAGGAATTCTTTTTACCATGTATTTATATAGAAATTGCTGCAGGATGTTGTTCAAAGGGTAAAGAACATTTCACTGTAACAATTTTTGGCCACCATAATTCCCAGAAAATGTAAGGGATTCTGGTTGAAGCACCATGGTCTGGGCTGATTAACTCCTGACGTTCATACCACAGGTGGACATGCATACCGTAAGCTTGGTAGGGGAATTTGGAAAAAAGAAGTATAGGAAGTTATAAGGAGAAGCTAAAAGCATGGACTAGGAGAGAGGTAGACACCAAGGCAAATCCCAGTGAAAAAGAGGTGGAGGAGGCAAAACTCTAAAGATTTCCATGAACCCTTCTCAGCGCCTAGAAAGCGTTTCTCCAGGAGTTGAAGGAGTTCATTAGCAGTTTGGCGTTATTCAACCCCGCTTGTAAAAACAGGGTCCGATTTATTGAGATTGGCTACGGTGAGAAGATTCCGTGCTGCAAAGCTTGCGGGACTCCCATAGACCTGGCTCTTGCCGTAGCTGAGACGAGAGAAGTTGAGTAGGGCGTATTATTGGAGAAGTCATCTGCAAAGAGGAGGACTGCACTGCGGTAGAAGAGGCGCTCGGCTTACCAAAGCCTCTACTCTCAGTCATGACGAGCTGAAGAGCTTGCGGAGAGACTGTCTAAAAAGAGAACAAAACCAACAAAACAGTCTCCGTCTTTGAAAAACTGGAAGAGGAAATTTAAACTATATCCGTGAGGGGAGTTAAAGAAGGACACGGAAGAGCCCTTCTGGCACTGGAAGGAAAGAAGCGCCTGCGCTAGAGAATGTGGTGGGGTAAAGAAGCCTCTGTCTGAGAAGTAGCAAAGAGAAGCCAAGAACAAATCAACCAAAAGAAGAAAAGAAGCCTTTACGGATAATTGCTAGCATTTTTAAAGATTTGGAAGAAAATGAGAGAAAACCTTGGAAACAAAGGCAAAAATTATTCCGAAAACGAGAAACAAAGGAATTGGAAATTGAATAATATTCCCAAGAGGATTGGAAAGAATATATGTCCTACCAAGGAAAAAAGGCGAAGGATAAATGGGAAATACAATGATAGAAATAGCTTCTTCCGCTTTATGATTTCTGTTGGTTTCTACTTGCACTTTTGCCTAAGAGCGAATCCAAGTATAAGAAGCTGTATCGACAATAATATGACTATTTGGTGAGAGGAAAGATGCAGAGACGTTAAAGATTATTTTATAGGTAGAGGTAATGTAGAAAAGCTGGAGGACCCTTTAGATAGACCAGATGCTGAAGGTCTTTCGGCACAATAACAGAATCAAGCTAGAAGTCATCAGACTCATTCACAATGCTTGCAGTGGATTGGGAGGTAATTCTTCCTTTGCGCTTGCACAATCCATGATAATGGCTGGATTTGATGAACCCGTTCATGCCAAGGAGAGGCAGCTTCCTTTACCGGGTTGAAGTTGTGGAAGGCAGCACCTCAGTGGGATGGGGAGTGGAAGAAATCATTCCAAGAGGCACTGGGCTGCTAGAAGGAAGAAAGACTGAGAAAGGGACCTCCTTCGTGAATATAAATTTATAAGAAAAAAAGTTTGACGAAAAGGAGAACAAGAAAGCTGGTTCTGAGTGCATTTCAATGCTGCTCTTTCTTTAATATTTTTATCCATGCGTATCGTCCCACGGATAGAAACAGTAGCTGGGTTTATGCCGCCAACATGGGTGGAGTCCAAGCTTCCATACCTTTGTGGTATGGAAATGGGAGATAAAAGAACCAATCCCCGTATGGTTTTTATCAGGAAATGGACGGTTCAAGTGACCAGATACTGCTGCCTTCCTTATGACTGAATTCAACCTTGCAGATGCAGAAAGTTTTCCGCCAACCTGCACCAAGTGCGATATTCGAAGTCTGACGGATCTGAGCTGATTGAGAAGGGGACGGAAAAGTGGAGCTGGATGGGCAAGGAAATCAAAATATTCTTCCCATTCAAAACTTGACCAGGAGGGAAAGGAACACCAAACTTCTGTCTGAGTTTGATATGGAAAACCAGTCTGCAGTATTATTATACCCGGATTATTTTGAAGCAAGGACAAGATGGGCAGAAGAAATGTTAAGAGTTTAGGAGAAGATTTTTTACCCGAAAATCTTTTTCCAAATCGGAGGCACGATCCCTGGCACGTATCTGGAATCGGATACGATGGACAATTCGACCGCATGTAAACCTTCACCTCCTCTTTTCAACAGATTACATGGGGTGATATTACCAAGATGGTTGTGGATGGGGAAACCGGAAATCAGCCTGAAGGAAATCAATGACTGGACTGGTACAGGTACATGCCGCATCTAAGAACGACCAGAATGGGTACAAGAAGGTTCTTTAACGAGGATAATTTGTTATGCGCTGCGAGACAGCTGTAGAGAATCTATCTGATGGACTTCGAGACAAAAGTATGGGAAATCTGACGGGACAAGCTATGTTTTGAAAGGACAGAAATTTATGACAGCAGGAAAGAGTGCAGACGAAATACCGGATAATAAGACATGATGCCTTTCCAAAGGAAATGCACCTCCTTTATAGACCAAAATAGCGAGGGAATGCTGACTGAATAGTTATCTCACGGAAGAGATGATAGCCTGTAGCACACTTTTCCTCACGCCGGCATCTGACCCATGAGGTAGACTTTGGAGACAGACTTTTATAGTCTGGCAATTACGGCATCAGCAGAGGTGACGACATGCAGGACATACGGGCATCGTTTTGCCACACCTATGCGACAATTCGAAAATACTGTAGTAGAGAATTTCCTCTCCCTTGAAGGAAAATAAAGAGGAACTGGAAGAAAGCATGAACAGACTTTTCTTATCATGCTGGAAATAAGACACGTTTTTACCTGTATTATGGAGGCACGCACGGTCTACGGGATTACGATCAACAGCTTTGTGAAGTGCTGACCATGGCTTCTTCTTTAGAAAAATCGGAACTTGCCTCCAGCGATGGCGTAAGCAGTATCTGGCCCAGGAGGAAAATGGAGAATCCGAGGCTGAGCCAGACCATCGTGCTTTTCGGAATTTAAAATCTCGATAAGCAGTCACATTGCAGAGGAAAATAAGCCAACTCTCGCTATCGGACTTTATTGGAAGACGATTTTGGCACCAGAGTGCAGAGTAAGGAGCAAGGTAAAGAATGGAATCCGCAGTGGAGAAATCCCTATGGGAGGAAATTCGGCATAATCGTGGTCCGGACTTTGAAACAAAAGCTATCTTACAAGAAAGAGAGAATTTGATGCTTTCCAATTTTTCCATCGTCGTGGAAATCAGCTGCGTTTTGGACGAATATACCCGCCACAGTGAAAACGTAGCATACTTCGAAAGGACAGTGCTGCACAAGGAGAGCGGGAGCTTCTTCGAAAGAAACAAGCTTTGTTCCTGAGGCAGCAGCAGGAGCGTCTTCGGAAAGGCTCCATACCTTCCCGCCTCCGGAAAAATATAGAAAAGATTGGGCCATGCAAAACCGGAGAAATTCTTCCATAGAGAAGTGCAGGTTCAATTGAACTGGAAAGTCAAAGTAAATTGGACTGATAAGCGTGCTTTTACGCCTATCTCCTTTGGGACATAATACAGGAAATTATCAAACATGTGAAACGGCTATTTCGGTGCAGAGCGATGATTTTTGGCTATATTCTGAATGAAAAGTGCAGGAAATATTGTGGAACAGAATCCGATAGACCGAGTGTTGTTGGTAGGGAAAGCCCTCGAGAAGATGAGGTAACAGGTGACCTTTGCTGCTCAAATTCCGATTTGGGGCCAAAGGAGTGAGCAGTCGAAAAGAGCTGGAGGAGATTCCTGGAATCCAGCACGGAGTAAACTTAAATGCTGCACCATTGTAATAATACTTCTAAAGGTTACCCGGCTTAAGACTCGTATAGAGATGACAACTGGGAACGATCACACGGCTGGCAACGGAAGCTCAGATTAGCCATATTCTGGGGAGGAAGCAGTTCTCCCAATCTGTGCTATGAAAGCGAGCGTTGCGGCAAGATACGACAATGGTACACAATGCTTTCGCATTTTTGCCGAAGACGGAGTTGGTAGCACAAACGTGTTGATGGCTAATCCCAATCACCATGAATGTTTTATTCTCATGGAGATCGCACCCACACAACAGCATCACCCCAAATGGAGCGCGCTTTTTCAACCTCTGTTTCTCTATTCATCTATGCAAAGCCTTGACAAATGCTTTTACTAGTTGGCATTATATTAACATTAAAGTCGAAGAAAGCGGCTCTGGAGATGTACATAAGGCACCTCACCAGAAGACCGCTTTTATTCTTCTTTCTATCGATAACCCCAAGATTTCTTAGCATTTTACACGCGAATTTACGCCACCCTATTCTATTATTATCGTTGATGGCGTAGAAAAACAGTAGTTAATTCATCATCAAGATAAGCACAGGAAAGTATTCTCTCGAAATGAGCTTAGCAAGGACCTTCTGCTTAGGTGGTAGTCTTTCATGTGTTGGTCTTTTATTCCCATACCATCTATAGTAGTCATTGCACTCAAGGGAATTCCTGGTATTTTAATCCAGTCCGTCAAAAGCCACCTAGCTTTCCACTTTCTTGTCATATAAAAGATCTTTAGCCAAAGAATAAAAGTTCTATACCCGCCATAGGATGGCCTTGAAGCGGCGCAACGCTTTATCTGACAGAACACATGGAATATATAGCCTTATGGATGCTTGGCATTAGCCATATTTCGCTTTAGTAAGTGCTTTCCAAAGTGCCGGTTCCTTCCGTCTGAAACAGAACCATATTCTTGGTTCTGCTATACGATCTCATAAGAGCGATCCATGCACCTGGCCAGTTCATATCTGCAGAGGCACTAATCCTGGGAAGCACATATCTATCACAGCAAATGGAAAGTGTAAGTACATGCTCTCGCCCAAGATATATAAAACCATCTGCACAACAAGACATACGGAGATCTATCTTAGAGGCACTGTCCAGATATCCCAAAATTCTAGCAGTTTGTTTCCTTTCTGAAACCCTTCCCTTCTCTAGGCAGTATGGTGGATTTCAGCCTGCTTTGCCGAATAGCCAGCACTAAAAGCTCTTTCACCTTTGAGTTATATCAATCTGATGCGTGAAAGAACCTCTACATGCCGCATAACCACCTGAGATGCCGGCATGGTCTCTTCCGACGTAATTACATACTTTTCCGCAAATAGGGGCAATTTATTTGATTCATTTGCTTACCTTCCTCCAAGGAGTATGGTTTCTGCGAAGGAAGTTATTTAAACCCTCATAACTCGTGACCGTCACGCATCGCTGACGACAGTATTTTATCAACACGTTTTGGTCCACCCTTTAAAGTTGTTTTCGCCGTGAAGATTGAACCGCCCTACAGCCTGCGTATTTCCATTACTCAGCTGTAGAGCGGTTTTCAATCACACGCGTTTTGGTCCCATAGCAACCCAAAGACGTAGATTCTGAACGAAATACCAGGAGCTGCAAATAACCCTCACAGCTCTGTATTAAAAGTCGAGGACCGACAGAACAAAAGTGATGGTACCAGCTTTTCTTCAGTAACCCTCGATTCCATCGGCACAAGCGCGCAAAATTCGCGACTGAGTGTCACCGCGGACATCCGGAGAGGACAGAGAGCCGAGCATTGCTTTGCGGGTGGCCTCTATAAGGCGATCCGGAAGAAAGTGTGCATTACAAGAGAGCTCGTCTTTGCATAAAAAGAAAATTTAATAGTTTTAAATAAAAGAGCCGGATTCTGAACGGATACCGGTGCTTTTTCATGTAGGCTTAGATGAACTCACCGCACGCTTACATTTGGTCAGAGAAGCAGTGCGGCGGCACCTCCCGTACAATGGCGGATTGCATAGCGTGCATTGCACGGCAAGAGTGAGTGCACTGTAATTCCCGGAGCCGCCTTTCAGTACAGACGCGCCACTTTTCTGCACCATCACCGTGATGACTTTCAGCGGAAAGCCTCCAAAAAGATCCATCAGGATAGGAGTCGTGATAGCAGTAAGGAAGATTATTACAAGCTTTATGGAGGAGAACCTGTGCACTGCCAGAGGGAAAGATAATCGACTTTCAATGCATCGCCGTGTGAAATGAGTTTAAATTAATCCTTTGGAGGAAAGCGTCTTTTCCAAGATGGGAACTCAGCTTTGTCATCGATTCCACTGCCACAACGAATCCCACCCTCTCGCGTAAAGAGCCTCCGCCAGAGTTCTGATTCCGTGACCGATTTAACAACCAAGTCGTCACCGTTCTTATTGGATTTCTCGGAAAAGCTTTTAGATATGCTCCAGAACCGAAAGAATCAATCAAAAAGTTTTGACCGAAATTGTGAGAATTGGAAATTTGTCTTCTGTAAAACGGCAATGGTTTCTTTGAATCCAAAGCCAAGCTTACATCTTCATACTGCAAATTTTCTGTGTAAAATCTTGCCATATTTCTAGGAAAGCAAGACGAGGAAATTGACGCATTATCCAATACTATAATTGTTTTCAGTGTTGGGAATCGGGGCAAAGGAGGCATACTGCGCACAGGATATCTTTGTGGCTGATGCTGAACTGTACAAAAGCGAAAACACACGAAAACAAGCTACAGGAGGGCCCTTTTCCCTTTAAGGGCTTCTCTAGTTATACTAAAAGACATTTTTATATTAATAAGACGTAGCCCTTAAGCAGGCAACATCTCATACTCTGAGGAATACAGGCTAGTGATGGGTATAACTCGTGTATCATATACGGAGGAATCCATGCTTTTCGCTGATTTCAAAATGACATAGGATTGATTCAGCATGTCAAGTATCTTGCATGGTAGAAGGGAAGAGGAGGGTTCTTGAAGGAACCATCCGTGATTGGTGGTTGTCATAGTTATTGTACAACAATGATGTTGTAGCTATGGAGAAGATGCGATTGATGCTGGGACGTACTCCGGAGATATTGCCGCTGTTCAGGCCTTTGAGGCAGGGGGTGACTTTCCGACCACAGCACCTCTACAGAGGAAATGCTGGAAGTATTTTATCAATAAAAGCGGTAGGAAGAAGGACACCCTCGCAAACGCGCATTGGTAGTTTGTATCCCTCAGCGGTGCAGGCAAACAGAGTGGTGGCGGCGTTAGTGGACGCTGCGAGCATGCCGGTGCAAGAGAGAAGTGGCGTGTGTAGAAGAACCGTAGCTGCGGCAATCGGTGCCGGAATTTGAGTATTGCCAAGGGCACAGGGAAGAGTGATTATCAGATATCGAGGAGTGAAACAGCGATATTGCGGTCATTGCACTGGGCGGTCCGGTGGTTTTCCTCAACGACTAAGAGAAGGGAGACGATTTCTGGGATGAAGCTAACACTCCGTTACAGGAGAAAGAAGCACAATCTTCGATTGGAGAGAAAGAACTTTTGGCGGAGTGATATTGTACCACATCGCTGTGCGTAAGCGTCCTGAAAGTGCCCACGTCGGGAAAGTTCGAGGCAAGAAACTTGGTTACCGCACTTCCAAAGACCGGTCGTGCCAGCCTCGATGAGAGATTGCTGGAGGCTTTACTTGAGCCCGCCATGATGATTGTCAGCGTGCCGTACACAATACCCGCTCTGGAGAGAACGCCGCCCGAACTTGCATATGCAGATATTTATGAACGCGGAATCGTCATGACGCGGCAGGTAGAAAATCTCTCTACGGATCTTTGATATAAGTTGATGCAAGAGAAACCGGTACTAAGCCGGACAATGCTTGCAGAGGTTAATCCGTGGCAAGTAGTAGTCGGCACAGGAAAATCCAGCACTGAATGATTTAGCCGGCGATGATGATGACTTCTAATTCTACTTTGAAGAGAGCTGGTACGAAAGATATAAGCCTACATTGCTTTTCGAAGTGTGAAGAAAGTGCGTACCCACGTACACGGTAGAGGGAGAGAGGGAGAAGAGTGTACCGCAGGGAAGCTTCCCGCATTGTGGCTCCGGAAAAGATAAAAGCTATGAGGGTGGAAAGATCATCCGACATATGGGAAGCCAGTTCTTGTGGAGGAGTATGCTCCTGAGGAACCGGACAGCATTTTCGGTATTGAGAATACTTGGCATCCGGAGGTCAAAGGAATCGGAAAAGCCATAGCCCAAAGAATCGTAAAAGAAGTTTCCCGGGAAGACAGTCCTTTAGGAATTATGGAAGAAGAGCGCGGAGAGACTGGCAGAGGTTCAGGGATTTCCGAAACAAAAGGCAAGAGAGATCACAGCAGAGCTGTTCGGAAAGGACAGGGCAGGATGCGCTTCTATTCCCGCAGGAGTCGCAGCAAGCTTTCCAAACCTGGGCATAGACAAGATTTATAAAAGCATTTTCAGGAGAAATCTGCACCATTCTGCGGGAAAAATCCGCATCGTATTGCGGAAGAATCTGAAGGTAGGCTTCAAGTGTGACAGTATTGCAGGAACGGGCAGGAATGAGAACCGAACTCTTTTTCGTATCCCAAGCCGCACCAGCTATACTCTTTTGCAGGCGGAACTGGCGGGACACTGCTATCTGCCTCTTTCTTTAAAGTCGGAAGCGGAGAGAATCCTGGAGATGCCTCTTCCGATTTTGAAGAGGAACTCGATGGACCTACAGATAAAGGGGAAGGGCCAAGCTTAGGGAGAGTGAGTTTACTGAAGCAGACTTTTTATCGGGAAATGCGTGTGGCATCGAAGCTCTCGTCGCAATATAGAGGAGGGAGAAGCTATAAGACAGCGAGTCTCTGGGGAGAAGCAGATAGAGTAAGATTTCTGTATGAAAACTGGAGTTAGATTCCTGCAGAGAGTAGGTGCAGCTCCGCAGCCAAATCCGGTATACTGGTGGATTACCGGAGGTCCGGGAACCGGAAAACAACAACGACTAAGACAATACCTCGATTGTTTAAGCAGAAAGAGGAGTAAAGAACATCGCTTTGGCAGCTCCACAGGAAGAGCGGCAGCAAGCGCATGAGAAGCGGACCGACTATCCTGCACATTACATCGTCTCCCTGGAGTAGATGACAGAAGGAGCAGAGGAAGAAGACGGAGAGCTTTGCTGAGCCATTTTCAACGAAACGAAGAGGAATCAGAGGTAGATGCCGCCACCATCGTGGATGAGACGAGGCATGGTAACCTCTCATCTGATGGACGCTCTTTGTAAAGGCGTAAATCCCGGAACAGACTCACTCTGTAGTGAAGGCTGCAAATCCAACTTCCTCTGTAGGTGCCGGAAATGCTGCTTGAGATAATCCTCCCTCCGAATGGCATTACAAACGATACAGAAGTTAAAAGTACAGTGTCATTCCGTCAGGCACTGGAATCGGACATTGGTAGTGCACATATAAGATCTAATCGAGGGCACTGAGTCAGAACCGGGAAACGTTCCAGAGATTTTCTGATGATACGCGAGAGTAAGCCTGAAATATAGACAGTTTTCCGACATAGCGGGTACTGAGCAGCACTAGAAACACTTGCACACGATCCCTATCGATCTCAGTGTGATGTCTCCGCAGTGTTGGCAAGCCAAAGTGGGAGGAAACCCAAATCGCTATTTACAAGCGAGAGTCCTCCCAATCTGAGATAAAACAACAAGGCGGAGAGAAAGAACAGTACGGAACGGTTTTTCGCCCACAGGACGATGCTGCTATGCAGGCTAAGAAATCACCTCACAAGCCTCGCCCGGGAGATTCGAAAATACAATAACATCCCTGTCGAAGAAGAAGGAATCTTAACGGAGATATACATGATAGGTCAGGGTCACGGAAATCAAACCACTATGCAGACGCTCACTGTGTGTGAAAGAAGAAAGTAGAGTATCTCTTTCGGATCATTGCGAAGACTTGAGCTTTGCCTCGGCGCCATCACCATTCATAAGTCGCAAAGTGACGGAATACAGCGCGATCTCTCCTGCGTACAGGGGAATTCGCAGAAATCTTCTATATGACGGAATCTGTCAAGACAGCCGTGACTAGACAAGTCCCGTGCTTTGGCCTGCTGGGAGATCCCTGCGTGTCTTTCAATCCATACAGTCAGTGTAATGTGCAACTGGAGCAAAAACGCTCATTCCGGTCTATCTGAGCAGACGGCGGAAATGCAGGAACGATTGATCCGACCCAGGAGAGCTGTGTCACAGCTGAGTATATCGCTTGACAGCTTGCAACTCTCGCTTAGCAGGAAAGACGACTAGGGACATAAAGCGTATCAAAAGGAATGGGAAACGATATATATAGAATCCATATGAAAAGGAGATGAGATGGATTTCAAGGAAAGGTGTGAAAGAGAGGGAATTCTGAATGCTTTATTCCTCCAAAGATGCATTTCCCTTTGCAGATGAAGTTTTGGAGGAAAAAGGCTACATCTGCCTCTATCGCAAGGAAAAAGGAACTTTTTATGGAAGAGAGCCTTCCTGCAAAATCCGGCAGCGGTCGCAGTATGCTGCGTGCAGGTGGAGGGAAAGCCTTTGCGGAAATTGTAAGCGCCATCATTTTTCCCTTTCTCCGGGGAATGATGCTTTATCAACTGACGGAGGAAATAGAAGGCGATAACGGGAGCCAGCACCACGGGTGAAAGGATGGGCGGGTCTGTCGTTTCGATGCGGGCTGGAGAGCGATTCCACAGACAAAGGACTTGGGAACCAAGGATTGTTCCTGTCCCCACTCACAAAGAGCGAGAAGAAAAGAGTGCTGCAAGCAATCAGAGCGGAAATCTCACCCAGGCAAGGTTTAGCAGATAGGGATTCTGGCCATACAGCGACACGTGTTCTTTTAGAAATAAAAAGACTAGCACTGAAGGACTGCAGTCCCAGTTGAGTTACAGAAAATCTCTTTCTCTGCAATGGATTGGCAGCGAAGAGCCATCTGAACTAGAACTGAAAAGAATACTTGAAGCTGACGATATATTCACAACAGGAGCAACGATGGAAGCCCGCAGGTAGCAGGGAAGCTTGGATGCAGGAGCAGAGGTGTATATTCTGGCACTGGTGGGAAGAGCGGAAAAGCTCGCAAAAATGGATATTCCAAGGAGACAAGTCAAAAGTAAATATAAGTAAGGTAGGCAGTATGGTAAGCATAGTAAGTATGGGAAATGGAGAGAGTAGTGAAGACATAGACAACGTGAGAGGCAGGAATTTTATGCTGCCTCCCGCAGTAGCGGGAGAGTATGGAATCGTGCAGCTTTGGAAAGAGGCCAGAGACCTTGGTGGATCTCCTGGTAGACTGAAATCGGATATGCATGGTCTTCACCCATGGGACTCGACAGGGTTTTGAGACCTCACATCAGTCTTTTTCGAACTCCCTCGCGGAAACTCCTATACGACCTTCCCAACCTTGAAAGAAGAAGGACTTCTCACAGAGGAAGATCTTTTATGGCGGTAGAGAGGGAGAGCTTTTCTTCGTAAGATGATAAGACCAGACTGGCTGCGATTGCTTTATGCCAAAGACGTGTTTCCGACCCCAGAAAGGCTTGCGAGAACCGGAAGATGCGAGGAGATGTGACTCTCTTTGTGCAAACGCGGCAAGGCAAGAGAGCTTGATTACTGTCTTTTATGGCATTAGTGCAGGAAAGTTTGACGGTCGCTCCCTGGCTGAGCTGCCTGCTGAACACCGAAATAAAGAAGCTTCCGCGCTTTCATTGAGCGAAGGTCTATAGAGTGAGAGCATAGACGAGATTGCTTTTTATGCCTCTCAGCAGCAGCAGGAAAAGCAGTGTGGGAAGGCTTTACATGTGATTGCAGACTTGAGCGAGAGGAAAACTCCACTTTAGGGAGACATCCCTGATTTGACAGTGCATGACAGTGGATGCAATCTGGGGAAAACCGTAAAAAGTGCGACTTCAGTTGAAGGCAAGGGGAGAAATATCGAAGAGGAATTCCGCCTGTGATGCGTGCAGCAAAGTGGCACGGACGAGCAGCAGGTGTGCCGCCGGATGCTTTCGGAAACCTGGCCAGCTGGGGAATCTCTTTATGACTGGGAAGCAGGAAAGACAGGCCACTACGCTTTGGTGGTAGGCTGAATGGAGTATTGCCTTTATCCAGTTTGACCTGACCTTCTTAGAGTGGGACATCTATCGAGGGCTTTGAAGGCTATGCCCGTGCCCTATGCAGCAAACACGGCAATAAACGGGGAGGGAGAAAAGGGCCGACCAGCTGCCCTGGTTTGAAGCTGTTTCAGTTATTTTAACAAGAAAGACAATTGCCGATGATTGCCGAGGACTTGGGGAGTTACTACGGAAGGAGTGCGATGATCTATACGTGCTGTCTGGTTGCCCCTGCGCATGAAGCAGCGTCTTACAGAAGGCCTGATTCCATTTTGAAAATGCTCCATCTTCCGCACATGTACATGAAGATAACAATTCTGCTCATTTATACCGGTAACACAAGGACAACGATACTTTAAAGCACTGAAAGTCTGAGACCGCCTCTGAGGACCCAGAAACAGAATCGCACCGCATACCTTTCGTGCTCCTACAACGATTTGCGAAATGCCATGACGGGAGCTTTTGATTACAGAAAGCCTATCCGCTACGTCTTTTCTGCTTTCGCATGTCATTCTGCAAGGCAGGAGATCGATTTGAGAGCTTTCTGGCAGCAGGCTCGGAATGCAATGCAACGAACGGATGAAGGACTGGCGTGGAGGATGGAGAAGAAGAATGCCTTTACGGAAGAAAAGAAAGCAGTGAGAGGAAAATGCTTTTAGGAAACCCAGGAAGCCTGCTTAGGGCGAGTAACGCAGAGGAAGAGAAGCTTGAGAAGAGTGAAATTTGTTTATGAGATAGCGTTAGTAAGTCTTGTAAGAAAAAGGAGAGAGAGCTCTTAAATGTAGATAGTAGTCATACGAAAAGGCTTTAGATGTTCATTTGTTCACTTTTAGGGAAAGTAGATGGGGGTGGGGTAGTGAGAAACAGGCTTTTCAATTTGATCGAATAACAGCATAGTTCATGTCCTGGTCACCTCTTCGTTGCCTCTTTTGCTGTACTGTTTTGTGGGATTAGAGCTGAGCGGTTTCGAGTACCATTTTCACCGCCTTCAAGATGACGGTGGAGGTTGAAGCATGAGGATGGTACAGCAGTAGACATCTTTAAGAGTAATTTGCTTTACTATACCGGTAAAGAAAGATCAGTGTACCACATACATCTCCTTTAGAGGAAAACTTAAGGTGAACACCAGTCTACAATTTCTTTTGCACTCTTCGTAGTAGCGTTTATTAGGACCCGCATTTTGGGTACATGGGAGAATGTAGATCGACATATGATTTGGGACACTTTGAGGATCTTTATCTCGTGCACGATAGAGGCAGTATGACGGCGACGAGATCCTGTATTGGAACACAGTCAGATCAGCTCAATTTTATGGAAGACAACTTCATTTCTCACTGGTCTTAATGTCGATGAACGACGTGCTTTATTTTTCCCGCCCTTGAGCGGCAGACCCTCGCTCTTCGAGTATGGCATTAATCGAAAGTTATCACGACCCACTCATTTTAGCTTAGTCTGTATTTTGCACGTGCAAGACCATGCACGAAGCTGATGCTGTGGTTGATGCTTTAATGGCATAGTCTCTTGCATAGACAGCGCGAAGCGGGTTTATGCATCTGCTTCCAACGAGAATTCCTCCTTACGCGGTAGTGAGTGGCAGAGGTACATGTTGCATAACAGTGCTCCACCGGCGCCAGCTATGGAAACCTCATCGTCCAGATAGCAGCAACATCTCACCTCATTCCGGAAGACTTTCTATGTCGAATGTTTACCCTCGTCAACTTTTGCTGACCGAGTATATAGGTGGACCGAGTCTTCAGCTTTAGCATGCAGTGGAATAGATTATAATGGTCTTTTCGTTCCTGAATCAGCTGCTTTTCCCCGTGCTAGTAAGGAAGAAAAGAGGCGATTATGGTTTATGCAGTACGGTATGATTTTGTGTGGCGGTGGTCTTTTGGAGCAGAGATCAGAATCGATGTGTTTGCAAGCAGGAATCACAGAACGTTGCCATCCGGCTGTACAGAGACAGTGGTCACTTTTACACTTTGCATGAGATGGATATATATATAGCTTTGCTCGAAGCTTACTTCTGCGTGGCGCCTTATGCCTTTAAAGTGGCCTATATTTTTGGAGAAGAAGACCTAGAAGAGAGAAGCACCTGAAAAATACTGGCTTACACGGATAATCTTACTTATAGGTAACCGGTATGCTGCAGAGAAATTGACATTTGGAGGTAGCCATGATCTGGCACGGACTATGCCAGTCGTCTTTGCGGAGACATCACGATTTGAAAGCATACCAGCGACCACTGGTCATGGGGGCCGGCAGACCGACTCGATTAAACATAGTGGCTTCTGCGATAAAGCATGGTAGGACAGCGTAGGAGGCTTCGCATAAGTGATAGACATGGCGGAGACGACTTTGTCGGGTCATCAGCCCGCGCAAAGGGCTGCAGAGATGCACTGCAGAATCTGCCCAGTGAAAGTAATCGGGAGCATGTTCCGTGCTTTCCCACAGCGTCCTTTGGGAATCGCCAGTTGCAAGCAGTGCGGAAGTGAGCTTGCTAGCAGGAGAGATTGATTTATACACAACCAGTCATGGACCCAGAGGATGCCCATGCACGCGAAGAGAAATGTATCACATAGAGGTCGAGCAATCCGCGTTGGAAGCAGATAGCTAGAAGTGAACGGAAACTTTATTAAAGAGGGTATAAAGGAAAGTAGTAGATATAAGGGAGCAGAAGTATAAAGAAAAGCAGGAGAAAAGCAGGATAAAGAAAAGCAGGAGGTTGAAAAGCAGGGACAGCAGGAGGAGAAAAGCAGTGGATAGCAGAGTGATAGGAGAAAGCAGGGACAGAGAAAGTGCAGGGTGGAGAAACGAGACAGTAGTTATATCTCACTGTGTATAGAACATTTATCCTATTGTTCTTCCGCTGCGACCGGGGACTCTGCATGTCTCTTTTAAGCATATGGGGAAGAGTTCCGCCCCAAAATTATCGCAGGCAGTTCTAATACGGGAAATGTCTGCGGGAAGTTCTGCATGAGGACGGCAGCAATTTCGATCACTTTGACAGCCATTTATTTGAATCTCCTGTAACAAGCACACAAATCATATTTGACATTCTCCTGGCTGAAAAGAAAGCTGGAAAAGGAGCATCAGGCAATTAACTATAACAGCGTGGTAAAGGCATATTATAAGGATGTTGATTGCTTTCTGATTTGAGCGAGAACTGAAAGATATGATAGAAACCCAGTATGTATACCGGTTCCTGATAGCCTCATGGTGATGAAATACGCGTAGAAATATTTCCGAAGATGCCTTACATGGAAAACGTCTTTTGATTCCCTCAGTTATGGCGATGGCAGAGTCGGGACTTCTTTTCTTTACCATCATCGGACAGGAAACATCGTATGCAATATTTGTCATGACCGTTGCTGACTTTTCTACCATGATGATATTTCGCATTTTCTCAAGCATCTATCTATGCTCGTGAAGGATTTTGGCTTATGAGCATGATCTTTTGCCATTACGCTTGCATCTGGGAAATCTGAATGATGTATATGCTGACCACCACGAAGATAAGAATGCGGTTGCCTAGAGTATACATCGCAGTATGTATCTGCTTTTTCTACGGCTCCGCTTTATGCAAGTTAGAAACGGAGCGCCCGCTAATATACCCGCGAATTGCCGGCTCCATTCTTTTCTTCCTTTTTCTTCTCTCTGTTGCTCTCTTACTTATTGCCTACAGGCTATACTTACGTTTGGCATTTACGCTGGGCACAGGGGGTTCAGATTGTTATGTTACTTTCGACCATCGTCAGCTTGATTTTCCCCGGTAGAGTGGTGAAAAACAGTTCTGACTCTATATTCTTGGTGTAGGCTTGGTTTGCTACGTGCTATACTGGGGAATTATGGAGCAGGTTAGACTTATTTTATCCGCAAGTGTAACGCATAAATGGCCCTTACTTTTTACAATGGTTTGTAAGTACATTGATTCAAAGGTTTTAATTATTCTAATGATATTTGTATTTATCACCGCTTTCCTTTAAGCTGATTCTTGTGATGCAGAAAAACCTGGAGGATGAGCATTTGCGGGTTTTGGCTTTTTCAGACAACTTGACTGCCTTGGGAAACCGGCAATATCTGCAAAAGAAAACTGGATGTTTTGGATAATCAGACACTTAACGGATTATGGAGTGATCTTTTATTGGATATCAATGATTTAAAATATACCAATGATCACTTTTGCGTCACATGAATCGGGGATCAGCTGATTCGCATAGTTGCCCTCGCAATAAAAAGGAGCAGTAAGCGCAAGTTGCGGATTTTGCGGTAGAAACGGAGGAGATGAATTTGTGCGGTAATCAGTCCGGAAGAGTATCTGGAGGAAGTTTCCAAACAGATTTTGGAGAATCTGGAAAACATTAAAAGAAAAGACAAGATTCCCGGTCAGTATATCTCTCGGTACAGCACACCTATAGTGAAGTTTCTGCGGAGATTCGCCTGGAGGGAGAAATCGTTACAAACCGGCCTTGTAATACAAAAGAAAGCGGATCAGAGGGATGTATGAGCTAAAAGTGAATACAAGAAGAGCAAGGTAGGAAAAAGCTTTTTCTTGAAAATAAAGGAAGAGCTTGGTAATGGACAATAGTCAAAGTACCAAGCTCTAAAGCATGGATATTTTGCATTTTCCGATTCTTGTTTTTCTTCCGTTCTCTCTCCTCGTTTTCTTTTGCTTTCTTGTCCTCTTCCGCCTTTTTCTCTTTTCTTTTTCAGTTCCTTTTCTTCCTTTTGTTTGAATGCAGAATTCTTATCAATTCCGCCAAGTTTTATCATAAAGTCGGAGTCGCTTTTTCCAACTCTTTCTTTTCTTTCCTTTTTACCAAACCGTTCTGTCAGAGTGGTTTCATCGGAGAATAAATTAGTCCCCAGTCCAAGACGCTCTCCCGGAATTTCCACTCCCATAGCAGCTAAGGTAGTCGGAAAAATAATCAAAGGTGGAGTATTCCCGTTCTTTCTGTTCTTTTCGTGCTACAGCAGAATTTAAAAAAAGACGGTATAGACCTTTCTTTGGTAGGATTTCGGTACATTATCACAGAAGTCCCGATCCATTGTAGGGTGATCTCCGGAAATGACTATCGTAGTATTTTCATAAAAATCCTGTTCTTTCATCCAATTTCACAAAGTTCTGCAATCTGTCTGGAAGCACAGTTAAATACATTGGCATATTGGTTATCCGGATAGGTGTTTTTACAAAGTCTGCAGACATAGCCGTCAGGAAAATGTGTATCTACGGTGAGTAGAGTAGGTTAAAGGGCTTATCCTCCTTGGCAAGAGAAAGGAGTTCTTCCTTTGCATAAGTATAGAGCTTTTTCGTCCTCAAAAGCCCCAGTTTACCCAGTAGTCTCTTAGAAACTTATTCTTTCTTTTTCCAATAGCTGAAGTCTTCTACTCAACATCGCCGTGATCCTTCATAAAAGAGTTCTCGTCCGTCCAAAATAGCCAACAGAGCCCAAGAGAAATTTCTGTGTATAGCCTTCTTCTTTTTAAGATATCCTGTAGGGAAACAACAGAAGGAAAAAAAGCTCTTCTGACTGTCCATGGAATTTTTGCTCTATGGATATTTTTCAAGGAAGTCCTGTACTCTGTCTGAATGATAGGCACCCATAGTCCAAAGTAGCCCCGGTGAGAGATTCCGCCATTTCTTTTTCTCCTTCTCCGGAAAAATCTTCCCCCTCTTCAGAGAGTTTGGTCATTTCCAGGAAGCAAATTCTCAGGAAAAGCTCCGCCATGCTTTTCATCCATGAAAGTCAGCTCTGTGGATTCCATATAGATGTAGACCAGATTTCGCTTTTTCCGGAAAATGGAGCGAAAATCCCTTTAGGATCCACATAATGGTCTTCTATGAAAGTGAAGACTGAATCTGCGAAAGAAGATAGCTTCCCAAAGAAATACTCTCCCAGGCATCGGCAATAGTCAAAACAAAAAGAAGAAGCCCAAACAGAAGCAGGTAAGGAAATAACGGTGTTTTAGCGTAACAAGGATTTTTGACTGTCTCGAAATAGAGTTTTTCATGCAATGCACAGCGGATTTTTCTTTACAGCCGGAAGAGCTCCAGCAGGCACTTCTTTAGGGGAGAAAGCTGAGCAGGGGCTCTTGGAAGTTTGCATTTTTGCAGTAAAATATAGAAACAAAAAGAAGCAGTACAATCACGAAGACGGCAAAAAGAACGGACAAGAGGAAAAAGCCGTACAAGATCTCCGTTAGCTCCTCCCCATGGGTGCCTTCAAGTGATACAATATTTCGTCAACAGTTAATTCATTCCAGTTGTTAAGAAGAAAAATAAAGAGAGAAGTACAGAAAGAATGAGCTAAACAAAAACAAGTAGTAGAGAGATCCACTTTTTTAGAGATGCCCTTCTCTTCTCCTTTTTGAAAGAACTTTAGAATTGAGTTCTCTATCTTTATCTTCTTGACATATCCATAGTATTTCAAAATCCCTTTTTGTATCCGATAGTTTTACGTATTTGCCTTACAAAAACAAAAACATAATACTTCTAATTGTAAGGACTGTAAGAGTATTAAGACTGACAAATCTTTACTCTATTCAACGTAAAGATAAGAAAGAGTGGTAAAAAGGCTGAAAAAGAAAAAGGAATAGAATTTATATTTTTGTTTTAAATCGATATAGAAGCGGAGGATTTCTAGCAGCAGTGCAAATCTATCGTAAATAAAGTTAAATCCTAGTTCTTTTTAAAAATTGTGTAAAAATTCTTGATTTTTTATCTCCGATGACAGTATGATATACTGAGTTAGGTTTTTGAAAAAGTATAAATGTGATCCGAGCTATACACAGGGACTGCTTTGTGAGCATAAAGAGGAGAAGAAATCCCAATGAAAGTAAAAAGGAACAGCTGGAGTTTTTAGAAGAAATTCAGATATATTGTGGAAAATGAAGAGTACAGAAAGCTGAAAAATGTCCCAAGACATGGCAGTACAAATACCTATGCGCATAGTGTAGGGGTCGCAATGATGGCGTATAGATTGGCAAAAGAAGTGGAATATGGATGCGGAAAGCGCAGGAAAGATTGGCTTTGCTCCATGACTTTTGTATGATTGATTATCATAAGGATGACGGTACAAGTCATGATGGAAGATGGTATTGCTTCTACCATGGAGAGGATGCGATAGAGAATTCGGAGAAGCAGAATTTTTACTTAAATCATGTGGAAAGAGAGCAATCTTAACGCATATGTTCCCCTTTATCCACCAGAGTGCCGAACAGTAAGCTGGCTTATCTTCTGACATTATCCGATAAGACCGTAGCATTACAGGAATCTTTGCAAGAACATCGCGATTGCTTTTTGCACATTTGCGATATCATACAATACTAAAACAAAGAAGAGCTGTGCGAGTTTTTGAGAACGATGCTGAGCTTTTTCATAAGAAAAAGAGGGCTGAAAAAATTAAAATAATAAAGAGATTCTTTGCAATATAGGTCTGACGCGGGGTAGTCTCGAGCCCGTCGGTACTATGCGAAAAACAAGAGAAACGCAGTTTTCGCTTAGTCATCCGTTACGTGGCGAAGCTGAGCGAGAGGTGCCCCAAGTTTCAGACCTATATTACTTAGAAACATTATGTAATTTTTACAGCTCCTTTTATGCATTAATAAGCTCTGCTTTAAAGTTGGCATTCCTTTTCATTTTACAAGATAGTAGTGCGCAGCAAATAGAATATAGCTATTTACCATTTTATGGTTTTTGATAATTCCGCTCCCGAAAATGAAGGAGCCGACCCGTATAATTGTAGCACCTTCCTCAATGGCAACCACATAATCTCCGCTCATTCCATAGAAAGCTCCATTAAGGGAAGAGAGGGGAATTTTTACAAAGAAGACAGGCTTTCTCGCAAAGCGCGAAAAACAGGACGATTTTCCTCCGGATGTGTCGGTGAAGGTGCCACGGTCATAAGCCCCCGTATTTCTATATGGGAAAGCTTTGCCATCTCTGCTACTTTTTCTTCCAACTCTTCTATGTAAAATCCCGGATTTACTGTCCTCTTTTAGCAACATTTCACTTCGATAAGAACTCTTGCGATGCAGTCTTTCTTTGCAAATTCCTTATCAATTGCTTCGGCAAGAGAGACGGAATCCACAGAATGAATGAGAACTACCTTTCCGGGAAGATACTTTACCTTGTTTTTTTGCAATGTACCAATCATATGAAAATGGGGAGGGAGTCTTTCATCAAACGATCCTCCTGCATAAGTTCATACTTATCGTGAATTTCCTGCACCTTATTTTCTCCGAAAATCCTGTATTCCTAAGGAATAGGCTTCTTTGTATTGCGGAATAGGGCTTTGTCTTGGATACACAAGCAGCAGAACTTCCTTTTTCCGACCTGTTTACACGGCTACAGGCAAGGCGAATGTTTTCTCTGACAATTTCAATTTCTTTCTTCATGACCTCTTCCCTTTCAGAGCGGAAAGTAAACTCCATTCCACTTAAAAACCTCGCTTTTTTTGCGTTTAAAAGTGGAATGGAGTAGAGAGCAGTAGCAGAATAGTATTACTATTTTTTTGATTTAAACTGAGGATATAATCCACCGCTTTAGGGAAGACCTTCCTCCAGGATATGCTCCGTGATGTGCTTTGCTACAGCTTTAGCTTCCGGCTTGGCATTGCCCATTGCAATCCCAAAACCGACGGAATCCAGCATCTCGACATCATTCCAACCGTCTCCGATAGCGGCAACCTCGTCTATGGAGATGCCTAAGCGCTCGATGATTTTTCGAATCCCATGAATCTTGGAAACATCTTTTTTAGCAATATCAAAGGACATTCCGTCAGACCAACGAATCAGGTGGCAATCCGGAAGCGCTTCTTCTATGAGAGAAACCTGATCTGGATGCAAAAATAGGGAATCAGCATCAGCTGTTCGTTTCTTTTTCCCGCTTCCGAAAGGGGAAGGAGGGAGGTACTCCTGTATGCACATAGGCTAAAGTGCGTAAAAGATCCTCGTTTATAAAGTTTGCATAAAGACGTCGCTCCTCCAAAAAGAGAACCGGGAAAAGGATGCTTTCTCAAGAAGAGAAAGAAAACGGTTCACCATGGAAGAGGGATCGCTTCCCGTAAAAGCACTTCTCCGAACTTGGGATCAAAGTAAGGGAAGTTCCTCTTCCGGAATATCCATGAGGAACTGATATTCCTTGGGCTTGTTTCCGGATTAAGTAAAAAAATGCTCTTTGGCTTTCTGCTCGTTTTAAAAATATAGCTGTATCCTCCATCCAAGGTCACAAAAGGCATCGAAGTACATACCATCAACCAGGCCTTCGTTGTGAATCTCCACCCAATGCCTTCCGGTTGCAATGGCACAGTAAATTCCTGCCTCCCGCGCTTTCTTTATAGCAAAGTTTGGTAGCTTCCGGAATCACTCCCTGTTTCAAAGGGACGGAGGGTACCGTCAATATCAAAAAGATAATTTTTAAATCATGCTATATCTTGGCCCTCACCTCGAATTTCATCGCGATAAGTTGCAGCTGTATTTCCTTCGCTTGTATTTTGCACAGAAGAAGAGCTCTTCCTTCCATCAAAGGACTGCTGCTTTCTCTTAAAGCACTAACTAAACCGCTCATGTTCTGTAAGTCGGAGGGAATAATAATTTTTGTGGAGCGACCGTTGGAAACCTTGGTAAAAAGCTTCTAAAAGCACGAATTCGAAGCACTGCCTCATCTGCACGCGCTTCACGGAGTAAACAGAATCCTTCCACTTCCCGCTCTTTTGTACATCAAAATAGCCTGTGCTTTACCTTCTGCCTCTCAGTTTCCTTTTCCTTCTGTGCCTCAGCAGAGAATAGTTTTCTGCTTATCGGCTTCCGCATTTAAGATAGCAGCCTGCTATACCTTCTGCAGTAAGGACCGCAGACTGCTTCTGCCTCTGCCAGAGTAATGGACTCTTTTTTTCACGCTCCGCCTTCATCTGCTTCTCCATGGCTTCACGGATGGCATCGGGAGGAAGGATGTTCTTTAACTCTACGCGGTTTACCTTAATTCCCCAGGGATCTGTTGCCACATCAGTAAGGAACATCTCGGGTAGTGATTTCATCACGGGAGGTCAGAGTGGTATCCAAGTCCATAGAACCGATAATATTACGAAGCGTAGTAGCGGTTAAGTTTTCAATTGCAGCGATAGGGATTTCTCACACCGTAGGCATAGAGCTTCGGATCGGTAATTACAAAAGAGACAACGGGTCAATCGCATCGTGACATTATCCTTTGTGATAACAGGCTGGGGCGGGAAATCAGCTACTTGCTCCTTTAAGTTAATGCGCTTTGCGATTCTGTCCATAAAGGGAATCAGGATATGAACACCCGGTCTCCATACGGAATGGAAGCTTTCCAAGACGTTCTACAACCATGGCACATGCCTCGGGCACGACTACGGATAGTAGAGAAAAACAATCAGTAATACGACTAAAAACAATAATTGGCATAATTCTTATCCTTTCTGTTATTTCCGTATTCCTCCGTAAACTTGTCGAGTGAAGAATACCGCTGTTTTTAAACTTTTTACTTTTTCCTTTTGGTTATTGTTTGGCCTTTGGTTTATAAAAGCACTGTGAAAAAGCATCCGTAGCTATACCGTTCATACCGGACACTTTCGCTTTTTGCGACAAGGCTCCGGACGTCTGATCAATACAGGGGACGGGCTTTTGCCATAGGATTTACCGGGCAGAAATGACAGGAGATTTTTCTCCGCAGTTCTGTTCAGATAGGGATTGTTTACGTCCATTTCCATGATATTCACAAAGAAGTCATCCGGCGGGGAATGGGAGACGATTGATATAGACATGATCATCCAAGACCCAAAGGCTCTTTCACGAATTTTCTGCATGGCGGGCAGAATCGATTTGTCAATGTAGAGATCACATATAGGACAAATGAGCATGGAACCTCCTCTCATAATGAATGATAAAAACTTCTTTTCTATGATAACATGATTCTTCCAATAATAAAATAAATAGAATCATGGGACTTTTTAAACAGAAAGATGAGGAATTTCAAAACTTCGGAAGGGAAAAACCTTCCTAAAAATATTATGAAAATGTAGTGCTAAACCTTAAGGGGAGTAGCCTTTCCTTTTTCTTGAAGACGTCCTGCAATCTGCTACTATGAAACAGGAAATAGGAAAAGATTCCTGTAGTAGGATCAGGAAAGGAAGACAGTGGAAAAAAACAGTATGGTATCGAAGTGCCAGTAACGGCCTTGGCAAAAATATATGAAACCCTCTGGCAGAATGAAAAGATGCAAGACAAAAAAAGGCATAGTTTGTGTTATACATGGAATGCAGGGACATTCAGAATTGTATAATTACCTTTTTAAAGGCTTTTGGCGGAGGAGGGGTATGTAGTCTGTGCACAGGATATTCAGGGGCACAGGAGAAGCGCAAGTATTCCCGGATATTTTGGAGATAACGATGGATTTCCTGCCATTCTTCATGATTTACACAGGATGCTGATTCAGGTAAAAAGATGGTTTCCCAACTTGCCGCTCTTCAGGCACTCGATGGGCTCTTTATAGCAGAGATTATGCTGCAGAGTATACGGGAGAAGTCAATGGTTTAATTCTTTCCCGGTACAGCCGGGCCAAGTCCTCTTCTACATGGGTCAAAAGGCTATTTGGAGTTACAGAAAGCAATGCAGGGGTGGAAAAGGCGGACGGTAGTCGGAAGGACGCCTGATGGCCAAATACTGTTTTGTCAGGGGCTTCACAATCCGGAAAGCTTAGGGGTTGGATCTGCACAAAAGCGGAAAGTAATACGCCGGAAAATAGATGATCCGCTTACGGTAGGATTTTCCTTAGGGGCATACAGAGATTTGATAGAAGAATTAATTAAGGTGAACCGTATTTCGGAAATTTTAAAGCTGAAGGATATCCTATTTTCTTTGTCTCAGGAGGAGCAGATCCTGTGGGAGAGTATGGGAAGGGCCCTGCTTATCTTTACGGCATTTTAAAAGAGGCCGGAAATAAAAACTTGCAGCTTCGTGTTTATCCGGGACTACGTCACGAAGTCTTAAATGAAGACGTAAGAGAAGAAATTATAGAGAGAATCATTCGTTTCTTAGAGAAAATAATGAAAAAGAAAAGTGGGATAAATGGAAGAAAATACTCTATATAAATAAAAAGATGCCGATAAACTAAGGGGGCTTAGAAATCTGACTATTCGTAAAATAAAGATTTTGACGGCGGCCGAGGAGGAGTTAAGTACACTTCCGGAGAAGCTGAGCTTCTAAAATTTATCGGCTTCAGCAGCCAGGAGGTGGGGAGTTTCCTGCAGGTTTGAGAAAGCTGGGAATCAGAGTAGACTTAAAAGTGCATGGAAACGGAGAAACAACAGGAACTGGAGCCTTGCAGAGCTTTATAAGGAGTTACAGGAAGAGCATGAATATATGACAAAAGGACAACAGAGACGAGCGGAAGAATCATAATACCATGTTTTTACTTTTTGTCTGAATTTTTGAGAAGGATTTATAAAAAGCGACAATAGAGAGGAAAAGGAAAATGATAGAAGTACAGAATAAGAAGCGGAGCAGCAGAAAAAGACCATAGAGCTTTGTACGAGGCTTTTCAGATGGATTAAAATTATCCTTGTGGCGGGGATTGCCCATTTTATTGAATAACTTCGTCATCGCCAATTCCACTATTCCTACAGGATCCATGGAAAAATACCATTATGGCAGGGGCCGGGTCTTTGGCTCTCGTTTGGTGTATCGCTTCGGAGAGTAAAGCGAAAACGATATCGCTATTTTCCTTTATGGCTATAAATGTAGAAATGACGGACAAACCTATAGAGACGGATCGCGGAACCTGCCCTCTTTGCGGTAGGGAAGATAAGCGGAATCAGCCGATTTATTATGTAAAACGAGTTATCGTATGCCGGGGATCATATTGAAATTAAGAAAACCGGTGAAGTGGATGCAAGCTATATTACAAAAATTAAATGTACAGTCTGCTTCGGGAAAAGATTCCTGTAGGAACAGTCTATGTAAATGGGGAAGAGATAAAGGAAGAAATTATCTTCCGGAGCCTATGATTGTAGACGGTAATCAATTCCCGGAGATTGATGTGACTGTGCCGGATAACTGTTATTTTATGATGGGAGATAACCGAAAATAACTCCGCGGATGCATCTTCTGGGGAGAAAATCAATTTGTAAAAAGAGAAAGATGCTGGCAAGGTCTATATCTGCTATTGGCCATTGAATCGTTTTGGAATGGTAAAGTAGAAAATGTTTTGAAATAGCACTTTTCTTGCTCTTTAAGAAAAAGCTTGGAAGTTTTCACATTTTAGAACACAAGAAGAAGCTAGGATAAAACAAGTTTTTTTGTTCCTATAGCAGTGTTACAATGGTAAAATGCTTTTGAATAAATCCAACTTGCTGGGAAGTAATTCATTTTAAAAGGAGGAATGTTTTATGGGAAAGACAGAAGGACAAAATTGGAAGAAAAGTTGTTTTTCAAGCCAAAGCATATTGCAAAGGACAACCCGAAAGATATAGAAGGCTATGGAATTTGCAGAGGGCTATAAAACCTTTTTGGATCATTCCAAAATAGAGAGAAATATGTCAGCTACAGTGTAGCTTTAGCGGAGAAGGCAGGGTATAAGCCCTTTAGCCGTGGCATAAAAGGCAAAGACAGGAATAAGTTCTATTACGTAAACAGAGGAAAGAATCTTTATCTTGTGACCATCGGAAAAAAGCCCTGAATGAAGAATTCATTTCAATATTGCGCATATCGATTCTCGAGAATCGACTTAAAAACCGAATCCGCTCTATGAGACAGAGGAGCTGGCATGCTTTAAGACCCACTATTATGGAGGAATCAAGAAGTACCAGTGGACTACCATTCCCCTTGCCCTTCACGGCAGAATCATGCTTGCTGACGGAAGGCAATCGATGTGGTTTCGGAAGAAGCCCGGCGATCCTGTACTGGTTATTACCGACCTTTTGCCGCATTTAGGAAGAGCACAGGGGCGAGAGAAAACTGAACGAGGTATTAAGGGGAAAGAGCTGAATATCCTTTTTGGGATCCCTTCCGGTAGACGATAAGGAGTGAAGGAAGCTTTTTAAGCTGAGGGTTTTATCCATTTGCACGATAAGTACGGCATTACCGAGAAAGACTTTATGCGTTCGAGGTTAACCCTTGTGCCTGCACAGAAGGCAGTTGACGTGAGGTTTGGACAGCTCTATGGTCGGTGCATACGGACAGGGATGATGAGGTTTGTGCTTATACAGCACTTATGGCGAGGGTTTGATTGCAAAAAGCCGGGTATACTTCTTTAACTGCACTGGTAGATAAGGAAGAAATCGGATCCACCGGTAATACGAGAATGGAGTCTGACGCTTTACTGCATTTTGTAGAAGATCTTGCAGAGTGCGAGGGAGAAAGAGTAAGAGATATTCTTCGGAATTCTATTTGTCTTTCCTCCGATGTAAATGCAACCTATGATCCGACATTCCCGGATGTGTATGAAGCAGAATTCCTCCTTTTTCAACCATGGACGGTGCTTACCAAAATATACCGGTGTAAGAGAAAAGGCGGTTCCAACGATGCATCTGCGGAAACCATGCAGAAGGTTATCGGCTACATGGAGGATGCCGGTGTGACAGCAGGTCGGTGAACTTGGTAAGGTGGACGAAGGCGGCGGAGGAACGATTGCTATGTTTATGGGCAATATGGATGTGGATACTGTAGACTTAGGTGTGGCGGTACTCTCCATGCATGCGCCTTTTTGAACTTACAGCAAAGCTGGACGTTTTACTATACCTATAAAGCATTTTTGGCATTCAACAGATAAAAGCGCGGTTTTGGACCGGGAGAAAAATCAGAGCAGGAGAAGAGACGAGAGGAAAAATATAGGATTTTCCTCTCTCCTTTTCAAAAATAGAGTAAGGGTATTATGAGAAAAAGAAAGATTTTTGCCGTAGCAGCGATTATGGCTATGGCGGTATTTGCAGCAGCTTGTGGAAAGAAGGCGGAGGACAGCACTAAGGCTAGCACTGCGTCCGAATCTGAAATTTCAGAAACGGATAAGGCGAGTCCGTCCACTTTAACAGAGGACAGTCCGGAGATTAAGGAACTGGAAAGTATGACTGTCCCGGAAGAGCCGAAGGTTTCCGAGATGGGAAGATTACTCTTCCGGATCTTAGCACCATTTCCGTTACGGTGGCACCCATGGAGAACGTTACTCAGGGAAGAAGTGGACAATGCCATCAATCAGACTTTGGAAGAGAATCTGACCACCGTTGACAAAGCAGCCAAGGAAGGTGATACGGTTAATATTGACTACAGCGGTTCTATTGACGGTGTAAAAGTTTGACAGCGGAACAGCGGAAAGGCAGGGACTTGGAAACTTGGTTCCGGACGTTTTATTCGGGCTTTGAAGATCAGCTCATCGGTAAAAAGCAGGAGAAAAAGGTAACTGTTAGGGTTACATTTCCGAAAGAGTACGGAAATACCGATTTGGCAGGAAAGGATGCGGAATTCGAAGTTACGGTCAATGCAGTAAAGCGTCAGGCGGAGCTCACGGATGAATGGGTAAAAGATTATGCAGGTACTACCGCAGAGACTGTAGAGAGCTATAGAGATCAAATCAGAGAACAGCTGCAGAACAGAAAAGAATTTGCTTATCACTCTGAAATTCAGGATCAGGCAATTCAGCAGATTTCCGACAAGACAGAAGTAGAGCTTTCCAAGAAATTCCTGGAGTATGCAAGGCATATATCCTCAATGCACAGTTAAACCAGTACAAAGCAATACGGCATGAGTGCAGCCGACGTCATCAATATGTCCGGCAAGACTGTGAAACAGTTTAAAGAAGATGCCTATGCAAATGCGGAAGCCTATGCAAAGCAGCTCTTCATTATGAGAAAGCTTGCAGATGAGCAAAAATATTCGTGCGACCGATGCACTTTTGGACAGCCTTGCCGAGGCAGAGTCCTCTCTCACAGGGGAAGAGACCAATCGTATCAAGTTAATAGAGCAGTATGGAAAGGAGCTTGTAGAAGAGGCAGCCATCCGAAATGCGGTAATGGAATATGTCGAGTCCAAAAGTTAAGGTGACAGAACAGGAAGTGCCTTATGAGACGCAGATGGATATCGGAAAAAGATGCCGGAAACAGCACGAAGGAAACATCGGCAAGTACTACAGAAGCTGCAAGTACGGAAGAAAGCAAAAAGAATTAAGTAAGAAAGAAAAAAGCACAAAAACACAAAAGCATACATAAGCTTATAGGACAAAATGTGTTGATAAAAACCGCTCTACAGCTAGATAAATAAAGGCTGTAGGGCGGTTTAATCTTTTCAAAACAACTTTGAGAGTAGACAAACCCTGCTGATGATAATGCTGCAAGTCCTTGTGGGGTAATGGAGAAAAGAGTTTAGTCTAAGCTTGCAACAATCTCTACGTTATCCGGTATCATCTCTGCATTCACTACGGGATTTCCGGAGAGCTTTACTTTCTTTAAGTTCGGGAAATTTCGGAGGGCGGAGACATCAGAGATGTAATTTTTCCGAAATATCCAACTCCTCAAGAGTTGTAAGCCCCTCTATACAATCCAAGTTCTCCAGCGTATTTCCGGAAATGTACAGCCTTTTCAGAGCCTTAAAATGGGAGAGATAGGCCTTCGCGTTGGGATAGAAGTTCCTTGTTTCATCATCCAAATTTTGGATTTTTGCAAGGGAAAGATTTAAGACCTCTACTGTATAATCATCCTCCAGCTTGCTTAGAAAGGGGAAGAAGAGGCTTATCCGCCGTGATGCTGTCATCTTCGAGCAGAAAAATACATTTCCTTTACACCGAGATTGGAAAGAGAACTGCTGTAGTCTTGGTAACTGTCCATGGGAGTTCCGCGGAAAGTAAGCTTTTGCAGGGAGGGAAGTTCCCGTAAAGCCGGACCTAAAGAAGGCTGTACCTCTCCTATAATGCCGTTTCCGACAATCACTAAATCACTTAAGGCATCCATGCCGCGGAGGAAGTCTCCCTCATATTCCTGTGAATTATTATGAATAGTTAAACTCTTAAGAGATGGCATACCGGCGATTTTATCCAAGTCATTACAATAAACCTCCGCATTTTCCAAAGCGGATAAGCCGTGTAAATCCGGAATCTCATAATTATGGTAAGCAAAGACCAAAGTCTGTAAAGAAGTAAGGCTCGACAGAGCATCGGCATTTTTCAGATTACTACAGTCCAGGTAAAGGCTGTTTAAAGAACTTATATTGCTAAGCCCGTCCAATGAAAGAATCGGAAGACTTACGAGATGGAGCGACTTCAGCTTCGGCATATTTTGCGCGAACTGTAAATCTTTAAAATTCGGAATGTTGGAAATTCCCAAATTCTCAATCTGCGGCATACCGGATAGAACACTAAGATTTCCTACAGACTGCGAATAGGGTCCGTTTATAAATAAGCTTTTACAACTGCTTAAAGAGGAGAGTGGAGAGAGGTCCAGAGGCTCATTTCTACCACTTTCTACTCTTAAAGCTAAGTATTCCAGATTCGGAAAATAGCTAAGAACACTGATTCCCGGCTCAAAATTCGAATCAACCGATACGGAAAGCTCTTGTAAAGAGGAGAAGGATTTGTAAAGATCTGTAATATCCTTCGCCTTGGAGTCATCATAACTGTAGACTGACTCGTCACAAAAATTGACGCCGGAAAGACCGAGGATTTTCTCGGGATTTAGAACTGTTCTTTCCATTTCTCCAAAAGTACTATATTCTGTAGAAAAAAATTGCAGATTGGGGAGACAACGCAAATCATTGGCATTGCCATCATCATAGGAATAACGAAAACCGGAGCCGATGGAAAGAGAAACCAAACCGGTGAAAGGCTGTAGATCCTCTTCATCCAGATAATCCGCTCCGGGAAGATAGGCAGTATGCTCCTCGACCGGCTTTCCGGAATCGTCCACGGAAGTGGAATAAGAGAAAAACCATTTATCCACTCCGTCAGAAGGATCCTTCTTCTTCCGGATAGCAAGGTACTGTAGAAGCATAGTCCTTCGCCGTAATTTTTTTGAAAACGGCTTGGAAAAAGGCTTTTTCGGAAAAAGCTTTTTCATCACATCCGCTTTCGGAGACGTTCGGTAGCTTTCCTTATTGCTGACAATTCCGGGAGAACGAAAACGAAGAAGGGGAAGGGTAATGACAAACAGAAAAAGCAGTGGAAAGAATGCCGAGAGCGGCGACAATCGCAATTACATTGAGCTCCTTCGAGTTATTACGTACGGTGGCACCTGGGCTTATTGTAATTCACTTCCTTTATATTAAAATTCTGAGTAATGTTCGGCTTATACGGTTCGATGTATACCTTGGTATTACAAAACTTACAGGTGACAAAGCCTTCTTTTAATCCATCAGGTATATCAAGCTGGCCATGGCAATTGGGGCATTCCATTTTAGTAACAGTCATAGTTGATCCTCTTTACCTTTTTTTGTATTAATTTTATTAAAAAAACAACCATCTAAGTTTACAATATTAATAAGGATATATTCAAGGGTAAGGGATAAAGATGGATGGAACTTTTATAAGAGTCCGATTGATTGTGGAATTTACCAAGATAGGGTAAAAATGCTTCTGTTTAGAATGAGTATCGAGTTATCATGCAAAAAGCTTTGCGATATCTCTAACGTATAAACTTTGTCAATTCCCGAAGTCAGTCAATAGTTCATTTCAATTGAAAAGGAGAAAATATGAATATACTTATCAGCTATGACCGTTGTTCAACTTGTAAGAAGGCGGAGGATTTTTAAAGGCAGAGGGAGTTTCTTTTCAGAAGCGCCCGATAAAGAAAGAAATTAAGCGCAAAAGGAAATTCACGAAATTCAGGGAGCGCTCCGGACTTCCTCTAAAGCGTTTTTTTCAATACCAGCGGATTGGTATATAAAGCTATGGAGCTAAAGGATAAAACTCCCGTCTATGACAGAAGGGGAGCAGGAGGCACTTCTTGCGACAGACGGTATGCTTGTGAAAAAGACCGATCTTTTTGTATGGAGAGAAAGTTCTTGTGGGTTTTTAAAGAGAAGGAGTGGAAGAAGCAATGAAGTAAACTCTGCTTTAATAGAGATTTTTGGATGATTCGGCAAATATTGGAGAGGAAAAAGGGCTTTGCGGCTTTTTGTGAGAGTTTTTAAAGGCCGGCCTTTAAAGTTAAAGATGAAAAGGAATACCTACCTGGATGAAAATGGAAATTGCCATTGGGAATCACGCATTATTCTCCCAATCCTATTTCGGCTTTGTTTGTTTTGCTGCTTTTCGCGGGGCTTTTTCTTCTTCTACGCACACGTGGGATGGGACAGCAGCATTTGGTTCATCTTTGCACTACTTCTCCTTTTGCAGTTTTGTTGCTCTTCGGGAGCTTTATAAGTTTTTCTTCCAATCCTATATTGTGGAAGCCGTATTTTATGAAGAGGAAATAGTGCTGCACTATCGAAAAGGAGAAAGCCGGAGTATTCCTTATTCAGGAATCGGCTTCGTGGATTTTTCAGCTACACGACGGAACCGGGAGTAGAATTCATTTTTATCCTCATTTTACTTTCTATAAGAAAAACAGCACATCCAAGATTCTGGACTCGATTTATAGAGGGATTATCTACTGTTTATAGGGAGAACTGTCTTCTTTCGAGGATTATCTTAGAATCAAACAGTGCTTAGCGGAAAAGGAAAAAGCATTTCTTTGAGCCAAGGGAGACCGAGAGTGCTTTAAAGGAGTAGACTGACCAGAAGAGCGCGGAGGGATGCGGGAGTATAAAGGTATTTGTTTTTGACATATATGCTCTTAATAGGTATTGCCAAAATGATTTTGAGATAGAGAACAAACATCAAAAGTAAAACGAGTTCATTTTCATTGTGCTTATACGAATTTTACCTAATACAGAGATTGAATTACTCAAAAATACACAATAAAAGTTGTATTCTGATTTTACCTCTTATAAATCATTCACAATGTGCTATATAATAAACTTTATTAAAAAATAAATTAAAAAGGAGAGCATATATGGATGAGCAGAAAAAAAGCAAGATAAGTTTCCTAAATTTTTAAAAGTTGTTTTAATATTTTTCTTGCATTTATACTTTTAATAGCGATAATTCCAAAATCTTCAGAGAATTGGAAAAGAGTCATATGAGGCTGAAAAAGTCTAGTTATGAGTCTTATCGTTGTGAAATGGAAGAGTATAAATTGAAAATGGAACAGTATAAAGAATCAATGTCTCCTTATGAAGAGTTGGCACAAGTTGAAGCTGAGGTTAAACTAAAAGAGGCTAATGCATTAGCAGTCATTGGCGGAATCTGAGGCAGCCTAGTATCGCTGAATCTGAGCCAAAGCTAAAAGCTAGAAAGTATCGCTGAGTCGGAGGCACAAGCTGAAGCAGATAGAATTGCGCATCTGAAGCAGAGAACAAGAACAATTGTAGTTATGAAACAGGGGTTTCTTATGACCAACTTGCTAGAACACCAGATGATTTCATTAATCAAAAAGTAAAATTTACCGGAAAAAGTTTACAGGTGAGTTGAGTCATCATCAGGAGTTAATGGCATGAGATTTGCAGTTAATAAAGATTATAATCATGTATTATACATAGAATATAATCAAGCTCTGAGTTCTAGCCGGATACTTGAGGATGATGTAATAACAATTTATGGTGTTGCCCAAGGGTTATTTTTCTTATACAGCAACAATGGGACAGACAATCACACTTCCCAGAGTTCATGCGGATAAGATTGAAACAAATTCTTAAATGATTAACAGTGTATTTTTAGGATTTTTAAAAGGTAAATAGAAAATCATATTTGATGATAAAGATATAATTTTGAATTTCAAAAAGCTAGAAGAAAAGAACTAATTGTAAGTTCTTTCTCTAGCTTTTTAACAAAAATTTATCAAAGTCATTGAGACTAAACCTTCGTCCTAAAAGGAATTTACAATGCCGCGTGCTGCACCATAGCCTACTCCGGCTACCGGCCAGACAATCCAGCTGATGTCCCAGCGCCGGGTAATAAAGCTGTAGCCCAGATAGATGGCGGTTACCAAACACCAGTAAATTTGTCCGACGGTTTCATTTTATGCTCGTCCATCTTTTTCTCCCTTCTATAATCCCCTTGCTCTAAAAGCATGTTCATGGAATCCCAAATCATATTCGTCTTAACAATCAGAAACACACCAACAGCCACAAAAAGCAGAAGGAAAGGCACGGCAAGAGCGGTATGGAGATCATCTTCTCCGTGAGAATCATACTGATGAAGATGGGACTTACCGCAATGATGCAAGAAAATGCCTAAAATCATCTAAGAAGTATAAGTTCCTGGTAACGAGTTTTTCTCCTATACCATACCGTTTACCCCGTAAGCGGTGTTCAGAAACTCTTTTTCCATATAGTGGAAACGTCCCCCTTCTATAGAACTTTTGATAAATAGAGGCCACTGCAATGCCAGCCAAAAGGAAGAGGAAGAGCACGATACCGACTGCTTTTTCCCTCTGAGAGCGGAAGAGAACTTTCCTGAAGGAGTAGCTAAAAGCAATCAATAGGCTGGGGAAAGGATACAAAAGCAATACCCTAAGGCAATTTTGAGAAGCGGCCTGATTCTTGTGCACTGAGAAGGCATGGGCTTCCTCCATGGAGCAGGAACTTCTTTCAAGGAAGAATCCATATCGATCTTTATACTGCAGTCCGAGGTGTCCAGCTCCATCTCATCCTTTAAAAAGATAATCCGTGCTTACGGAAAAGACCTCGGACAACTTCAAAATCTTATTCATATCCGGAATGGACTGGGCGCCTTCCCATTTGAAATAGACTGCACTGCTGACATCCAGCTTCTCTGCGAGATCTTCTTGGGACCAGCCGTTTTTCTTTCTTAATTCAATAATCTTGTCTGCAAGTATCATACTCTCTCCTTTTATGATGCATTATTCGAGGCGATGCACTTTCTTCTTCATAGCTTTATGGAGCCTGCCTTTTTGTGTCGAGCGTATTCTATAGATAGGGAAAGAATGTTTCGCTTTGGAAAATGCTTTTTGCTCCTCCGATCTTTACGCCTCTCATACTATCAGGAAAAATCCGGTTTGCAGGGAAGAAATCGGGCTTGTCAGTTTGAGCAACTGAGGTTGCAAAGCCCGAGTTTTTAGGCGAAAAGCGAGATTCGATATGCGCTTGACGGGGATTATTATATCGAACCTGATTTTTAGTGGAAGAAGGAAAAGAAGGATCAGTGTGTGCCTATTGAACTCCTGCTTGCATGAGATTGTAATTCACTTGATTTACTAAGAAAAGTATGGTACGATTGCATTACAAACAAATGCAGTTTCAATGGAGGTGTAATCATGGCAAATGGATTACTTCAGCTTCGTATAGAACGACAACCTTCGGAAGGAAGCTTCCGATGTATATTCTCAGCTCGGCCCTACGACTTGCCTACGGCAATCCGCATGTTCCTGACTCGCTCTGTGCGAGGTGCGCGGCATTCCATTCAGCATGATTTTGCCGGAAGAGAACTATGAGGCGACGGCAGCTGTCAGCTGCCATGAAGCGCATGAGTAGTGATGCGGAGAATGCCGGTGTAGCCGACATGACACTGGATGAAATCAATGCGGAGATTGAAGCCGTAAGGATTGAGGAAATAACGTATGAAGCTATATGCAGTGATGAGACACCAATGTCTTGGTTTCTGCTCTTCTTCGCTGGGACTCCGTACCCGGAGCGGTTCTGGAACAGAGCTTCTTGTAGGAAGCATTGTTCCTCTCCTCAATGATGAAATCATGGCTGAATCTGAAGAGGTGCTGCAGCGGAAGAAATTCCCCTTTAAGGAAGAGGATATACCAAACCGTGACGGATGGGATCCGGATGCGTGGTATGTTCCTTGACCCGGAGAACCTGGAGGAAAAACCTGCTCGACCCGAAGGACGTAATCTTTTATGCGGTCACTATGGAAGCCAGAAAAAGACAGTGACGCTTATCTGGTAACCGAAACATCAAACATTTCCCCTAGAAGCCCTATGTGGTGACGCCGAGGAACTGCTAACGATTCTAGAGAATGGCGGAAAGTCACTCCCGGAGAAAGCGAATGGTGATGAATGATGCGCTCATCGAAGGTTTTTCTATCTCTTGGGTGCAATCCAATTCTCCATTATCAATTTTCTGATAAAGTGATTCTTGAGTGGGGGCAAGAAAGCCTTTTTCATTTTTGTCTTGCTGTTCTTCTGCTATCGCATTATTCTACTTGCTTTTCCAAAAGGAGAAAGCCTCCCTGTAGCTCATGGCGGAACTTTCTTCGTTCTCTTCTCCTCCAAAGTTACTAATCAAACTTTTTCGGATCCTCAATTCTTTTTAAAGCGTAGTAGTCCGTCTTTTTCTACAGGCTTATCATAGAGGATGAATTCTTCATCGGAACGTTGCGGAGAAGTGGCATCATTTTTCAAAACTCTTTTTCGGATCATAGCTATAGCTTGCCTGCTTGTCCCACTCCAAAGGGAAGCTGCTTGACGCGGAAAAGAAGGTAAAAGACACTTCCGTGTCCCTCGCATCGAATTCGCTTTTGCTCGATATATAGACGCTTATCTGTCAGGAAAATATCGTAAACAGACGCCGCCACCCACCTGATAATCCAGATTTTCCTTCTTCGCAATTTCCACAGGATTTCCGTCTTGGAAGCTGTAAATATGGAGATTTGCATGGATGGCATTCCCTCCTCATCGTATTGGCTTCCGTCTATAAAGAAGCTCCGGCGTACTATCTCCATAAACATCGGCAATGGCAATTCCCTTTGTTTCCATCTTTAAATGTCTTCCACGGGATTTTCTTCGTAAATTTTGCCAGGGTATAGGCTTCAATGTCTTTTTGCTTTTCTTTTTAAGAGCGTTAAATAGGAAGCGTAAACTGCTTTGAGATTGTTTTTCGGAAGATGAGTTATCAGAACTTGTTTCTGCTTCTTTTTTTGATCTTTTTCTCTATCGGATTTTATCGCCTCACTCTGTGTTTCAGAGGAGGATTGGCTATTTTTCTCCACAGAGGCAATCTTTCCTCTCCACTGCATAACAAGATAAACAGCTGCTAAAAAGTGAGACTGATGACGGTGGGCTTATGGATTTTTCATGATTTTTCCTTTCCTTATTTTTCTTTAATACAGTATCACAAAGCAGAAAAAGATATAGAAAGTGCTATTTTCATATTCTTACGATTTTATTTTATCCTATTATCACAATATTGAATTATAATTCTTAATGAGTATCGCTCGCGGAGAGGGCGGTATCTTGTTTTACTCATAATACGATTGTGAGAAAAGAACTATCTTATTATTCATTAAAGCATATATAATAGAGTAAGGATAAGGGATAGCCCTTATCTTAGAAACGAGGAATTACGATATTATTTGCTGAGGGAAATATGACAACAACAAAACTTTGGAATCGAAATTTCAACTTGGTGATTCTTGCGTCTACGATGGGAACGATTGGGGATGCAGGAGGTTTTTGCGCTTGCATTCCTGGTTTTCGATGAAACTGGGAGCACTTTGGCATCCGCTCTGATTGTGGCAATACAGCTTCTTCCTTTCCTGTTTATCCCTATCGTCATTGCGCCTATTATGGATCGACTTCCGAGAAAGACTTTTCTGGTCATGGGGATGTCGCCAATTCCTTTTTGATTTTTGGCATGGGACTATGAGCTCTTGTTTTTGACTTTTCCTATATCAGGGTATCTCGCGCTGTCTTTGCTCTTAGCCTGTCTCAGATCGGTGGACGAGTTGGCGTTCACCAGTGTTATCCGGAATTAATCCCGAAAGGCGCGGAGCAACAGGGCTACGCGGTATCTTCCATGCTTTATCCGGTTTTTAACGGTGATTATGACCCCATTTGCCGCAGTGCTTTTGGACACGTTCGGTGTGGCATGGATTCTGATTGCGCAAGGCGGACTATCGCTTCTTGCCGCTATCACGGAGAGCTTTATTCGTTTGGATGAAACGGAACGTCATGATTCTGCGCCCTATTCTCTTCGAGGCATGGATCTCGGACATACAGGAGGCGGTACAGTATTTAAAGAAAGAACGCAGCCTTTTGGGGCTTTATGAATATATGGCGGTGAGCAATGGTGTTGACTGTGCCTATTCTCCCCTTCTCATCGCTTTTTCCGTACTTTTCCGGGCTTCACGGCGGCAATGTATGCCGCATTTTTCCGTGGTGGAGTTTATAGGAAGGTCCATCGGCAGTGCATTACAATATCGAATTAAAATTCCGGATAAGAAGAAATTCGGTTTCGTGTTTTTGTCTATCAAAGCTATTCTGCGATGGATATGTGTTTGCTCTGGCTTCCTTATCCTTTGATGCTTTTTAAACAGAGGAATTTTGCGGCTTTTCTTGGGAGTAACAGCGCCATCATAAGAGACGCAGCCGTGCAGACTTATATTCCGGAGAGACTCCGGTCTCGAGTCAATGCTTTCAGGGGGTTCTGGTTACAGCCGGCTGCAGTGCCTTTTCTTTAGTGATGGGCTTTTCTTGGAGATACTGGATTATCGATGGTGCGTTACGATTGGAGGAACAATTACCCTGCTATCCGGTTTTGTTCTGATTTTTGGGAAGGCGAAAGCGCTTCGCAGAATCTATGAACCGGGGAAAGAAAGGAGCTTATCTTAGCAATGAAAATGCCTTTGAACTACCTGGCAGGAATATCCTGATAGATTTTACCATTTTTGGAGCTTCATCATCATATCCCTTCGAGAAAGATTTTTGATTTATGCAGATTTAAAAATAAATAGCTGTTTTTATAGAAAGAATCAATTTCTATCCCGGCCATCATAGGCGTATACTTTCCCCGTTACAGTTTAAAAGAGTGACAGGAGGATGAAAAAGCGTAAAGGTCATGTTGCTCTTGGGAACAGTAGGAATGCTGATGGCTGCCTGCGGAAATAAGTCAGCAAGCAATGTAGAAACAAGTGCGAAGGGCACAGAGAAGAACACAGAGTCTGTTGCCGCAACGGAGAAGAGCACGGAGAAGGGAGACAGAAAAAGGCAGAAGCTTCCGAAAAAGAAGGTGGTAGAGGAACAGTAAATAATACCGTTGACTTTATCAAGTACGAAAAGGGAAAGAAGGTTCGCTTTTGGATTCCGGTTCCGCAAAGCAGTGAATATCAGACCATTGAGGACGTAAAGTATGATGCCGGAAATGCCAAGGCGGAAATGAACACGGACGACTGGGGCAATAAGATGCTCTATGTGGAATGGGATGAAAATGCAGGCCTGCCGATAGAGTGGTTAAGTTGGATTTACAGGGTAAAGAGAAGAAATCATTAGTCCTGAATTAAAGGAGGATGAAAAGGCGGAGATTCCTGCGGATGTAAAGATATTTAGAGCCTTCAGAGAACCTTCCTTAAATGATCAGGTGAAGAATAAGGCCGCAGAAGTTACCGAAGGAAAGACCACAGATTTAGAAGGCCAGAGCTATCTATGACTGGGTTATTGCCAATATGAACCGTGACGAAAGTGTAAAGGTTGTGGTGAAGGAGATGTTTGTGCTCTTTTAGATACCACCGTGAAAATGTACCGACATTAACTCTATGTTCGTAGCCCTTTGTCGTGCATCCAGAATTCCTGCCAGAAGCATTTCGGAATCCAGTATCAATGCAGAGGATATTACAAGAATCAGCACTGCTAGGGCAGAGTTTTATTTAAAAGGGAACCGGTTGGGTTTCCGCAGATCCCTCGATGTGTTGAAGGCTGTTTTAAAGAATAATTGGACAAAGGATCAGACAGGAAACCAAGGAGAAGCTAGGGAATACTACTTTGGCAACTGCGATGCAGAGCGTATGATTTTTGTCCGATGGAAGAGATCTTACCTTGAATCCTGCACAGGGTGGAGGCTTTAAATGATTTCGGCTATCCTTACGCGGAGGTTGACGGGTAAAGCTTGATAACTACACCGGACCAGTTCGTTTTTCACCTACAGCTTTACGAAGAAAGGCAACCGGAAAGGACGAATACTTTGCAGTAATTATTTTGCATTACCATTTAGTTTATGAAAAGCACTTTGCGTGATGCAGGTGCTTTTTCGTGTCTCTTTGTATCTCCTGTAGTATAAGGGGTGAAAGTCCTTAATCTGCCATGATGAGTGGCAAGGGTATAGATGAAGATAACTGCGTATAATCATAAAATTATAAGATATTATACTTGCGCATAATCAGATGCTTATGGCAAAGTTCTGCACAGCCGCCAAAAGCTGCGCATTTTCATATAGAGCTAAATGGAATGAAAAATGTCTAAATGGACTTTGATATTCAAAGGGAAGTAATCTAAATATAGATTAGTTAGCGCTAACCTAAATTTATAAGCGGAGGTTCGGGATGAATTCAATCAGAACTTTGGGCGATAATGTAAAGGTTCTGGCACGGGACAGAGCCATGCCATTCTTGAAGTTAAAGATGAGAGCGGGAGGGTATCATGACGATATACACCATTTGTGGGAGTATATATCAATATTTGTGATATGCATATGCAACGTTGCAGATCCGGCTTTTTGGAGGAAAATGCAAAATGTCATCTGTTTTGACTACTGCAAGGAGGGGCGGATTGAAATGGAGACTTTGGAGGGAAGGTACAGTGTACTCCAGGAAAAACAACTTAGGATTGATGACCGGAGACATCATAGCGGGCATGTATATGCCACTTAACCATTTCCATGGGATAAGTATTTACTTGAATGTTGACCTTGCACCACAGGGTATTACTTCGTTTATGCCGCAATTTTTCTGTCGATATTCAGAAGCTTAAAAATGAAGTTCTGTAAAGAAAGTGTTCCCGTATTCTAGAAGACGATATGGCAGTGAATGGCATTATGGAGTGCTATATAACTCTCCTGCCAATATTGGCCCTGATTACTACAGACTTAAAACACTTGAAATGCTTCTGTATCTGGATGCTGTGAGGTAAGGGAAGGAAAGCAAAAGAGACTTTGCTTTTTCCTAAGCCATGCAGACAGGCTTCAGGAGATTCTACAAGCAGATTGCAGAAATCTGTCCGTACATTTTTACAATTAGAGAATTATCTGAAGAATATGACATCCCACAGACAGAACTCAAAATAAAAGCTTTAAGGAGATGTATGAGATTCCATCTATTCTTACGTAAAAGGTGTCGCATGAATACTGCGGCTTCTCTGCTGATAAAAATCCTGACCTTAGCGTATCTGAGATTGCGCACCTTTGTAGGATACGAGACTACAGGCAAATTTGCAGCAGCATTTCGGCAAATTATCGGTACTACGCCTTTTAGACTATCGCAAGTACCGTACAAAAGCTTGTGAGACAATTTGATTAACATATAGGAGGATAAAGAATAATGAACGAAAAACCGAAAACTGACAGGAAAAGATGTAATTGCAATCGGTATCTATTCCGCAATTTACTTTGTACTAAATTTTATGGCAATGATGACAGGGGTTCATTCCTTACTCTGGATTGTGCTTCGGAACCGTGGCAGTACTCACGGGACTTCCCTTTTTGATTGATGGCGGTAAAGGTTCCCAAGCCCGGAGCTATCCCTAATCGTGGGTTTTCATCACTGCTTTTTGTATTTTATTACAGGGCAGTTTACCGTCCTCATTCTGATTACGATGTTCATCGCCTGTGTTGTTTCAGAAGCCTATGGGTATATAACGAAATATAATCTTAAATTCAGTAATCTTGCAGTTACTTTCATCTTGTTTAGTTACGGAATGGCAGGATCGCTGCTTTCTTTATTTGTGTATCGTGAGAGTTTTTCTGGCACAGATTGGCGAGACTATGAGTCAGGAATATGTTGCAGCAATTTCTTCTTATATCACCGTCCCTATGTTGATTCTTTTGTTGATTTCCCCGATTGCCAGCGGCGTCTTTTGGCGCACTGATTGCCGGAGGGATATTCAAAAACATTTTAAGAAAGCGGGTATCGTCTAAATGTGCTTTGGAAGCCTGACCCTCGCGCCGGTCTTTTCATTCTTCTGCTTGCCAATATAGGGATGTTCTTAGAAAGAACCGGTAGACAAGGAAATGTTTTAACGGGGGTAATTATCGTAGTTCTCATTTTGTATGGCTGCCCTAAAATTGCGGCAGGCGGAGCAGGATTTCTGCTGCTGTTATATTGTCTACAGACCTTCGTGCTTCCTGCATCGCCTATAGCTTTTACTGCTCTGTTTTTCCGTATTTGTGAATATGACAAGACGGATGTTGCCCTATCTTTGACAGGGGCATTGTTAGTGAAGAAGTGCAGCGTCCATGAGTTTGTTGCCGCCTTGCGAAAGATGCATCTCCCTCAAAAATCTTATTACGGCCATGGCTGTCACGGTTCGTTACTTTCCGGCTATTCAGAAGAGATTCGTCACATTAAGGACGCAATGAAGCTTCAGAGTATTCCGGTAGGGAGAAAAATAGAGTGTTATCTGGTGCCAATCATGCTTTCTGCCACAAAAACTGCGGAAGAACTTTCCGCAGCGGCAACAATCAGGGGATTGACAGCCCGAAAAAGACCTGTGCGGTAGAAATTCGTTTCAGTCTGACAGATATTTTCTGCATGCTGTTTACTGCCATAGGAGTTGTTCTTATCTTGAACTTTGTGAAAGGATAAAAATGATTGAGTTTATTGATGTGAACTATAGAGTAGCCGACTATGTGATTTTGACGGGAATAAACTTGAAGATACTACAAGGGTGAATGTCTTCTCCTTGCAGGAGAAAGCAGTGAGTAGCAAGACGACTTTAACGAAACTGATCAATGGGTTGATTCCTCATTTCTATTCCAATGGGAAGCTTAACGGAGGTGTAAGTATTCAGGAGAAAAGTGGCGGAAACGGAGATATAGACTGGCGGAAAAAGATAGGGAAGTGTATTCAAAACCCTAAATCGCAATTTTTATACGGATTCCTCTGCTGAAATTGCATTCGGACTGGAAAACCGCGGTGTTCCGCCGGAAAAAGATTCGACAGAGGATTGCGACAACAGCGAATGAGTTAGGAATTGAAAATCTGCTTGGACGCAATATTTTCAAACTCTCAGGTGGAGAAAAAGCAGATTATCGCATTTGCTTCGGTCTATGCGGGAGAGCCGGAAATTTATGTACTTGACGAACCATCCTCCAATCTGGACAACCTGTCCTGCTGCACGACTAACGAAACTGCTTCCATATCAAGGCACAGGGGAAAACTTTGATTATTGCGGAGCATCGGCTGAATTATCTTAGATCTGTCATGGATCGAGTTGTATATCTAAAAGGCGGACGGATTATGCAGGAATTTACTGCAGAACAGTTTCTTGCACTCTCTGAAAGAGAACGGATTGCCATGGGACTTCGTAGCTAAAAGAAACGCGAATCTGCAATCCCTGCAGTAAAGCCGTAAAGGGGGAACTGTATCGAAAGGATTATCAGCCCTTACAAGGAACAGGAAATCAGCTTCGGAGCTTCTTCAGGAGATGTGATTGGGATTGTGGGAAAGAATGGAGTAGGAAAAAAACAACTTTTGTGCAAGATAATATGCGGATTACTAAAGGAGCAATCCGGCAGAGTCATCTACCAGGGGAAAAAGCTTACAAGGAAAAGACAGAGGCTCTGTGCCATGGTTATGCAGGATGTAAACCATCAGTTATTTACAGACAGTATTGTAGAGGAATGTGAGCTTGCGGCACCGGAAGCATCGAAAGAAAAAGATTGATAATCTTCTGCAAGGGTTTGATTTACTTCCCTATAAAGAGGTGCATCCTGCCGTCTTGTCAGGAGGTCAGCGTCAACGGCTGGCAGTATGTCAGGCAGTGCTGTCGGGGAAAAAGCTAGTGATATTCGATGAGCCGACAAGAGGCTTGGACTATACGCATGATACAGACAGGGGAGATTATTCAGAAGCTGTCCCACGAGGGATATATCGTTCTGGTAATTACACATGATTATGAATTCCTGAACCTAGTCTGTCACAGTGTGATTCAATTAGGTGAGCAAAGTGCTGTGAAAGGGGGATGCAGAGTGAAGAAGCAAAAAGATTGGTTTAGGACACTACTGTCTTATGCAGATGGAAGAGAGCACAGGATGTGGCTTTTCAGTTATCCTCTCGATTGTCAGCATTGTGAGCGGACTTATTCCTTTTTACTGTGTTTATCGGATGGCTGATGCCCTACATTGCAGGTGTGTGAGAATTCAGTCATTATCTTTTTGGGGAGCAATTGCTGCTCTCGCCTATACAGTCAAAAGTAGTTTGTTTTGGCTTTTTCAACAGGGCTTTCACACTATGTTGCGTACTATGTTTTTGGAGGGCTTACGGCTTAAAATCGCAGAGTCTTTTTGAAAGCTCCTCTTGGAGAGGTGCAGGCACACTCAATCGGAGAGATCAAAAATGTGATTGTAGACAGAATAGAGGAGATAGAACCTCCTTTAGCGCACATGATTCCGGAGGGCAGCGGGCATATTGTACTTCCGGCGATTAGTCTGATTGCGCTATTCTTCCTTGATTTCAGGGTGGCACTTGGTTCTCTGCTATCTCTTCCAATTGGCTTCGTGTTTATGTTACTTACCTTTGCCATCAGTGGTAAGAGCATGAAAAAAGTATATGGAATCAATGTGCGTATGAACAGTGTAATTGTCGAATACATTGAGGGAATTGAGGTAATCAGAGCTTTTGGGAAGGCAGGCAGCAGTTACAAAAAAATATGCCGACACTGTTCTGGAATACAAAGACTTTGTAATCGATTGGATGAGAAACACATGGGTGACAATGAAACTTGCTTTTGCCTTTATGCCGGCAACACTTCTTGGTGTTGTTCCTGTCAGTCTCTATCTGGTTTCACGTGGCAGCCTTTTCGGTATCGGAGATGACGCTTGCTGTTATGTTAGCCCTGTCTATGGTCGTGAGCTTTTGCAAAACTGGAAATTTTTCGCAAATAGTATACGGCAGATGAAATATACTGTTGATCAGACAGAAGCTTTTCTTAACATGACAAGATTGTCTGAACCGGAATCTGAAGCGATACCGGAGGGCAGGGATGTGCAGCTGAAAAATGTCCGATTTTCCTACTCGGCAAAGAGCGGAGAAATCCTACACGGAATTGATCTCACACTTCCCGAGGGGAGCTATACCGCTCTGGTCGGTCCAAGCGGAGGGGGAAAATCCACCTTGGCTAGGCTGATTGCTAGGTTTTGGGATGTTTGTGACGGAAGCATCGAAATAGGAGGAGTGAACATACGAAACATGCCCATTGCACAGCTATCAGAACTGGTGAGCTTTGTTACACGAATAATTTTCTATTTCAGGCTTCCATTAAAGAGAACATCCGCATTGGCAACCCTTTAGCAACGGATGAAGAGGTGATAGCCGCAGCAAAGAAAGCCTGCTGCGATGAGTTTATTTCAAAGCTGCCGGACGGATATGATACGTCTGCAGGAGAAGCGGGAAAAAGACTTTCCGGCGGAGAAAAGCAGCGTATAGCCATCGCACGTATTATGCTGAAAAATGCACCGATTGTTATCTTGGATGAAGCCACTGCTTTTACCGATCCGGAAAATGAGCAGTTAATTCAACAGTCCATTTCAGAACTCACGAAAGGAAAGACCCTTCTTGTCATTGCGCATCGGCTGTCTACGGTGAAAGACGCAGATAAGATTGTTGTCTTAAATGAAGGCATTGTAGAAGCTGAAGGTACCCATGAGGAACTTTTGAAGAGCTCGCCACTCTATGAGAAAATGTGGAGTGCGCACATCGGGGCAAAGGGATGGGCACTGAAAGGAAAGGAGGATAAGCTCAATGTTTAGAACGATAAGGCGAATCATCCATTGGTGTGGGGATTTCAGAAAGAGGCTCCATGAGCTTCTTCTTCTCATTTCTCCGGTTTTATCCACTGCCGCTCCTATCCTATATGCCGGTTATATCATTGGAAATGTTGTGCAGTGGGCAAGTTGAAGGCCTCGGTATACCATCCGGACTTTGGTTTTCAAAGTCTTAGCGTGATTTTTTGCTACAATTCTGCTTCGGTTTCTGCTTGACTATATAAAAGCAAGATTTCGGGAAACCATCAGCTATGAGCTCGTTGCAAGAGATCGACTGGCGATAGGGACAGCGTTGAAGAGATCTCTCTGGGTATTTTCAGGAGAAAGACACAGGCACTATACTCAATTCCATTACTACAGGACTTTATACTCTGGAAAATATGGGAATGAGGGATGATAGATACCTTTGTCGGAGGATATTTGAGCTTTTTGTATTTTCATCCTGCTTTTGTTATACACCCTTTGGTGCATTGATTGTCTGGTAGGGGTTCTTCTGTCCTTTCTCTGCCTATCTCTCATTTCAAGGTACAGCAAAAGAAATACACTCGTCCAGAACGAAGTGAACGAAAAACTGACGAGCTGCAGTCGAATATACCAGAGGACTAGTCTGTGGTGAAATCGTTCGGCAGGGAGGGTGCGTCTTTTTCCGCATTTCGAAAGGCCTGTGTAGAAGCAAGAAGATTGCCCTGAAAATAGAATGGGGACTTTATTCCATTTAACTGCTACATCTACTTGCGTTAAAAGCTGTCCGGCATCGTTATGATTATCTTCGTTGTGGCAGCAGGACTCTCATTGAGCTTTCCCCTGCCCATGGTTTGATATTCTCCCTGCTTTCCCTGACGGTATTTCATTCGCTTGAGCCGATTGCAGACAGTGCACATATCCTTTCGTTATAAACAATGCCATGGATCAGATAGAAGCTCTGTCACCCGATAACTATATTGATGAGGACGGCAAACATTTCATCTTCGGGATATGATATCCATTTTGAGCAGGTGCAATTTTTCTTACGGCAAGGGGATGAGAAAAAAGAAATGTAATGGAAGGTGTGAGCTTTACAGCCAGAGGCACGACAACGGATTGTCGGACCGTCCGGGAGTGGAAAGACAACGCTTTGCGGGCTTTTGGCACGCTTCTACGACGTGAGTGGAGGACGAATTACTCTCGGTGGGCACAATCTAAAGGAATTTACCTGTGACAGCCTATTGTCGGAATATTTCCATGGTGTTCCAGAATGTTTACCTGTTTCATGACACGGTCAGGGCAAATATCTGTTTCGGGAAAGAGCAGGCATCCGAGGAAGAGATGATTCGTGCTGCAGCAACGACACGTTACTGACTTTATCATAGCTCTTCCGGAGGGTATGATACACAGGAGAGGACACTCAGACCGGTGGAAAAACAACGCATCTCTATTGCCCGCCCATGTTTGAGAATGCCCCTTATTATACTTGATGAGGGCATGCGAGCCTTGATCCTGAAAATGAGCATCTGATACAGGAGGCATTGACTGAACTGACAGTTGGAAGACGGTAATTGATTCCCACCAGCTGCCAACCATTAGCACCGATCAAATTCTTGCGACAGTGGGCATCGTTCAGAAAAAACACAGGCAATTAATCAGGCAGGAGGTTTATCAGAGGTTTGTCAAGATCCCAGACTGTCGGGGCACAGTCAATGTCTGAGGTCTCTGAATGCCAAGGGTGGCGACAGAGCAGTGACGCAAGGTAATAAAAGAGAGGATTGTTGTTATTCAATTGTTTGTTATTGTTATTGTTGTTGTTGTTGTTGTTGTTGTTGTTGTTGTTGTTGTTGTTGTTGTTGGATATTTGTTGTGTTGTTGTTGTTGTTGTTATTGTGGCGCTTGCGGCGCGGCTGGCGGCGGCACGGCGGCGTTC
>BNJV01003296.1_pt1 | contig 60110 bp, 108 predicted proteins | sample 8540591 | NCBI WGS metagenome assembly BNJV01 (sample SAMD00202457, study PRJDB9452) | human saliva metagenome | host: Homo sapiens | reverse complement strand
TTTTTCTTTAAAAAGTCGAAAACCGTTCATACGCCTACTCTCTCCCTATCTTACTCGTCCAACCAATCCGCCTCATCATCCAGCCACTCTTCTTCTCCCTTTTGTTTGGAAGCAGCTTTTTTCTTAACAGCTTTTCCTCCGTCCTTCAGCCTTCTAAGCTTAGCTAATCTTTCCGATCTTGTATAAAGCGGCGCTAAATCCAGTTTAGCTCCCTCTTTCTTCATTTGCAGTACCACTTCCTGAGCCTCTTCTCTGGCTTTTTGAACGATAGTGTCTTTCTCCTCCTTTTTTCTAAGCTTTTCCGTTCTCTTTGCTGTAGACAAAAGAAGCAGATCCTCTAAGCGTTCACGATAAAGCAAACTGTCTTCATAGGCTCTTTCATAGGAATAATAGGACACAATGGAAATAAGCACAATGGCACAAACCATGCCCTAGGAAATAGAGAAGGGAAATTCGTTTTCCCAAATCCATCATATATTGAAAAATCCAGCTTTTTGGAGGATGTTTTCTATTTCCATAAAAAATAGGCAAACAGAAGCAGGAAGAAAAATTCCTGTATATTGAAGGATTCCCCGCAGTACCCGATTGGAAATATAATCTTCCCTATAGTACTTGGCCGTATCCAGGGCCTCCTGCCCTATTTCCTTTTCCAGCATGGCGACCTGCACCATGGCTATGATTTTCCTCTGATCCAACATCAATATCCCCTTGCCTGTCTGGCCCTTTTCCGCATAAGGCGAACTTGGGAATTCCCCTACCACCGAGTCAAAGTTCTGATTCGCCTCCGTGGTATTGCCCATGGTTTGCTGTATTCTTGCCAGCAGGAATAAGTTCTCCGCTTCTCTTCGAATCTTTTACACTCCGGTATAATCCTGTAAAGCTTCCTCCAGACGACCTGCATTCCATGCAGTGCTACCCAATTCCTGCAAACGCAGGTACACACTTCCCTCCATCTGGGACTTAATGGAAGATAGCATGGAGACCAGACTTTCATCCGTAATGGCGCTTTGATCCAAGGCAGTATACAACTGAGCCGCCTGTGTCAAAATCCCCTGTGGAAAGAGCATTGTTAATACCTACAAGGCTCTGATATTGCGCCATAAAAGAAGCATTTTGATTCTCATAGCGATCCAGCTTCTCCTTCATTTCATCATACTCTTTTTGTAAACCGGCATTGGCCGCAGACAAATCTCCCATCTTCTGATTCGCCGCATCCAGCTTTTCCGTATAGGATATCATTTCCTGATTGTTTTTGCTATTGGCTCTTCTGATTCCTGCCGGAAGCATCAAAAAGATAGAATACAAAAAGGGCAATCACCACACCCAAAAGGAGCAGGGCAGAAACCGCCCAGGGGAGAAATCTGCTTAACCTCCTGAGGGCATCATCACATCATCATCCATCATTTTCCCTATGGGAAAAAGACATTTCTAAGGCGACTCTGCTCCACCTCCGCTCTACCGGTCTTCTTCTTCACGTAGTCCATAAGGACGAGAGCCTTTGGATTGTTTCTGTCAATCTTCAGCACCAGATAAAGGCTCTTTCCCGCCTTTACCCACTCGCTTCTTCTCATGTAGAGAAGAGAAAGTAAAGATGTGGGCCTTCACATAGTTCGGGCTGTCTCCGATAACCTGATTCAACTGAAAAACCGCTAAGTCTTCGTTATTATGCTGGGCATAGTCCAAGGCTTGATTGTAACGCTTTACATTATCAGAGCAAATGCGTAAAATCGCCGGTTTTCTTTGAATCTGCTCCAAAAATAATCCGCAGGATTATCCTCCGGCAAAAGATTCATGCTGATGACCCATTGCACCAGGGCATCCGCCACTTCTCCCATCTCATAAGCCCCAACAGATTTCTTGCTTCCCTTTGGTACTTATCAAAAATGCAAGGCCTTCTTCAACAGCTCTGCGGCACCGCTTAAGTCCCGAAGTCTGGCTCTTTCCAGTCCCAGGTTATAATAACAGTTGGCTATCCGTTCCAGGGTAATATCATATTTCATGACGGATCGTTCCCCTTCTTTAAAGCCTCTTCCATAAGCTGTGTCATCAAATCATTCATATCGGTAAGGTCCACCTTGAGAATGGCATCCTCTAACTGATCCACATCCGAGCTGGGTTTAAACCTCTTTATCTCATCCTCGAAATTAATCATTGCACTCCTTTATTTTTAAAACTGCTCAATTTTTAAAAAAGAACAGTTTGTACTTTACTTTGCAAATGTGCAGTTTTTGTGAAAAGCATTGACTCCCCTATACTTCTTCTATAGAATCCCAAACAGTTTCAATGGGAAAAATGCCTTTGCATGAAATTCTAACATAAGTCAAAATGGCATTCAAGTTTAGAGAAAAGGGAATTATGGAAAGTTTTATTACATTTTTACAGCACATTTTGAAAAATTTCTTTCTCAGGGAAATGATGGTCTTCTTTTTATCCATGATGCCCGTTATCGAACTGCGTGGAGGTTTGATTGCCGCCTCCTTACTGAAGGTAAATTATATACAAGGGCTTACTATATTGTTTAATCGGAAATATCCTCCCCATCCCCTTTGTCCTTTTCTTCTTTGCCAAGATCGTGGAGCTTATGGAGAAGTCTTCCATCACAAGACCTTTGGCATCCTGGTTTAGAAAAAAAGTAGATAAGCATAAGGATGCCATTGATAAGGTGGACTTCTAGGGGTCTGGTTCTCTTTTGTGGGAATTCCTCTTCCCGGTACCGGAGCATGGACCGGAGCTATGGTAGCCAGCCTTTTTAAAGATGAATCGAAAAAGGCATTCTTAGCCATCAGTATCGGGGTATGCCTTGCGGCAGGAATTATGTCCCTACTCAGCTACGGCTTGTTGGGAAAGCTGGTATAGAGGAAAGCCGGTGTATAGGAAAGTATCTATGAAAAACTGAGGATTTCCGGTTTTCTGATAAATTTTCATTTAACTTTCATGATATATTTTTAAGGATTGACATAAATTTACAATAGTTATATAATCCAGAGGTTCCATTGCAGAGGTATCGAAGTGGTCATAACGAGGCGGTCTTGAAAACCGTTTGTCCGCAAGGGCACGTGGGTTCGAACCCCACCCTCTGCGCTAAATAAAAAGTCGGGATTTATGCGAGAAACCACATAAATCCCGACTTTTTATTATCTATACATACTTTTCCCTTTTTCTTTTCCATCCTCATCACTATTTCTTTTATGCACTTAATGCCGTGTTCTCTAAGTTGTTTCATCAAATCTTCCGTAATAAAGTCTATCTCTTCGCATGTACTGCTGAAAGCAAATTTTTTATGGTAGGCACTTGCATCGAACAAAAAAATACGTCCCAGGAGACCTCCCTTTTTCAATATTCTCATTCTTCCCCATAATTTCCGCGACTTACTGTCTTTGAAAAATACAACCATTTCGATATCACTAAGGCGATATCTTACCGGTATTCCCGACAGAACCGTCAATTCATTATTCTCAATCATGAAAACATCATATTTCCGTTCTCGTTTCAACAAATTCTTAAAAGCAATAATGGCAGATATAATAACTATTACCAGCAGAACCATCATATAGAATATTGCCATAAGCTCAAAATTGGAAATCTTCAGCATCTTACAAACTCCTCTTTAGATAATGTGTATTGGTTTTTAATATAAATATTTGATTTACCATTTCTTGAGACAAGTGATTGATATTTTTACAAGTAAACTTTGTACAAAAAGACTTAGAAGAAGGTAGCCCTTGTTCCAAGTCTTTCATTTCCTGCAGAAGATGGGAGTTGAACCCACATGAGTGTTACCTCACACGGACCTGAACCGTGCGCGTCTGCCATTCCGCCACTTCTGCAAACGAAAGTAGTATATCACCATCGTTTTTCGTCAAGAAAAAGAATTTCAACCGATGGAGTAAACTTATTGTCAGTTAGCGAGCTTCAAAAAAATACACCTTGATAAAGGTCTTTGACTTTTTCAATTATCTTATTATCATTTTTATGCCATGTCAAAATTTTATAATAAACGGAGGTGGTTCCGTATGGAGAAAGTCTTCTTAACCGTTTCTCCAAGAATTGATGCCTGGATCCTCGTCTATATATTTCTTTGAGGCATCAGAGTGCTCTTTTCAACACATCTCTAAGCCTTATTTCTTTTACACTTATCCCTTCTGTTCCGGTCGCTCCCAGCTTCCTTTCTTCTCGACCTATCCTCACCAACTGAAGAAGCTTCTCTCTTCCATAGTTTCTCTCATAACACCTTAGCTTACTCATCTTGTCAGCACCTTTTTGGCTCCATGATAAAGGTCTTGAACTTAAGCGATCAGATAACACATGACTGACATGACTCTCTGCACTACAGCCTTGTACAAGCTTGTTTCTTAGCGTTCTTCTGATAGCTGCCCAATTCTCTAACACATACGTCCGTAAGCTTTCTATTCTCTCTGTATTTCTCCCTGATGCCGCCATACAATCTATATATTTTTGAGAATGAAACCTTTAGTGGAATGTTTAGAGTATAGTAAATGCCATAATTCTTCTTTTGGCGATATCCTTTTCATCTAATATCTGTGCTGCAGCCTGATTAATATATTTCATCAAGTGAAATTTATCTGCACAAAAGACTGATTTTTCAATGAACTCCGTCCCATTCTTTATCCACTGGGCTCCATCACCACTAATAAATACTTTCTTTAAGTTCTCTTTATCATATGTCTTTTCAATGTAGTCAGAAACCTTAGTCCAAAGACATGCATTTCCTTCTTTTCCGGGGTAAAGTCCGGCAAAATAAAAGCTATTTTTGAGTTCTTTTTCTTCCTTTACAGCCGGATTCAAACTTTCCTTCGTGTACGTAAATCAGTTTGGAAATGAAGCTCTTATTATCCTTAGACTCCTTGCCATGCTGTTCTGCAATGTGATCCTCATCTGCTTCGATAAAAAGATACTCCACTTGCTTCTTGCCGGAAAGATCCTCAAGGGTAATGCTATCTGATAGACTATGTATTTTATTCATCACTGTAGTTTTGCTAATGCTTTGTTTGGATGGCAGTACCTTTGTTGCCTCACGATAGCTTGTTTTTAATGCCTCCGTGAGTAGCATTACCTCAGCTTCTTCACTAAACCGCTCATGGGAATCCAACCCTATAAGCTCTTCCAGCAAGTATGAGTGACTGCCTTCCCTTGATTTTCTTTTGAAATACGTACAATCAAACACCACATCCCCAACAGAGGTAATCAATGTTCGCTTATCGACCCTCTGAATGTTAAACCTTTCTTTTCTGGCTCCACACTCACTAAGTATCGAGTTCATTCTTGAAAGGACTACGCCCAAGAAAGAAGCAGAAAAAGACTCTGTGGAGCTTTTTATAGACCTCTCTAAGGAACTAAAGTCCTTGGGGTTTTCAAAAAATTTATTCTCCGCTTCAAGTAAACCTTTTACCAAATCTTCTAATAGTGCTACAATATCCATGAGAGTAATCTCCTTTGCATAGTTTTTAGTCGAAACCATTGTATCAAAAGGATTTATGATTACTCTCTTTTTATTTCTTTATCAACTGACAAAATCTTTACTCTATTATTTCAACCAAAAGATTTCAACCAAAAGATTTCTAAATGATTTAAAGGCTTAGATAAAGTTTTTTTTCTTTAAAAGATACATCTAACACCATATCCATTCCTTCCGCCAATCTTTGTAATAGCTTTATAGAAGGATTTCTAGTTCCATTCTCCAACTTACTAATCTCCGATTGATTAATGCCGGTTTTGTTAGATAAACTCTTTTTGTGTCATATTCTTCGCTATTCGAGCATCAATAATAGCTCTAATGATATTCATTTCCGGCTGTACTTCTTCATAGGCTTTCGCAAATTCAGAATCTCGCATTTTTTTCTGTTTATACTCTTGAAGCTTCATTTCAACTTTTCCTTTCGTGACAAATAGTCATCTCTCCTTAGTTTTGCAAGTTTTATTTCCTGTGCAGGAGTTTTTTGAGTTTTCTTGACAAAACCATTCGTCAAAATAATATTCGCACCTTCATAAAAGAAATACAGAGTACGTGTAATATCTGAACCAAACTTACATCGTAATTCAAAAATCCCATCCTCAAGACATTCACTATAAGGCAGTCTCAACTGATTACCCTTCTCTTCTAGTATTTCAATTAAAGATAATACCTTTGCTCCCATTTTAGGTTCTAAGGAATCTATAAAGTTTATTACCAGAATTTCACCATTTTCTTTCTCATAAAACTCCACAGTGAATTTCATTGTTACTACCTCGTTCATTTATTATATGAGATAAAACTCATTATCACAAGAACAATATTCTCTTTGTAACAAACTTAATATTTCCGGCTTACGCCATAATCTCCCCTTCTTTTTTCTCCCCGGTCACTGCATCCTTTGGCTTCTGCCAGGTCATGTAGTCACATTCCGGATAACGGGAGCAGGAATAGAAGATTCTACCCTTTTTGCTTCTCTTCTTTACGCACTCCGCACCGCAGGTCGGGCAAAGAAACCGGCGTATTCCACGTAGGGCTTAGTATTTTTACAGTCCGGAAAGCCGGGGCAAGCCGAGAAATTTTCCGTGAGGGCCATACTTAATGACCATCTTTCTACCGCACTTGTCACAGACTACATCCGTTTCTTCTTCGTTGATTTTGACCTTCTCCACCTCTTCTTTAGCCTTTTCTACAGCCTGGGAAAGATCCGGGTAGAAGTTTTCCACAATGGTTTTCCAGGAAGTCTGTCCCACACTGACAGAGTCCAGTAAAGACTCAAGATTGGCTGTAAAGCCCTTGTCTACGATGGTAGGGAAAATTCTTGGACATCATTTCATTTACCGCATTTCCCAATTCGGTAACGAAAATGTTCTTCTTCTCTTTGGTAATATAACGACGCAAAAGAAGGGTTCCAATGGTAGGTGCGTAGGGTAGATGGGTCTTCCAATCCCACCCTCTTCCAAGGCCTTTACCAAAGAAGCCTCGGTATAATGAGGCGGCGCCTGGGTAAAATGCTGCTCCTTATTCCATTTTTCCACCCTAAAGAGTCTCCCTCCTTCATCTCAGGAAGAGTGACATTTTTCTCCGCCTTATCTTCTTCAGACATATATACGGCAAGAAATCCGTCAAAACGCAGACGGCTACCGTTTAAGGTAAAAATGTAGTCCTTAGCCTGAAATTTCACCGTTTCCGTTTCATAAACAGCCGCTTCCATCCTGGAAGCCACAAAGCGCTTATAAATCAACTGATATAAACGGTACTCATCCTTTCCAAGACTTTCCTTTGCCTCGAAGGGGGTAATCTCCAGATAGCTGGGGACGGATAGCCTCGTGAGCATCCCGGATCTTCCCTTCCTTCTTATCTTCAGTCTGAGTCTTCTGGCAGTACTCAGGGACCGTACTCCTGTCCGATTTTTCCAACACCGCAGCATGGGCTTCTTCAGAGATTCTGGTGGAGTCCGTACGAAGGTAGGTAATTAAACCAACCACTCCTCTTCCCTTTGACATTCACGCCCTCATACAAAGACTGGGCAATACGCATAGTCTTTTGGGTTGGGAAGGAAAAGAAGCTTTGCCGCTTCCTGCTGTAAAGTAGAGGTGGTAAAGGGAAGGGGCGCCTTCTTTCTTCTTTCCCCCTTCTTTTTCTCAATAAGCTTTAGCTTTTCTTTTCCAATTTCGGAAATAACAGAAAGAACATCCTCTTCCTTAGACAAAGGAAGCTTTTTTGTCCTTTCCGTAAAATACCGCCTCTACCTCCTTCTTTGCCTACAGAAAGGGTGGCACTAAGACTCCAGTACTCTTCCGGCTCAAAAGGCATTAATCTCCGCCTCTCTGTCGCAAATCATCTTTAGAGCTACGGACTGCACTCTTCCCGCAGATAATCCTTTACGAATCTTCTGCCAAAGCAAGGGACTGATGGTATAACCCACCAAGCGGTCCATGACTCTTCTGGCCTGCTGAGCATTTACCAAATCCATATCGATTTCTCTGGGGTTCTTAATGGCATTCTGCACTGCATTCTTGGTGATTTCGTTAAAGCTTATGCGGGAGATTTTCGCTGCATTTTTCTCATCCTTATTCAACTCTCTTTGCAAATGCCAGCTGATTGCCTCTCCCTCACGATCCGGGTCAGTTGCCAGATAAATTTTTATCCGCCTTTTTGGCTTCCTTTTTCAACTTGCTCAGCAGTTCCCCTTTTCCACGGATGGTAATGTACTTTGGCTCATAGTCATTTTCCACATCGACTCCAAGGGAACTTTTGGGCATATCAATTAAATGTCCCATAGTTGCATCAATGGTATAGGACTTTTCCTAAAAACTTACTGATGGTTTTTACCTTGGCGGGTGACTCCACAATAATGAGATTATTTGCCATTCCTCATCCTTTTCCTGTTCCGGTATAACTTGCTGTAAAGCGAAAAGAACATTTCCTTTTATCTTCGGCATACATAAGGGCTCTTATCTTTCTCTTTTAATAAGAGCAAAGCACTCTTTGCCTCATGTTTAAAGCCTATTAAAGATAAAATTTATTATTAAAAAAATAATATAAAGCTGCTTTCCTAAAAATTCGTGGACACTATAAACGAATCCTAGCAAGTCGGATTCCATGAAATTTAGCTATTTCAGAGCTTTATCGGTAGAATTTGATACTTTTTATAAGAAAAGTGCAAGAAATAAAAAGAGATTTACTTCCTAAGAAATTTTTCATCTACTTGGAAAAGTATATCGAATTAATACTATAAATTATTCTATTTTTAAAAGAAAAATAAGTTTTCTAAAAAGAAGTATCCGCTTCTGTTTTTCTTCTATAATATGCGGCTTGCAAACACTCGCAGTAGCCTTCCACTTCCAACTCAATAAGATAACGATGCATAAGGTAAAGGGGCAGCTTTACTTCCTCCTGCAGCTTTTTGAAAAATGTTTGCTTTCAAAACCCTAAGGCATGATAAATCTCCTGCTTTTCCTTAGGAAAATTTTTGATTTCATTATCCCTGTCTTCTTCTTTTTCCGCTTCCAAAGAAAAAGTAAGATAAGATATCTCCGGCGGAGGTACATACCGCAGCACCGTCTCGGATAAGTCTGTTACATCCCTGAGAAAAGGCGGTCAACGATTCTTCCCGGGAACCGCAAAGACCTGTTTTCCCTGCTCCAAAGCACGATCTACGGTGATGAAGGTACCGGATTTTTCCTTTGCCTCCACCACCAGGAGCACATCGGAGAGCCCTGAAATCAGGCGGTTTCTTTCCACAAAATGATGGGGCAACGGAGGCGAATGCAAAGAATATTCGCTAAGAATTCCTCCCTGCTTTTCTATGCTTTTCATAAAGTCGAAAGTTACAGCTTGGGTAGCAAATATCCACCCGCAGCCTAAAACCGCATAGGTTCTGCCCTTCCTTCCAAAGCGCCTTCATGGGCCGCTGAATCAATACCGTAGAGCCATACCGCTGACAATTCCAATTCCCTTTTTTGCCAAGGTTTTTGGCAATGGATCTGGCAATATCCTTTTCCATATTCCGTGCCGTCTCTTGCCCCTATAATCCCCACGGTACGCTCTTCCTCTTTTCGGTAGCACGCCTTTTTAGATAAAGGCAGTCGGGACTATTTGGAATTTCTTTTTAATCTTTTTCGGGAAATCCTGCTGAAAAGGGTAACAGTTCTTTTACCCCCTGTGCTAGGCTACTTTCTTTAGGACTTTTCTCTCCCATGCTTTTCTTTTCTATTTTTTTCTTTTCTATATTTTTCTTTTCTATGTTTTTCTCTTTCATGTTTTTCTTCCATACTCTTCTTTTCCAAGCTTTTTCTTTTCTACACTTTTTCTCTCTCCGATTCAGGCTTTTTCTATAAAGCAAACAGCTCTTCCTCCAGTCCCCTATAGGAAACTGCCTCCGCCAGATGATTGATCGTATGTCCTCCTCTTCCTCTAAATCCGCAATGGTTCGAGCAAGCTTTAAGATTTTATGATAGGTTCTCATAGACAAATTTTTAAGCTGGAAGATACTTTCCATATATTCCCTTTCTTCACTTCCTAAAAGACAGTATTTATTCACCTCATTTACATGCATATCCCCATTCCACCGTAGTGTTTCCTCTGAGGAGAATCGGCTTTCCTGCATTTTCCTTGCTTTTTCCACCTGTTCTCTTAAGCACTTCGTAGAAATCCCTTTTTCCTTTGTAAACGCTTCCTCCAAGGAGATTGCCGGTAAGGATACGCATAAATCCATTCTTTTCCAAAATCGGTTTGGATATCCCTCTTTGATAGGCACGGATTTGCCCGGTGTACAATGGCAGCGATTTCTATCCGGAAAAATATCCGCAGGGGCAGGGGTTCATCGCCGCTACAAAAAGACAATCCACCGGATAGGAAAAATTGTTGAAGACGATGCAAAGTAACTCGTTTTTTTCCTCCATTGGCCCCCTCGTAAGGCTTCAATGCTTTCCTTCTTAAATAAAGGCAGTTCATCTAAAAGAGGACTCCCTTCCCTGCAAGAGCCAGTTCTCCGGAATCAGTCTTCCGGAGGACATTCCTCCAAGAAGAGTATTTTGACTGACAGCAGAATGTGGGGCTCTAAAGGGGCGTTTTTCAATTAATCCTTCTTTGGAAGGAAGGCAGGACGCAATAGAATAGATTTTCGTTAAATCCAATTTTTCCTGTTTACTCATCTTCGGTAAAATTCCGGGAATTCTTTTGGCAATCATCGTCTTCCCGGTTCCTGCAGGGCCGGAAAAATAGGAGAGCATGGTGCCCTGCCGCCGCAATCAGAGCAGCTCTAACGCCATAGCTTTTGCCCTAAAACGTCCTGAAAAATCCAAATTTTGCTCTTCTTCATTTCCATTCCATAGCCAGCAATACTTTTCCGGAATCTTGAAAAAGACGGATTTCTTATTTTCCTGAAAAGACTCTTCCGATTCCTTTTTCCTCCTAAAGAAGGCTGCCTACGCTTTGCTTCTTCCCTCTTTTTCCGTAGGAGATTTTTGCACAGTTCCAAAAATCTCTGTAATATGAGAACAGGCAATCACCTCCAGCTTTTCACTGTTTCTTGCCTCCGGCTCATTGTCTTTCGGAACAAATACGCCCTTTAGCCCTGCTTCTTCCAAAGCCAATACCATAGGAAGAACGCCCGAACGTGTTGGATTTCTCCGTCTAATCCCAGCTCTCCCAAAAACCATAGTTTTCATAAAGAAAAATGAGACTTGGGGTAAAAGCGCCAGCAGGGTTCCCATAAAAATAGGCAAATCAAAATGAACTGCCGCTTTTTCGCAAATCCGCAGGCTGCAAATTAATGGTGATTTTCTCTTCGGGGAAGCTCCAGACCCTAAATTTTTTTCAGTACAATACTTACACGCTCGATAGCCTCTTTTAACGGAAGCGAAACATTTCAGGGGTCTGAGAACGGGGAAGCCCATTACTCTCATCCACCTGCACAGAAACCACATAAGCCAGTTAAACCGTGAATCGCCGCAGAATAGATTTTTGATAGCATAAAAATACCTCATACAGAAATCTTGATGAAATAAAAGAAATAAATAGAATACAGAACGCAAAGAAATAAAAAGTAATATGGGAACTTATAGAAATAAAAGTAACATGGGAAGTTAAAGAAGTTAAGGCAATAAAGGGCTATAAGCAGTTAAGTCAATATAGAAAATATAGAAAGTATAGAAAATATAGAAAAACAAAGACTGCTCAAACTACTAAGCGAAAAAGATATGTAAAGATACTAAGACAAGCTCTTTAGCTCATCTTAGTCCTTCCCTTAGTCTTGTCAATAAGATAGGAATCCAAATGAAGGGATTTTAAAAATTTCCAAATATTCCTTTGGGCAAGGGAGCAAAAAACGCTTTTTCGAAAGAGAAAAATAGTACGCTACTTTCCGGCATTTTGGGAAATGCTAAAGAATAGGCATGCAAAAAGCTGATAAGATAAGGGAAATATTTTTTTCTTAATTTCGCATTTTTCCTTGTATCTCCATACTTATCATCGCCCACAATAGGATGGGAAAGAAGGGAGAGCTGGGTGCGAATCTGATGGGTCTTTCCGGTGAAAATCTGCACGGAAAGAAGGGAGAGCTGCCCCACACTGCTTTCTACACAAGCCAATTTTTCAAAAGCACTCTGAACCTTTTTCCCCTTTTCACTTTCCAAGGCCTTGTTCTGTCCCCCTATCTTTTTCCAGAAAAATGCTCCTGCAGTCCTGTTTTTGAAAATCTCCATACACCAGTGCATAATATTTTTTTCTCTAAATCATGACTTTGCAGAAGCTTGGCAAATGCCTGCAATCCTCCCAAGCTTTTTTTCCAAAAATGATGATTCCCGAGGTATTTCTATCCAAGCGATTGGCAATCCCCGGACGAAAGCTTTTTCTCCTGTTCCTTACTGAGCTCTCCCTTTGTTCGCATATAGGATAAAAAGCAGGAATTTACAGAAAAAGAAGAACTTCCGTCATTTTCAGAAAGAAGTCCCTACCGGTTTATTGAATAAAAATACAATGATTATCCTCATAAAGAATAGCGCTCTGCCACTTCTGCGTCCAAAGCTCCTTTTTCTGTACTCTCTCGCTCCTGAAGCAGCTTGCCCAAGCTTTCTTCACTGAAATAAAGCTGAACGGTATCTCCCAGCTGTAAAAATCTCCTTACCGTCGGCTTTTTCCATTTAAAAGAATATTCTTCTTACGGAGCATCTTATACAGAAAGGAATCTGCCTGTCCTTTTAAAAATATTTTTTTGTAAAAGCTTTTAAAAGCTTTTTGTTCCTTTTCATTTTGTGATATCAGAATTTCTCGCATAGTTTACCTATAAAATTTACGAACCACAGGAATCAAAAGCATATCCGGACAAATCTGACATAGAAGATAAAATCCCTTCATCGGCAAACCGTAAATAGAAAGAGGTCTGTTTAGAACTGCATCCATCACTGCAAGCTTTGCCACCTTCTTAGGCTTTGCCATAAAAGAGTTGCTTGATTTTTGCATTCTTCCTCCACCTCCTGCTACCGTAAAGAAGGGAGTATCCACAGGTCCCGGACAAACCACGGTCAGTCCAACGCCTGTATTCCGTAACTCTTCTCTTAAAGGATAAAGGAAAAATGAATATACATAAGACTTTGTAGCCGCATAAACGGAAAATTCAGCCTGGGTAAAAAGCTGCGGCTGACGCCATTTGAATAATACGGGAACTGGAACCCATATACTCCAGAGATTTTCAAAGTAAATGCCGTTAAAGCCTTTTACATTTAAATCCAGCATCTTCAGCTGTTCTTCTACGGGGATTTCCGTCACTCTCCCCAGCTTTCCGAAGCCGGCCGCATTGACCAGAAAAAGAATTTCCGGATTTTCTTTTCTCAGCAAGTCCTCATACTTTTGAAAACACTCTTCTTTTGTTAAATCCCATGAAAAAGACGAACCGGCCTGAATAGTTGCTCCTCCACCTCTTGCAGACTTTCTTTCCTTCTGGAAAAAGCCAAAAATTCCTGTATTGCCGGAATACGATCCTGCAATGCGAAACAAATTTCTTTTCCTATTCCCGAACTCGCCCCTGTAATTATTGCTATTTTCATCCCATCCATCCTAGATTCTATGAAATATGCTACACTTCCTTGGGCCTGTTATACTGGTAAAGCCTACGTAGAGGAAGCCCAAAGAAGAATTTAGTCACCGAACCAACGGTACTCTTCCTTGAATACTGAATTTAGTATAGCTTACTCAAACTATAATCTCAATCTCTTTTTCCGCATTGTAGTATTATACCCGCAATTAAATGGGCAGTTTCGTGGGATACATTCGCTGTAAAATGGGTAAAATCATTCCGGTAGTTTGACAGTTAAATAGTTCCAAAATCTCCTCAGGCCTTGAAAAAGCCTGTATTTTTGTCAAATTTTATGAAAATATCACTAGCTATATTTGGCTATATATGGTATAATGGGCGCATGGAGGGACTGCGTCATGAAAGTATCTGTATCAAAAATCGAAGAATCAAAACCATCTATTACCTGAGTAAATCAGTTTGGGTAGATGGTAAATCCACTACAAAGACGATAGAGAAGATTGGTTCGGAAGATGAACTTCTGAAGGTTTGCGGAGATCTTACTCCGCTGGAGTGGGCAAAAGCAGTACGCTGCCAAACGCTCCGCAGAAGAAAAAGCTTCAAAAAGACATTATGCTTAAGTACTCCTCTTCGACCTTAATTAAGAAAGAAAGCTGCCGTAGCGTAAACGTAGGCTACCTCTTTCTGAAGGACATCTACTATGATTTAAAAATCCATGACATCTGTAGCTCAGATTGCCGAAAAAGTACAAGTTTGAGTTTGACCTGAATCAAATCCTGTCTATGCTACTTTTCTCTAGGATTATTTATCCCGGGTCCAAGAGATCTTCTCTGAACTTTCAAAAAGTTTCTTGAAAAAGCCTGACTGCAAGCTCCATCACGTTTACTGTGCACTGGAAATCCTTGCAAAAGAGAATGATTTTTCCAGTCTCAACTTTACAAGAATTCCGAAATGGTACTGAATCGACATAAAAGAGTTCTTTACTATGACTGCACTAACTATTACTTCGAGATTGAGGAAGCGGATGATTTCAGAAAATATGGTCATTCCAAAGAAAACCGTCCGAATCCGATTGTACAGATGGGGCTATTTATGGATGCAGATGGGATTCCCCTCACCTTCTCCCTCTTTAACGGAAACGAGAATGAACAACCTTCGATGAAACCATTGGAGAAAAAGATTCTTTCTGACTTTGGAATGACGAAGTTTATTGTTTGTACAGATGCAGGGCTATCATCAACTTCAAACCGTGTCTTCAACAACACTCCAAACCGAAAATTTGTTACCACGCAAGCAATCAAAAAGCTGAAAGGATACCTCAAGGATTACTGTCTTGATGAAGACGGATGGCACCTTATCGGAGATAAAAAAGAGTACAAGCTCAGTGAACTAGATGAGGTCGAGAATTACGAGAAGACTTTCTATAAAGACCGGTGGATTAATGAAGACGGTTTGGAGCAACATCTCGTTGTCACCTTTTCCTTTCAATATCGGGACTATATGAGAAAGATACGGAATCGTCAGCTTGAACGCGCTGAAAAGCTCGTCGAAAATCCTTCTTCTCTTGAATAAAAACGTCCAAACGATCCCAAGCGTTTTATACGTCAGAATCACTGTACTTCTGACGGCGAGATTGCAGATAAAAATGATCCTTCGATAGATGAAGATGTTGCCACAGAAGAGGAACGTTATGACGGTTTCTATGCCGTATGCACAAACCCCGGAAGATGACGTGGCAACGATTATAAGTATTAATCAAAAAAACGATGGCAGATTGAAGAATGTTTCCGGATTATGAAGAGTGAATTTTCAGGCCAGACCGGTATATCTCAGTAGGGAAAGATCGAATCACGGCACATTTCATTACCTGCTTCACCGCCCTGATTCTTTATCGCATTCTAGAGAAGAAGTTAGGTGAGAGTTATACCACTGAAAGCATTATAAGAACACTGAAAGAAATGAACATGCTGATAGCTCCCGGTGAAGGATATATCCCTGAGTATACACGAACCGACCTTACAGACAAACTTCACGACACATTTGGTTTTTAGAACGGATTACGAGATTGTATCTCAAAGAGAAATAAAAGATTTTAACTGCAACGAGAAAGTAGAAATATTGCTAGAATTCAAAAATCACTACCACCCGTCAAACGGGTGGTTTGCTCGAGCTATAAGCCCCTGCTACTGGCCAGACGTCTAAAGGCGCTGGCTTTATCTTTTAGGCTATGGGAAGTTTGCTTTGCACCTTCCCACAGCTCCATTCAAGCCATATTGCGTTTGACTCGTCGCTACCCCATAAAGGGGTATTGTTACTACTGCACTTTAACCCTTAAAAGGGTCTTCATATTCTTTAACACTTAGTTTATCCAAAGCTATATCGTGTTTTTTTCTTGATCTTGGATATACTTTTTATTGTGGCTTCATTTAGACCTACTGTACTGACATAATAGCCTTCGGCCCAGAAATGTCTGTTCCCATATTTGTATTTAAGATTTGCGTGTTTATCAAATATCATCAAGGCACTTTTTCCCTTTAAATAGCCCATAAAAGAAGAAACACTAATCTTAGGTGGAATACTAACCAGAATGTGTACATGGTCCGCATTAAATGCCCTTCTATAATCTCCACTCCTTTAAAGGCGCAGAGTTGCTTGATAATATCCCGAATATCTGACTTATATTGATAATATATTATTTTTCGCCTATACTTCGGTGTGAAGACAATATGATATTTACACATCCATTTCGTATGTGCTAATGCATATTCTTTCTTCGCCATAAAATCACCTTCCTCGTATTATATAGTCATACCCATTCTTTACCTGTTCTAAGGTATAGGGTATGCTGTTGAAGATGCTGTGGATTGGTCATCACCTCCTACCGCATAGACGGTTACCGGAAAGGCTCCAAACCACAGCCTCTTTGTCAAAAATGTTAATCAGTTAGATACCGCATGACGGTTTATGTAGAACGAGGTTACATCGGCAGAGAGCCCTGTGGATCCAATACAGCGTCAAATACTTTTTAAGGAGGATCATGTGTATGATCTATGTTGGTATCGATGTTGCAAAAGGATAAACATGATTGCTGCATCCTAGAATCGGAAGCCGATAAACTCTATCCGGTATTCACTATCCCGAATAACAAAGCAGGTTTTTGATGAGTTGTATGAGAAGATATTCACTGTGACTGATGATAAGACCAAAATAAAAGTAGGTCTTGAAGCTACCGGTCACTACTCACTCAATCTTCTCGGATCGCTCATTGATAAAGGTCTACCCACCTGTGTTATCAACCCGTTACATACAAATCTTTACAGAAAAGGTCTCAAGCCTTTAGAAAGACAAAAACGGATAAAGTCGACGCCCGTTCGATTGCTATGATGTTAATGACTAATAAAAACTCTCAAGCCCTACTCAGACACATCATATCACTAGCGAAGAACTTAAGTCATTAACCTCGTTATCGTTTCGACAAGGTTCAGGGAACGAGCAAAACTCAAATCTTCCGTAGCTCGTCTTGTAAACATCCTTTTTCCGGAACTGAAAAACTCGTTCCCAGCCTTCATATAGGGCTTCGATGTATGCCTTGCTGTCCAAACTCCCCGGAGCCTCTTACATTACCGAATGTCATCTTACCCATCCTCAAAAATCTCCTAGAAACAGCCTCTCAAAGGCCATTACGGACGAGATATGGCGATTACTTTAAGAAACACCGCCAGAGACTCTATCGGCTCTGTGATACCAGCAAAAATCAATGGAACTAAAAGCACACCATCCATTTAATTGAGGTGATGACGGAAGAGACTGATGAAATTGAAGATTCCATCAAATCCATCATGGACACTTGTAACTCTCCGATTATGACAATCCCCGGGATTAGCTATCGTATGGGAGCTATGATCCTTGCAGAGATTGGTGACTTCACTCGATTCAACTACGCTGATCAGATACTGGCATTTGCAGGATTGTCACCTTCTACCTACCAGTCAGGTCAACTGGATTCTAGCTATTCTCATATGGAGAAACGAGGTTCTCGTTATCTCAAGATATGCTTTGTTCAATGCCGCGAAATTTGTCTGCAAGTGGGATGAGAATTTCTGGAGCTTACCTCTCAAAGAAGATAGGTGAAGGCTAAGCACTATAATGTTGCTATCGGTCGTGCAACGAAAAACTGGTACGTACCATATACCAAATGGAACTTACAGGCGAAGCCTACCGAAGATAATTCATTAACTTCACATCCTTTTCTGAGAGCACCTATTTAGATGCTCTATTTGTCATGCGATTTTCAAGGTACTGATTGAGGCTTAAACCTGCCTCCGGGCTATCTAAAACATCTGATGATGCCTTATTCAAAAATCTTATTTTCCAATTGACTTTTTAATAGTTAGTCTTTTTCTGCAATATAGCTTGAACAACTTTATTGTATTAGGAAAGGTGATTTTTGTATAACAGTGTTTCCCACCCGCATAGCGGGTGGTTTTTGTATCAGAGCTAACATTTTTCAAATGTCAGCTCCGATACTGGCTAAAAGTCCATGAAAACAAAGAGCTCATAAATGGCGTAATTACGCCGTTTATGGGCTCTTGACTCTTTCGCAACTGTCAAAGACGGAGTATAGCTTACTCAAACTATAATCTCAATCTCTTTTCGCATTGTAGTATTATACCCGCAATTAAATGGGCAGTTTCGTGGGATACATTCACTGTAAAATGGGTAAAATCATTCTTTTTCGGTAAAAACAGATTCCAAAAGAAAGCAATAAAAACCTAGGTTTCAAGCCACTGTAGCTTAATTCCCTAGGTTATTCAACTCCTGCAGGAGATGGGACTTGAACCCACACGTCCTATCGGACACAAGATCCTTAGTCTTGCCTGTCTGCCATTCCAGCACTCCCACGCAACAGAGGAAATTCTATCACAATTTCCTCTACTGTGCAAGTATTTTTCTTACGGAAGCGAAAAAGTTTATGCCAAATTTATTCCGGCGAATAAATTCTTTAGCTTTTTAGCTTTTCTACTATTCCGACTTATTGTCGAGTAGCCTTTGTTTCTTCCTTTTTCTTTCTGCCTCTCCGAACGGGCTTTTTCCACACTTGCGGTTTCTGTTTTCTTTGTATCAGCCTTCACTTTTACAGATTTTTCAGAGGTCTTTTCATTGGAAGTCTTAGTACCGGTCTTTGATTTTGCTGTTTTTTCTTCCTTCGCTGTACTTGTCTTCTCTTCGGTCTTTGTCTTAGCATTTTTTTCTGTAGTCTTGGTCCGAGTCGACTTGCTTTCCGACTTTTCCTCTACTGCCTTAGACTTTGTAGACTTTCTTACCGGCTTTGTCTTTGTAGCTTTGGAATCGGTTTTGCTCTCTACAGGCTTATCCGCGTCCTTGACCTTAGCATCCTTGGCCTTAACTTTCTTTTCCTTTACTGCTTTTATCAGTCTTTCCGCTATTCTCTCATGATTCCGCTTTTCCTTGCTTTTCAGTCTTCTTTTTCTTTACAGACTTGGACTCTTCCTTGGAAGCATCCTTTCCATGTTCCTTAGAAACATCCTTATCATGTTCTTTAGAACTGTCCTTTACTGCTGTTTTAGCATTATCCTTCGCTGCTACTTTAGCACTATCCTGTGACATCGCTTTAGTATTGTCCTGGCTTACTTCCTGATTAGAAGCTTGTCCGGAAGCCTGTGTTCCGTTTTCCTTCTTTCCGTTAGAACGTCTTCTTCTACGATTATGATGTCTTTGCCGTTCCCTCTGCTCCACAGGACGATTTTCTGTTACAGCGCTGGCATCCTCCTGTACAGCCTCATCTTTTCCTGCATCGGAAGACTTTTTCTCTTCCATTTTCTTAGACTCTTCCGCCCCGGGTTTGGAAATGCTGTCTTCAGCTACTTCCTCTACATCCACACGCTTCATTCTTTTTAAAACCGGATCATAAATATACTGGATTTGATTAGAGGGTCTTCCGGCATTTGCTTTCTTTTCCGTCTTAGGATAAATACGATTCACGGTTTCTATCGAACTCTTGGAAGAATCCTCATGCTTCGCTTCTTCCGGCTTGGTGTTATCTGCGGGTTTTAGCTTCCTCTCGAGAATCCAAATCTTCTTTTTTTCTTTAGCAGCAACAGTTTTCTTCTGTAGCTCTATCGGAAGATAGCTCTTTCTCGAAGCTTTCAGCATGATCCTCATCCGGATAAAGCTTTTCTTCCTTGATACTTGCAGAATAATCCACGGAAAAATGTTCTCCGTCATTTTCCTCCTCCACCAAAGAAGCATAGCTTACATCCTCCTTTGCCAAAGGATTCGGTAAGAGCTCTACCGGCTCCAAATGACTGTTCACGTCGAGAATTGATTTTTTCTTCTTCTGTAATTGTTTCTGTAACTTAATGTGGGTCTGGTAGGAACATTGTTGGTGGTTTCAAAGGCATCAATAAGCTGTACCTTTTGGTTTCTCTCCTTGGCTCTTCTGATTCTTTCATCGTCATTAGCCACAGAATGGAGAAAACACTCTTCAATGGTCTCTCCCAAAAGAATTTCTGCACCTCTTAAGCTATGCCAAAAAGTCTCGAACTGCAGCATAGCCCTTGTCCTTGGAAACAATGCAAATCTTTTCTCCCGTATCCAAAAACATTCCTGTTGTGGAAGCAATGTACATATCCAATGCATTGCTGTGCTGTTTTAAAAAGCTTCACCATTCTTACATGGACAGCCTTTTCCTTTTAAATCCTCTACTACGCCCCTTCTGTAAAGCAGAATTCTCATCACTGTAGTACACTACCAAGGTATCCTGCTCTGTCAGATAATGATACCCTTCAAAGCCGCTGGCATGGGTATTTTTCAAAATCCACTAAAAAAATCACAACTTATTCTCCTTTTTACATAAAGTCATCGTTATGATTATCCCTGGGATAAAAAACCCGAAGAATTCTCCTTCATCCAATTTTCGGAGAATAAGCTTAGCTTCCTCCAAAGGACAAGGCAGTGATCCCTCTTTACAATATAGAACTTCAGAAATCATCACCACGGTTTCCGCATTTTCCTGCTTCAGACTGGGAACCAGCACAAAATCTCCCACGGAAATATTGTCCTCTAAGCTCCTAAAATAACTAGGCTTTCCATTCGGTTCAGATAAACAGCTTAGAAAAATATGTTCTCCTTCTTTCACACCATGTCTATACAGTCTTGGATCAAAAAGAGAACCGAATACACCGTAGTAGGACAGAGTCTTATGAAAGTCCTCCAATAAGTCTTCCCAGTCATCCGGAAGACCATAGCGATCATAGGACCTCTTTACCTGAAAATACCGACCATCCCGATATTGAATTGTAATCTCTAAAAGGGCCGGACTCTCTTCCCCTATGCTTCCCTCACTCTGATCATAATGTTGAAAATAGCGTTCTATATTGCCCAAAAGATAATCCACGATTTTAGGTATAAAGTACTCATGCTTTACCGAAGGAAGCTTATTCATGTTCTGCAGGTAAACAAGGCTTTGACTTTCTCTGGAAAGAAGCAGAGTCTCTTCAAAAAGACATCTCTCTTTCTTCTTTCTGAGTCAAAGGATTCCAGCTTACATTCTCCCTTTCCTCTTCCACACGTAAGGAAAAACGCATAATCTGATGAGAATTCGCGCTGTTCACCTCAGCCGTCAGTCTGTTTAAAGAAGCAATAAAACGGTTCCAACTTCCCGGAACACTATTAATCCCTTGATACTCTTTCGCCTCTTGATTCTCTTCTTTATACAGTAAAAACCAACGGAAGGAAAATGCAGGAATACCTCCTTTTTTTTCCTGAAAATAGCTACGCTTCCACTTCGGTATAGCACACTCATTCTAAAGAGTTTAAGAAGCTTTCCGAAGATTCTTTGGGCACATTCAAGACAAGAGCCGGACCCTCATCCTCTACAGGCGCATCATAGGCATGCTTAATCCGACCATTCTTCATCCAAATGTTCAATGAGCTTTCCCCTACACCCAGTCCATCAAGCTTTAAATTCAAGTACTCCAGCATGAAGCCTCTCCTTTCTCTTTAGTTAGCTTCATTATAACGTATCGTTTTCGAAAAATACAGCAAAGTTCTAAAAATAATGCTTGATTTTCAAAAAGCTAATGGTATACTGGCACAGTTGACTGAGACGAGGTGTGATAATGGTAGTCGGCCAGCCCTGGAAAGTTGGTGCCCGTTCTGCGGGTTGTGGGTTCAAGTCCCATCCTCGTCGCTATGATAAAAAGCTAGGATTTATGCGAGAAACGGCATAAATCCTAGCTTTTTCTTGCTTTTTATTACTTTTTAGTAATCTCTATGCACTGAAAAAGGAAACCGTTTTTACCTGTTTTTCGGATAAATTTGGTCATGAATTGGTCATGACCATCACTCTACAATCTCAACGCCTTCCATCCGGTTAGTAAACAGGGATTTAAAGGTGTCATAGGGCGCCATCTGCACCTACAAAGTCATAGCCGTCACCCTTCGCTTTTCTAACCTTCGCATTAGCTGCCATTAAGCCGGACTTAGTTAGATAGTACCACTTGCCTTTATCCCGGAGCCACTGAGAAGAAAGCATACCTCCGTCTTCGCCTAAAGTAGTACCAGCCTTCCTCAGACTTGAACCAGCCTTTGATCATAAATCCGCTATTATCGAACACATACCAGCGGCCATTAATATACTCAAATTTGCCGCATACAGGCGCGTTATCCTTGTAGTACAGCCATTTATCATTCTGCCGAATCCAGCCCTCTTTCTGTGGCTCCTGCTGCACTACGGAAGCTTTTCTTTCTTGATGGAGTTTGCAAGCCTGATAGAAACACCAGCTACCAGTTCACCGCACCACGGCTCAGAGATAATCTTCCCATGATTATACCAGACGCCATACTTAGTATAGTTATTCTTTCCTCTGTTGGCGTGCTTATCCTCTAAGTCTCGTGGTGTAGCCTTTTCTTCGTAACCGATTTCCCTCTAACTACTTCCAGGAACTCTTCTACGGAGCAAGTCTCATCATCAAAGATAGGCCTGCCAAATCCACAAGGCCAAGACCTGTCCCCTGCTTTGAAATTCCTATAAATCTTTCTCCTGCACTCTCCTCCGTTTCTATCCTTGTCTGCTCCGGAAGTATTTCCTTCGACCGCAGCTAGATCAGGTAATGGCACTTCGTCTACTACTCCTGTGTGCCTCGATTCTTCCTAGCGCTTCGCTGAAATAGAAAATAACATCCCCCTTCTGCGGTTGCTTATGCCAGCGCCCTGCTCTTTTAAAAAGCGTCCTGCCCCATCAGGGAGTAAATTTGAAATAGTCCCCGCATAGGGCTCTCTGTCCTCTTTGATATGGATTCATAGTTTTTCCTTCCTATTTAATAAGATTTACGGTACAAGGGGAGAACTATGTCTCCCCAAAAAGCATTTACTTCTTTAAACCGATTCCCTGGACCTGTATAGCTATCCGGATTCGGTGTTACTCCGGGACCGTGTTCCTTATCCTCTTCTCCTACGCCTCGCCATAGCCTACAGGATGAGCAGAGTTATCCGCTTTGTTGTCCTTCACAGGAACATCCTGTCGCTTTGCGTCCTCATTAATTCCTTCGTAACGCTCAAATGGTCCATTCTTGCTCATGTTTCTTTCCTCTCTTTCTTTAAATGAAATGTTTATGTTCTGTAAATCATTGGAAAAACAGGCTTGCCCATGCAAACTTGTTTTGCTTCTTTAATATAATTATTTGCCGGAAAGCTGTTTCCCAATCTGATTTGCGCCTGTAGAGGCTAGCCCGGATACAACTCCCCACGGCCACGGCACTCAAAAATATCCTTTGCAGGAAAGTCTGCCATAGTATGAAGGCCGACTACGCCAAGGACTGCTCCAACAAGTCCACAAATTACCGGGATAAACTTGTTATCCAGTTTTTCCCACGCTTTGCACCCCCATACCAATAAGGTAAGTGATAACTGTGATTGACTACGCTTGTGATTCCAAAAATCCATTTTGTTTTCCTCTCTTTCTAATAACTAAAATCGCCGTTTTTCGACCGTTCTTCATACGCATCAGTAATAAGTTTCTTTGCGCTCACGGTATTATGATTTTTAAAATCTAAGTGATTCCTACAGTACCTGTCATAAGTGTCAATATCTGTAAAAATCTGAACAAAGCTTTCTCTGCTGTGAGCTTGCTTTCCGATAATTTCATCAGCGAAACGTAAAATCCTAACCTTTGCGGCTATGGCTCGTGTCTCCTCAACAGATTCGGCAACTGCTTCAATCTTGTCACTAGTGCATCAACTCTGTCCATTAAGGCTTTTTGGGATTCTGCAAATTCTCTGGTAAGGATTTTCCCAATAAAGGTAAGAATCGCCGTCCAAGGCTTTTTGTCTTTTGGAGCAAACTTTTCTACCAAAGTGATTCCTCCAAGAAAAAGCCAGCCTAGCGACTGGATATAACCCTCAAAATCCACCAAACTGAAAAAAAGCGTTAAAATCTATCATCCATTTTCTGCTCCCTTCCCTGCAACAATACTCAGAATTTCATTTTTCCTGTTCCTTGCTGATCACTTCTTAGCAACGGCTCTATCTAGTAAAAGCCCTGCTAAGAATGCCCTCAGTCGCAAGTCGCAAAAGTGTTTCATACATTACGCACCTCCTAAACTTTCCAGAAGCAGAGTATCAACAACACTCCTCAGCTCCTGATTCTGCTTCTTCAGCTCTTAGTTTCCTCTGCCGGCGTTAGGATTCTCTCAGCAAGTTTTTCCTCAAGCCGGACAAATTCGACCTTGCCTTTTTTTCATTTTCCTTTGCCTTTTCTTCCACATTGTGAAAGCTCCGTCCCTATAAATGAAAAGGCTCCCTAATGTCCCACATGGTAGACTCAACAGCATAAGCGGTTTCGCCATAAATAGCTTTAGCGACCATGTTCGCACTCAGTAGGATTTTCAAAGATAGTGACTGTCTTTCCTTCATGTTCCTCCGTTGTGGGATTTGGCAAAATTAACGCAAACTCCCTTTTCATTTCTCTCCTTCCTCTTTTAGATAAATTAAAAAGGAACTCCGTAAGGAATCCCTTTCATGCACATAGATGTATGTAAGCTTTACCATGTTCCGTCATTCATATTTGTTCCCCAGGCAATATAAATGCATCCGGTACCGCCCTTTCCACCGTCAGCTTGATAATATCGTCGACTGAGAGATTGTCCTAATCCACCCCCTCCACCATTACCAAGCCCATCTGTCCCATTGTCTCCATACGAGAACCACGGCCTGCTTTGAACACTACCGTTTCCACCACTAGCATACATTACACCGTTGAAACCAACAGTAGTAGTGCCTTGCCCTGCTCCACCTTTTGAACCGCCTCCGGAAGAGCCATTTGTTCCACCGGGGGCATACTCGCTTCTTCCAGTACCACCTCCGGAACCGCCTTTTCCTCCTGCACCGGATGAATCATCTCTATCACCTTGTTGTCCCCAAGAACCTGCGTGTGCAATTCTATCGCCAAGCCTAGTGATAACGCCGTCCTCCCATTTACCGGTGTATGTATAACCCGGATGGTCAGTGTTTATCACTCCATAACTTCTGCCTTTATAAATGAAAGTGGGAACTATCCAAGATAACTGTTGGCCGGGTGTTACGTTCATGTAATCTTGAACAACATAACCACCACCTCCACCACCTCCTGCATAAAATCCTTCGCCACGTCCACCATAACCTCCCTGTCCAACAAGGATAAACCTGATGCGGTAAACATTCGCAGGAACAGTCCATACTCCTGCACCCATACCCAGAGTAATGGCACCACTAGCGGCGGTCGGTGTAAATTCAAGTTTTGGGGCCGAATTGATATCTTGATACCATCTACCTCCTTTAACTGAGACATAGGAAACAGCTTTAATGTAATGAGGGACATCTGGAAACAGTGGAGTAATGGTATAAGTATCAGCGGTGTCATAGACCCATTTCCCTGATGTATCGTCAGGATCCCTCGGTTCAGGCTCACTTTTTTTCCAGGCTATAAGCCTCACACCACTCCACATTGCCCCACCGGAAGGCTTTAGCCCATGTAAACATGGTTTGTTTATGTCCTCGTGGGGCGAATCTAAAATTTGTTATTGAGGCAATTTCAAACGCTTTAAGAGCAAGTTCCTTTATATACTCTTTTGAATACATAATGGTAGCATTTTGACCATCACTCAATCCTTGCAATTCAACCTCTCGATTACCAAGTTCGGGAACCACAAGTTTGTTGTCGGTTTTTTTCTTATATAGACCGGGAGGCAACTTTCCAAGAATGGCATCAAAGTTATTGAGTTTTTCGTATTTCTTCTTTGTTGTGAAGAATTAATATGTCTCCTCTATTCTTTCCCCCTGCACCGCCAAGTGGTATAAATACTTCACTCATTACTTACTCACCCCCTTTAGTTTTACTTTAAATTCTTTTTCGTAGGCTTTTCCGCTGCACAGTAAAAAGTCACATACCCATCAGTAACCTCTGCGCTGGTAATCAGCCCTCGCCATCTCGTCATAGGTCTCAATATCCGAGGGACTGGATGTCTTAGTGTGCGCCTTTCCCATAGATACTGAGTCCGTGGCCTTAGCTGTTGGAACAGATACTTTCTGGCTATATGGTGCAGAACTGCTCCGGGCATTAGCCGGAATAGTTACGATAGTCTCCTGATACAAGGCATTCACGCTCTTTGTAATGGCGTTTACATCATTCGCCCCCGAAGGAGTGCCCTCCTGAGTGTAGGATGTTGCATCAGTAAGAGATACTGTTCCGTCGCTGTTGTTTTTCCATGCGGAACTTCCTCTTCTGATACATGGCATCCTTGTAGTCTGTTTTTAGGCTCACTACAAGCTCTCCTTTCGTTCCTAATTTAAAAGATAGCCTCCGCATACCTTCCTCTCCCTGTAAAGTTTTTGATAGATAAGAAGGCAAGCATTTTCTATTCGATTCAGTTCGTCCCAAGTGATAAAGGGCTGGTTATCATAGAAGGTCTGCCTCTCTCCGATAGTAAAAGGGAAAGTAGCGGAACAGATTCTATCAAGATTAGATTCAAAAGCATTTATCTCATCGGCATAGAATCCGTAGTCCGTGAAGCTTTTATCTGCCCCCATATCTGTAAAAGGAAAATCCGACCAAAGGACTACTGCCTTCTGCCGGATCTCATTGATATTTCCCTTTATTCGGTTATAGTCTTCAACATTGAAAAAAAGTCTGTACTCTTCCAGTCTGTCTTAGATGTCTTCCACAAAAGAAACCTCCCTTCTTGCCTTTATGCTTCCGGATAAGGCACCGTTATAGTTCAAGGTATGGTCAAATACCCGAAGCATTAGCTTATCTACATATTTATTCTCAAGATACAGTAAATCGTTGGCCATTAACCGTGGCTCTCCTCGGTACGTAAGGCTGTATTCCCTGTCTGCTTTTAAGTAGTTCCCTACCCAATCCAATACATCGGTAGCAAGGGCAGTATCCGATATCAAAGGATTCTTCCACTTTTCCCTCTTTCCGGATGGATTTAGTTCCTTCTCCATAGTATAGGTCTTTACCAAGTATTCCTTGCCATTGACCTTTACTTCTCCTCCGGATCCGGAGTAAGAGAAGCGAAGGAAGTAGACTCCCGCCTCAAGCACGGTTACTGTTCCGGATGTGGCCTGTACTGTGCAGCCATAGGAAGGATTGCTAAACTCCGCAAGATATTCTCCTGACTTAGTGCACTCCACTTTAGCAAGCTCCTTTTCTCCCTCTGTGCTGTCAAGGTATTCCGTCCTTGTAAGTTCCAAGGTCTTTACAGATTGAAGCTGAGTGCCTAAGGGTGTCTTGGTTAGCTCCCTACCGTAGCTAAGTTCGTAGTCTGTAACATTTCCAAAGCTTATCTTATTGAGGACTGCTCTTCCTCCTGTCTTTGAGGGTGCATCCTCATAGATAAGCATTTCGTCAAACGGCGCGAACTCGTGAGATATGATGAGGTCTTCTCTATCTACCGTATAGCTTAACTCTTCTACGGTCTTTCCGTTTAACGAGGTATCTATAACAATCTCGCTGGGATAAGTCCGCCCAAACTGCAGTTGCATGCCGAAACAAGCAAACGCAGCCTCGAGCCTAATATTTAAAAGCATGTTGTCATCAATGTACCCTACATCCGCCTTGCCACTTCTTGGAAGAAACAAAGTTGTTCCGTCTACCCTAGAATAGTTTCCGTTTGTGAGGGAGTATTCTTTAATAGGCAGATTCTCAAGAATCCTTGTACCATTGGAGAAATACGGCTCTCGGCAACTGTACTGGTCATCCTCGGAACGAAGGAAGAGCGGATTACAATCTTTCCTTTTTCGTCCTGATACAAAAGGCATCGTCCGGCATTGGAAAGAAGCTGTAAGGCTTCTCTGTGGGTTACTACAGGGATAGGATTCTTTATCTTTACCGCCTTTTAGATATTCGTCTATGTAAAATTCTCTAGGGTCCACTCCGGCATCAGTAAGCACATCAATGCAAAGGTCATAAATGCTTATCCCCTGAGGATAAAACTTCCCCTTTCTATACTTCCCTGTGAGCCCCGATAGGAAGTCTATCGCTGTGAAGCTCATTTTGTCATCGTCAGCCGACCACTCTTTTAAGCTTCAAAGTCCCTACTTGCAACCATTCAATCCTGTCCTCAATCTCTTGTCCAGGAGGGCCTGAACCTTCTGGCCAAGCTCCAAGAAGTTTACGGTGCTCCTTTCGTTTTCTATATCGTAAGCTCTGTCTTTATTGTTTACGCTTAGCCTAAAGTCGATAGTAGGTAGCGCCTCCATGATGGGGCTGATATGCTCTTTTTTACTGGCTGATAGGACGTTCCGTTCGTTAAAGTAAATACCTATCCCCATGATGATTTCATGGATATGTAAGCGACCGTGGCCATTTACCATCTTATTAGGAATGATAGATAGTGTCGTAGTGCCTTTAAACACCTCATCACAGACATACTTGCTTTTAGTATTCCCGGTTACATCCTTCAGGCTTTGGTCTGTAACGATAGTGAATGCTTCCGGATAGGCCTTTCCGAAGTCTATAGTGACTCCTCTTAGATCCACCGGAACAGGGAAGATAAAGTCTATAATCCCTTTTATTTCCTTTGATACAATTCCCTGATTTAGAACGCAGTCCGACTTCTCCCTCGGAAGGAAATACATCCGTCCGTCTACGGAACTATAGTTTTGCTCCGTAGTGGCGTATAGGGCATCTACAACATAGTTATTAAGAGGCTTCGTCAGATTGCTAAAGTAAGCCGTCTCAGAACTCACTTTAGCACTGCCCTGTGCCTCTTGGTTAATAACTCCAATATTTACCCTCATTAGGGTATGCCCCCGGAGGGGCTTTTTCATTTCTTCTTTGTATGCACTTGTTACTTGAAGCATAGCCCTCCCGGTTAATTGATTCCGCAGTCTACAATATTTACCTTGCAATCCCGATACATGGTAGGCAGTCCTGCCTTATCGAAAGCTATCGGCGTGGCCGTTCTATTGCCCGGATACATCCGAATAGTCTGAAAACGGTTATGGACCATATCAGGGATTTTAGCAACCACTACGAACTTATCAAACTCCTGCAGCATATCTGCCCAAGTCTTAGCATCTAGGCTTTTCCACTGCAAGGAGTCAAATTTGTACTGGTCTCTTCCTACCTTCTGGCCAACGAACTCGCCTTTAGCATTCTTTCCGGCTGAAACATTGGTAGCAACCACAAGATTGCCGCCAATGTCCGGAGCGGGAAATTCTTTTCCGTTGATTGTTATCGTTGCCATATTACCCCCTTAAGCTGTATCCGCTTCGGCCTTCCAAGTCGGTAAGCCTCTGCTTTATCTCTCGAACATCCACATAGACCGTTAGATCCATAGCTTCAATCTGCTCAGAGATTCTGGACAGGAATGCAAGCATTCTTTCAAAGTGTTCTTCGGAGATTCCCGGATTAGAAGCAAGGGAGACGCCCACTAGTAAACATATCTTCCAGCTTATTCTCCGGAGCAACCACTTCTCCGTGATGCCTGTTATCTCCAATCATGGCAAGCTGTGGAGTGTTTGCTTTACGAATCCACCATTAGCAAGCTTTGGGATGGACACCGTAGGAACAGTAGGAATACTAAGTCCGAAACTGTTTCCTCCTATTTCAGGAATCCAATCAGGAAGTTCAAAGCTAATGGAGTTCAAAGAAATTAATCATGCTGTTGATAGCCTTGATTACTCCGTTGGCCATGGACTCCACACCGCCAAGGATAGAGTTGATAACGCCTTTTGATACCGCCCCACATACCTTCAAATATAGAAATAGTAGTAGTCTTCAAATTCGTCCAAACCTTTTCCCAGTTTTCCTTTATGGTGTTTAAGACAGTGGAGATTCCATTCTTAACGGCTTCCATCTTCTCGCTAAGCGCAGACTTAATCCCGTCAAAAATGTGTTTAAAGAAATCAGATACTGCTTTCCAGACAGCTTCCCAGTTCTTTTTTATCATGTTGAGCATACCGGTAGCTTTTGCCTGCATTACATTTAACATCGCTTCTAAGATTCCTGTAATTGCTCTCCATACACCATCAAATATAGCTTTAATACCGTTCCATGCTCTGTCCCAGTCACCGGTAAGAACACCGATAATAAAAATCCATAAGACCGCCAAGAGCAGTCAGGACGCCGTCATTACCTTTCCTACTCCATCAAGGAATGCGAAGAAGCAATTTACGGCGATATCCAATGCCATGCCGATTTGCTGTACTGCAACGCCGGTGAACCAAACAATAAAAGGTTCTATGACGGTAGTCCACGCTACTTGAATACATTCCGATATTTTTCCGAAAACCTCTTCAAATTTTGGCATGAGAGGGGCAATGACATTGTCCTTAAAATCTGTGAACTTGTCTGCCGCTTTCTGAACTATCGGAAGAATGTAAGTGCCGAAGGAATCTAAGAATTTGTCTCCTACTGAAACGATGGTTTCTTTCATCAAAGTAAATAGCGGGTGAACGGAATTATCATAGATGCTTATGATCGTGTCACCATACATACGGAATATTTCAGCCAAGTCATTAAAAACCTGCATTACCGGTTCAGATAGTGCATTATAGGTTTCAATAATCCGGTCTTTTAACTCCACAACAGGAGTCAGAATCACATCTATGGAGTCACGGAAAAAGCTTTCAGAAACCACAATGAAAGTTCCCAATATATCCGAAACAATGCTAATGATATCTGCCCCTATCTGCTTAAAGTTGTCGCCTTGAAGCACGGAAAAGATATCAGCTATAGCTACTGCGAAGTTCGCTTGAATGTCTGCGATGTCTCCTTCGATATCAAACATCTTCACGATGAATTTCTTAATGCGTTCTGTGTTCTGTGCAAGATATTTCTCCAACTGATCCGCTTAGAAATCTACGAAGGTAAAGCCCGATACTTACTCCTGCGCCCGCAATTTTCCCTAAATCTACGGCAACCCTGTCAGCAAATGTGTTGGCCGCATTAAGTACTTCACTTGATGTAAAAAATGTTTACAAGACTTTCTCCGATTCCTTTAAGGTTCTCTTTTGATGGAATCGAGTACAGATGTGTCTTTTAAACCTTCCCAGAATCCGGACATAAAGAGATTCTTTAACTCATTGAACCTATCAATCATGCCCTGCAGGTGTTCATTGATTTTGGCAGTTCCTTCCTCCATCGCTCCGGTATCGAAGGACTCCATAGGGAAGTCTGCACCGCCTCCGCCACCTTCTCCACCGCCTCCACCTCCGGAGAATCGCTCTGATCAGGAAGGATATTGAGTTCGTCAATGCCTGTCGTTGCACTCTTGATATCTTTAGCCGCCTTTTTAGCCGCACCTCCTGCACCGCCCAAAGCGCCGCTTGCTTTATCCGCGCTCTTTGCTACCGCATCCGTTCCGGCTGTTACGCCTTTAGGATTGATAGCAAGCTTTGCAGTGCCGCCAAGCATGGAGAAGAAGCTTCTTAAAGCGCTTATGGCGGTTAGGATTCTACCAATTAGGATATTCAGCATTCTTACTACAGGACTAAGCACGGCAATGAGGCCGCTACCTATGGCGGCTTTAAGGCTGTCGAATTGTAAGGACAAAAAGCCTTACCTGGTTTTGCCCAACCGTCTGATGTCCTCATAAAGTCGCCTTGTGCAGCAAAGCTGGTCTTGAACAAACTTAAAGCGAAGTGCTACCTTTTCAGCTTCGGACATAGACTTTGTAGTCTTACCGAATCCATTCGCCATGGCAAAGGCATCCAGTGCTGTCTGTGTCATTACTACACCCAAGGACTTAAGGCTTTCCGTCTCTCCGGTAAACACGGATTTAAGCTTGGTATAAGCCTCATCCTGACTCATGTTGTAGAAAGACGCCACGTCCCCAGCAAGGCCTGTTAAAGCGGTAGCCATATCATAAAGCTTGCCCCTCAGAGAAGCCAAAGGCTTTACCCATAGCACCAAAGGTTCCTGTAAAGTTCTTAGCCATTGTCTCAGATAGACCGAACTGTGCCGCAGCATTCCTCGCAAAGTTGTCTATCTGTTTATTCAGTGTAGGAAAGACGGTATCTACTACGTTCTGCACCTCGGATAGGTCGGAGCTTAATTCTATGCATTCCTTGCCAAAGGATATAAGCTTTCCAACTGCAAAAAGCTCCGGCAAGCAATTTTCCTGCTTTCGTAGCAAGCTTCGTTACGCTGTTTAGCCCCGCATCAAAATCATCTTTATTAAGGACTAAGTCAAGGCTTACCTGACCTACGCTATCTCCCATTCATCCTCCTTTCCTACGATAAAAGCGAAAACAAGCTGGCTTCCAGCTTTCTCATTTCCGCTGCGTATTCTTCCTCTGTCATTCTTTCACACTGTTTAGTACGCCAGTCGTCGTAAATCTTTCTTTGGTACGAAGAAAATCGTTTGATGGTCTCCTGATCTGTTTCACTGCGGATTGCCACCACCTTACCAAGGGCAGTGTCCGCGGATAGACCGGATAAAAGGGCAGAAAACTCTGCCCAGTCAACCGTCTTAAATTCCTTCGTAGATAAACGAAGGCCGTACTGTGACAGGAAGCTGGATACAATCAAGTCCCAGTCTTCAAACAGGTCATAGTACGGCTCACTACTCTTTTTCTTGCTTATCTCCTGTGATTAGCTCCACAGCGGCCTTAATCACTACAATCAGGTCATCAAAGCTAAGCTTAAGCTTTGCAAGCTTCTCTCTGGATTCCTGAGGGAAGAGGGTCTCATAAGCCTCATTTACTTCCTTCGCTCCGGCATCACCGCCCATAAACTGGAGCACCTTCAACATGGAAGGCGCATCGCTGTTTACTTCAATTTCTTTCCCTTGATGATTAAGCAGCTGTTTTTCTTCAAAGTTCAGCCTGTCTGTAATATCAATCTTCTTCATGGATTAACCTCCAATTCCGGGTGTAGCCGGCGCAGGGGTAATAGTCGGCTTACCATAGCACTCCGCATCGAACTCCAAAGCGTCAATTCCGGTAGTATCTCCGCCGCCCGGTGTGGTCACGTTGATAACTACAGGGCAGGTAAGCTTTGCGCCGGACACCATAGTCCACTCAAACTGAGTCATTACATCGGGTCCAAACTTCCAAGCAAGGTCTGCGATATAGTCGTTTGCCTTGTCTCCCACATCTCTTGCCCTTAAACTTAAAGGACATCTTCTTACCGGTCATGGCCGCCTTAGACCAGCCCTCTGCATCCATCGCAAACCAGTTCTCTACGGTACCGTCGATGGTAGGCGCAAAGTTCTCAAGGTCTTTCGGTGTAGCCATGTCCTGAGGCTTACTGTCCATGCCCTTAAGGCCGAACTTAAACTGATTAGAATGTACCGGATATACTTTTCCTGCTACTTCGCTCATAATCATTTCCTTTCATAAATCACATCAATCCAGATAACGAACTCATAAACTCCGCTATCGTCAGTTCCTACGTCTTGTGGTTCCGGTACTGCCAAGGATAGGTAACGAACCACGGTATCACCTATCTGAAATTCTTTGTCTTTCGACTGTAAAAATTGAAAAAGCTTTATGGATGCGTCTTCCGTTTCCACAAAGCTTTTTATTCCAATGGATTAACAAAGATATCGGAGAAATGCCATAACTTGTATGCTCTAAGCCCCCTAAAGCCTTGATAGGCGTACCGCTGGACTTCCTGTGATAGATTCCAAGGGATTTCTCCTTTTTATTATCCAGTTTCCCAATATAAACCTGCTTAAAAAGGTCACTTTCCTTAATCAGCTGCTGAATTACTTTCAGCGGTAGCACTAAACATCCCCCCTCTCCTTGTAAAACTTCATGAAGGCGTTCTTTGCAAAGTCTTCCTTCTCTCCACCCTTCTCCCAGTCCTCGAACCATTGCCCTTTAGCATTGGGATTTTCGGACGTATCGAAGTTAAATTCGGATGATAGTAAAGCCTTCTTGCGTATGGCGTAGAGTGCACAAGTCTTACCACGCCTCTATCTGCATCAGAATCATCTACAAAAGGCAGATTCATTCTGCAAATTACCAGTTTTGAATGGCACTACTTGGCTCTGCACTACATCGCTATGCACTGCCTCTCCCGTCATGGCAAGGGCTGTTACGGCCGCCTTAGAAAGCTGTTGTATCCTCGGAAAGTTCATTTTTACCGTGCTTGTAGCCTTCATTACTTCACCTCCAGCTTGCAATAATTCACTGTCCCGTCAGGATTCCTTGCTTTCATGCCATGAACGATTTCTCTTTCTTCGGAGAAGACCGTTACAGTTCCTCCGGATAGGCTGGGGAAGCTCTCCGCAATGTCCCCTGGGAAGTAGGCCGTTCCGGTACACTCCTAGCTTCTTTTCTTCCGTGAAAATGGTTTTACGCTATCTTGGAAGTTACAAAGAAGGCTTAAATCAAGAGAGCGTTCCGGCTCTCCGTCTTCCGTTATCCCTTCACCGGTCAAATGCACCTCGATAGGAACCTTACAAAGGCTTTTGGGAACTAAACAAGGATACTTCATACTTCCTCCTATATCGCCTTACAGCACAGCCCTGTTTGGCAGAGCAAAGCATAGAGGGAGCGACTGATGGTCACCCCCTTTTCTACCATTACCTTCTCGCTGGAAGATAACTTCACGCTCGCTCCGTTAAGGCTATACTCGCTTAGCGGCGATTCTAAAAACTCCGCGTTATCGTGCTTGAAAAGGGCGAGCTCTCAGCTACCTCTTCGATAATCTCTTTTTTTGAAAGTCAGTGAGATGCTCGTATCCGATTCCACGAATGCGGTTATAGCTAGAGTATCAATGTCCCTACTCGCCCTGTTTAAAAGTTCGTCTATCTTGTCCTCCGGAACGCCTGTACCGTACCTCTCAATAAACTTCGTTTTATCCAGGTAAGGAATCATCTTAGTTACCTCCGTCCTCTACGGCTTCGGCTCCTTTATTCTTCCCCTTTCCTTGGGACTGGGCTTTTCTGCAGTTCTGCTTCAAGAGCTTCCAGCTTATTTTGAAGCGCTGCATACTCATCATAGGACACAGTCTTACCGGGAGCCGCCTCTAACAGCTCCCCATCATCGCCGTAAATGTCGAATCCCTGCGTAAGGTAAAACCCCTTCTGAGAATCATCAATGAAGTATTCCTTATTTTCTTTTACTGCTTTCACGCTCTACCTCCTTAGTGCTTAGTTACCTGCATTGCACAGCCTGCAACCTTTCTCTCAATCAAGAAGAGATCCCAGTAGTTTCGATTCTGATACAGATATCCGTCTGCGGTTCTGGAATCGGTTCCCGGAGTGAAAAGAGAAATGTATGCGTACTTGTCTCTTGCCACTACGCAAGAAGGATGTACCAGAATAAAGTTAATCTGATCCGCATCGGCAGCGGCAACACATCCGTCAGTGAAGTTATACTTAGTCTTCATGCGTCCGGACTGAACCATCTTGATGGTTACCTCATCCAAGGAATGCACGTTTCTATTTACCTCATTAGCGCCGTTTACAGTGATTACTCGCTGGATGCCGTCCGCTTCCTTTAACAGCTTGTTTACTGCCGGCGTAACATAGAGGATTCTTCCATCTACGGGCACTCCTGCGTCATCCATCTTGGACATTTCCTCATCGAAGACAGCCAAGATGTTCTGTGCAGTAAGAACGGTGGTGCTGTCGATTCGTCCGTGGAAATTAGTAAGCTCTGTATGAAGCTTAGAGAAATTGTAGCAGTCCTTCTCAGGAATAGCCTGCTCATTCTCGAAAGTGTTCTGGATATTCGCAACGGCCAAAGCAAGGTTTGTCTCATCGATATCCATAGGATCCACGAAGAACTCGATATCTCTATCATGAGCAAGTTTCTTAGGCTCCCCAGTCGTTAGCGATGTTTCCGGCATTGAAGCCTGCGGTTCTTGTGTGGTCCCTTATAGCCGGACAAGGTAAGGCGAGGAAGCTTGATAGTCTGCGCATTAAGGAAGGTAATCTGCGGATTACTGTGCATTAATGCATCAGAGCAAAGCTCCTTCTCATACTTCTGTGCCAAAAACTGTGTAAACTGTTCTGCGTACTGATATACTGCCATAATTAAATTTCCTTTCTCCTGTTTAGGATTAACTTAGTCCGAAGGCTTTCTTTAGTGCCTCCGATTCATTCTCATTTTTGCTACCGCCGTTTTGCACCTACGGCTTGGAACCCTGTAGCCCTGGTATTAGAAGCCTTAAGCTGTGGGATATCCTCCAGCACCTTATTTAGCGCCTTCTTAACATCCTCTTCCTTAAGTTCCTTTCCGTCTAAAGGCGGTAAAATCGGCCATCTTTAGAACGTAGGGAATCGTTTTGGCGTCAAGCCCTAGGGCTTACCGCTTGCATTGTGGCAAACTGCTCAAGCTTTGCCCTCTTTTGCCTCTTCCTGTGCAGCAGTAAGACCGCTTTGAAGGGTAGCTAAGTCAGGCGTGTTCTTCGCCTTTTCCTCTTTAAAGGTGTTAATTGCCTTTTCTACCTCTTCCTGTGTAAGGCCTTGCTGTTTGAAATAGCCTTTCATGGCTGATTCCTCTGCCGCCTTAGTTCTTCCCTCAATAATCTGCGCGAGCTTGTCATAATCAATCCCCGGCATACTCTGCCCGTTCTGATTCTGAGACATTCCCTGCTGATTATTAGGCTGCTGTGTTCCTTGTTGGGTTTCTTGACCCTGTGCATTGTTTTCCATATTCTCCTCCAGTTTTATGTGTGTCTCACAATATAGTTTCCCTGTTTTGCCAAGGTGTCTCCTCGTAGTTTTACGCCTTCGGGCAATATAAAAAGCACCGCCCTATGGACAGTGCTTTAAAGCATGATATGATGAAAGAAAAAAGGAGAAAATGCATGATAGATTCTACTTCTAAGAAGGTACTTCACTACCTCTATAATCTTCCCGATTTTACTTTCGATGTAAATAAACAACTAAAATCCCCGGACTTTCTAAGCTGGGATTCTTTCTTATCCTGTCTTGAGTACCTTGAGCAGGAAGGCTATATCCATATCACCCGAATAGGTGAAAATCAAGCCTTTCTTTCGGCAGTCCTCACTCTGAGGGCGGCACTTTAGAGCCTTCAATTCCATAGCACTTAAAAGATACTTACTGGACAAATGGATTGACTTAATCGCCCTGATTATCTCAATAATTGCCCTTTTTGAGCGCCTACCGTAATGAAATCAGTGCGTTACTACACCTATTAATGCCAGGATAGACAGGGATAAAGGCCAGCTTAGAGAACCAAGAAAAATCTTCCCAGCTGTACCATAGCTTTTCTTTCTTCATAGCTTCCTCCTATTTTACGATGTGAATAACCTCTTTTAGCATTTCTCCAGCTTTCTTCATGAGGCTGTTCTCTTCCAGATACTCTAATCCTTTAAGTGTGATCTCAGGGCGTGAAAAGCTTGACCTTCGGGTAGCTTACATCAAATGACCCCCACGCTTCCCCGCCTGTAATGTATCCCTCTTTTAGGAGCATGGCCATAAGCCTCGACCACATCGGAAGACTGATTCCCAGTGACTCCGGAGAAAGCAGTTCGCTGTCCCACTCTTCCAAATCCATTGCCTTATGTAGGATAGATAGAATCCTGTAAATCTGTTTGAATTGCTCCATAATCGCTCCTTTTTTTAGGCAACAAAAATACCACCGAAGACCGGTGGTAGATTAGATTTTTCTTATATGCTGTCTCCCGCGATTAATAGAGACCGAATTTATGCGCTATTTCATCACGGCCTTCTCTCAATTTCTCTCTTAGCTCCGGTGGAATCACTATTTTCTTTGACTCCTCAGCGCTTGGCATTTTTACTGTCATCGATAAAATAAGGCCCGTTTACAACATCCTCAAAGGTTGCTTTTTATCCATACAATCATCTCCTTGTGAATATTAGATGTTCTGATTTCATCAAACTATCTACAATCTGCATCGATACTTCCTCTTCAATCGATGCATCCGAATATCCTATCATATCTCTTTTAATTTTATTGTACATGTTCTGAATATATTCGTCAATATTATCCACGGGCTTTAGCTTTTCCATCCTGTATACTGTGCCGTCATGGCAGACGATAGTAGAACCACTCTGCCATTCCCTGTCAAAGAGATATTTTATATCTGCTCTGGACGGATACGAACTGTTTGGATGATTATGAAGAACCTCGAAGAGAGTCTTTCTGCCGTTCAAAAATTCGTTCTCCTTGGGAGAGAATCCACAGCTATGATACTTATTATTAACAGCGGATGTGTTTTTAACAAGCCGTTTTCCTGTTCTGGCGTCTATCGCCACTATCTCCTCGTAGAATGTATTGTTTCTTGATTCCAAGATTTCCATAGCTTCTTTGTATATTGATTCACTCACCACTTTATTCTTTCCCAGCCCTTCAAATTTATCGTGATACTTCTTTGTGTTCACCAGTTCAAGATTGACGTGCCCCAAATCACGAACGCCGTCGTCTTTGATGTGTGCGAGTTCCTTTTCGCCGTCCATAACGCTTGATAGGGCTTTCCACTGCTTCGCCTTCCTTGTGTACTGCTTCTTATTCTCCGGATCCAGCGAGAACTTGGACAGCCTTTCAAACTTCGTTACTTGATGTTCAATCCGCTTCTCCTTTTGCTCTCGGTTATAGTCTTCTGCTACTTCCTCAAGCTCTTCCTTTGTCCACTTCTCCTCTCCAGCATGAAGTTCCGGGAAGTAAGTAGTGTGGCTGTCTTTACAGTTCGGATGGTAAAGACCCGCTCTATCGCACTGGATAGAAGCGGATAATTACCATCATTTTTACCTCCTCCCGACCAAACATCGTCTATAAAGACTTTTCCAACAAACGGAGCGCACTTCGGGCAAGGATTGCCTCTCTTTGCCAGTATTACCGTAGTAATGCCCCACTTCCTTCTCTTCTCCCCTTCTCCGCTAAGATAAGCTCTCTTATTTGCAGTCCGCACCGCCATTCTTGCGTAGTTTGGAAGCGTATGCCTGGCGCCGTTCTTATACTCTACGCAATTAAGGCCGCTACTTAGCATGCTCTTAGTCGCCATGTCTACAGCCTGCTCGTATGTACCGGCACCGCTGTTCGCGTAAACCTGCGCATTAAAAATGGCCTTACGATACTGATCGTCGGCCATACGGAGAATTGCGGTTTCTGCTTTTTGTCATATCGGCTTTAGTAGCTTTGATTAAGGACTCCAGCTTTTCCTTGTTAGCTGGAAGAATCTTCCAGTTAGAGGGTTCATGGATTGCCTAAGCTTTGCGCCTTTCTTGGCGGCACGAAGTATCTTTCTTTCCTCGTGCATTCCACCTGCAGCATAGGACTTCCTGATAGCTTCTTCTATCTTTTCATTGATAGCTAAGAATCTTCCGGAATACTTCTCCTTATTATCCTGCCGATAAGCTCTAAGGCTTTTAAAGCTGTTCGGCCTGCCACATGGTCCATTCTTTCTCTTCCTTGATTTCCTCAATTCGGTGCCTTCCCATATTGCGAATCATGGAAGCAATGAGTTCTTCCTCGATTCTATCGAGTGCTTCTCCGATGTCATACGCCATTCTGATACACCTTAAAAGCCTTGCAAGCGGTAAGACCTGATTAGTTCTTTCAGTTTACCCTTACTCTTGCAGTCATCCTTTCTAAGCTCTGCCATGCCGTCTTTTTCCAAAGCATACACACCGAAGGGCACTTGCTCAGATGCCAGCTTAAGCATCTGCCTGTATTCCTCCGGGCTCATTTTGTAGCTGTGGTTTAATATTTGGACAACCATCTATTCCCTCCTCTACTGAAAAGTCCGGCTCCTCTACGCTGGAAATGCCTTGCTCCTCTTTTAGCCTTGCGACTTCTTCCTTCTTCCAATCATCGTCTTTGGTATCACCGTAGAGCTCTTCAATCTGTGCTTCAATGCTCATCATGGCAACCCCGGTCTTGCCTTGGCCAGCGTTTCTACTTGACTCTCAAATGAGGGGAAGCGTATTCGCCGAAGGGGATATTGACCTGACTTCTTCAATGTTTTCTCCTCGGAGGACTTTCTCTGCATTGATACACTGCTGTATAAGCTTTGGTATTTGCTCTTGAATAGCCTTTACGATGCTCGCTCTGGTGTAGAGCGTGGTCTTCTCTTTTTCCCTTTGCGCGAGGCATTGTCCAGCTTCTTCGTATCAATCCCCAAAGTGGAGGGGCTGATAATTCCTTGCAAGCAAAGGTCTAATGCGGTGATGTAAGAAGCCATATAGCTATCATGGGGGATATTTGGCTGCGTAACGGTGATTGCATTCTTTGCACCCTCGGAGATATCGTCCGCTCCGGCAATGAATCGATTGTCGAAGGCATTCGGCTTTAAAAAAGCATTCCGCTGTTTGGGTCTCTTGGAATGAAACTTTCAGGAACATAGGTCTTAGACCGCCCTGCCCTCAAAGCGTCCATCCATTGACTCCATGCTTCGTCTAAAGCATCGAAGGAATCCAGCTTTCCGTCAAAGATAGAAGAACCTCTTCCCTCGTACTTTGCATTCTCGTAAATCTTGAATGGTACGGCCATCATCAGGCTTTCGTCAAAGGTCCAGTCCTGCACCTCTTTTGGCAAAGGATATTCCTGCTCATTCCTGTACAGCTTATGCCGGATATAGCCTCTACCATAGTGAGCATGAAGCACATCGCCCTTATCCCAAGGAATCTTGAAGATAACCTCTTTTAGTCTCCCGTAGCGATAGACGAACTCTACACGCTCCCCCGGTACCCACTCGATAATCGGATGCTCACTCTCTGCCGGATCCAGCACGATACGGAAAGCGCCGTCACCGACAACAAGTGTGTCCTTTAGGCGGGTATCCATTAAGGCTTCAAAGTGGTTCTCTTCTTCGATTTCCTCCCAAAGGTTCTTCTGGATATCGCTGTCGAACTCGAAAGCATTCATATCTGGAAGAACGATGGCACTAAGCATTTTTACTATTAGTCCGGGAAGCCCTGTATGGATTTTCCGAATCTCCATGCCTGCCGTAGGGCTTCGCGCCCCAAAACTTCTGTGCGTCGTTTAACATTCTGCACTGCCGATATAGCTGTTCTAATTCGTTGCCATCTGCTCTGTACCATATACGATTCCTAATGGCAGCAGTCTCAAAAATCCAAGTAGCTTTGAATCGAAACATGATAGGGGCTTACAGGCTGAATCTGTAGCCAGTTCTGTAATCCTTTTTTAAACTTATCTGTCATATTCTTTATCCATCCCACTGTTTATCTCTCCAATCAGCTTTCTAAACGGTATCGGGCATATTGCTGCAGCGTTTATCGTGTGATCATGTCCGTCCTCAGGAATGTCTTTATTTTCCTCCCAAGAATAGCTGTTCAACTCTCTGATATGCTCCGTGCAGTCCTCGGATACTAAATACTTCCCTTCCGCAAGCCAGCCTAGCTGGAAGTTGATTCTGTCAATGATACTTACTTTCTTGTAGCTGTTTACAAAGGTGTAAAGGCTTCCGTGGTTACGCTTAAGCTTATTAAGCTCTGTAATGGTCGCCTGGTCTGCTGAATCAATGAACACGTCTCTCGCAAAGCCGTAGTCCTTCCTGCAGGACTCCAAAAAGGCTATGAACTTTACAGCTGTGTCCGATGGTGCTAAAAGGCTCCTGCCTGTCTCTGTTGTTGTATACGCATTCTCTTAGCACTATGCAGCGCTTGTCCTTAGTAATGCCTAAGAACATCATTGCTATAGTGTCCTCAGAATGAGAGGAATAGGAGGTATCAAGCCCCGCGGTAAACTTCACAAAAGGATTAATGCTATGCGGAATCTTCGCAATCTCCTGTCTGCTAAGTACATGAATCTTTTTCTTCGAAGTTAGAGAATACAAGGCCTGTAGAGCGACCGCGCAGAACCCTCAATCTTATTTTTCCATATCTTTGTGCCCCTAGGTGTGTTCCTAAGAATCTGCTCAAGCTTCTCTTTAGGTAATCCCAAATTATGAGAAAAAGAAAAGAACCAGTGCACCCAGCCGAGCTTCGGTTCTTTCACTAAGCATTCTCTTATTTCTTTCGGTGTTTCGCTTTCCCACTCAGGAAGTGGCCTTGAATGGTCCACATACTCGGAATAGACAGGAAGCGAAGGATCGTCAGGATTCAAGGTTCCCATCATGTAATCGCAGCGCATTGCCGCCTCACGGACAAAATCAATATCCGCCGTGTTTATCTCATCGATGTAAAGGCATCCATACTGTCCTCCTAAGGCTTTCTGCCACTTCTTTTTATCGCCATAACCTAAAAACATATACTGTCTTATCCCCTCCGCTTGCATGGAAAAAGGATGTGCGGTATTTTTGTCTTCGCTGGTGCCGTTTCCGTTGTACTCAACAAGTGCACCGAAGTCGTCTACAATGCCTAAGTCCTTATTGATGATGTTCTTTTCTGCTGTACCGGTATCCTTTGCCGCTATGATGTGGAGCTTCTTCTTACTGCTTGCGACCTTCAGCATGAACTTAAACAGGCCTACGGTCGTTTTTCCCGCACTCGTCGTGCCTTCAGGAACTCTACGGATGCGTTGCACCGGAGAAAGGCCTTGTACTTGTCCGACAGGAGAAGTTGTTCGCCACTCATGAATCATCCCCTGCGCCTAACTGGCTAATAAGATTATCCAGCTTAGATTGCTCGGCTTCAATACCAGATACTTCGACCTTATCCTTGAATAACCCGAATCGCTTACCGAGTAGTTCGGCAGCCCTCAGCCTTTCTTTTTCGTCCGGCGCCTTTTTAAATCGTCTTGCTTCGAGCAACCGTCTCCAAGTCCCTCGACTACTACAACCTCTGCCGTAGAATCGCCACGCATTACGGACGTGAGATACTCCATCACTTCTGTAGCTGTGGCCATGCGGTCGCTACTCATGTTTTCAAGAATCGGCTCAATCGCCTGTTTTATTTTAACATTCTTTAACAGCCGACAAGCCGCCGCTCCTGCTGTCTCATCATTCTTTACCGTAGGATATGCAGCACGATAAGCCCTCGTGCCGTTCATATCGATCAGGTATTCTTCTATAAACTTTTTCTGCTTGTCTGTTAAAACGTCTTTATTTTTCACTAAGGCTCATCCCCTTTCCAACAATATCCTTTAGTAACGAAAAGGGAGCCACCGTTAAGTGGCTCCGAGATTCAAAAGGAGTTCCATGTTTCATGGCAAATGGCAAGATGCATTCCGACACCAAGTCCATTATTATTGTAAAACGAACTTTCCGAACAAAACGAACAATTTTAGCATTTTTGCTATTTTTTCTCGAAAGACCGGTCATGAATTACAATTCTTACGTATTCCTCGGTTACTTTGCCTAGCTTCTTGGCTATCCATCGCCAAGTTTTATCCTCTGAATACCTACTCCTGATAACAAAGCGAAGCCTATCATCCTCAATGGATTCTATCCACCGCTCCGTCCTTTCAACCTTTGCCTTAAGTTCCGAAAGCTTTTTAAGCCTTCTTTCGTAAAGCTCCTGATTGAATCCGTCAAGATGTACAACCTTTTTAAAGCCTTTCGAGTAGTCGTGGCCATAGTCATGGACGGTCTCGCCGGTCATGTTTGAGATTTCCTTCTCCAAAATTCCAAGATTCTTTTTTGAATCCCGATATTGCTTTAATTGTTCCTTGGTCATTCTTCTCCTCCTGCATCTAAGTCCCATGCACTCTCGCCCTTATCTATAAAAGGCTTGAACAATCTTCTCTGCTGTCTTTTTGCCAATCCCGTCAATTCCCAGTAGAAACTCTGTCATTGTGTCCTTGTCAAATTCTAGAATCCTCGGCATAGAATCTTGCCCGTCCTCAAATCCGCTCATATAAACCGATGTCGCCCATTGGTTCATTTGATTAAAGCTATACCGCTTCATGGCCTGATAATTTCCAAAGTTTAAAGGCTTTAACATAACTGCCCCCTTTTCTTCGTTTAATTCTTCTACTTATCTTTCAATCTGTACCCAAAGCCGTCTATATTCTTCATAGATAGACTTCCATATTGCCTCGCATTGCTTACGCTCTGTCGGAAAGAATTTTTTTCAAGAGTGTCTAATTCGTTCTGCAACTTTAAAGCAAAAAGGGCAACCTTTGCATCCCTGTTCTAGTAAAGTTGTAAGGTGGTTTATAAATATCACATGTTTGAATATCAAATTTCTTTATAAACCATTCTTCCCACTCTTCGGTTAAAGAAACCATAGGCTGAAAAGCTCTCAGCTTTTTACCTTTAAATAGATAAACACGTTGACCTTTCTCTTCGTCCACCTTCTGATCTCATTACTCCAAGTATAATGTAGGGTTTTTATTCTCTTTTCCCCACACTTCCAATGGCTTCTCTTTGAGATTTACACAGCATTTATCAGATATTTTTAACTTGTAACGCTTGTCAAATTGGTGTTTTAGCTTTTTTTGGACAAGTTGAACGCTCGCCCCACGTTATACCTTTCACACTTTCTCCCGAGGTAGTGTCTAATGCTGTCACACATTCCTATTCGGTTAAATCTTTCCAAATAGTGAGAGTGGTGTTTTGATTTAAAAGGGTATCCATGCTCTTCTAAGCTTCTTTTTATTGATACAGATGGCTTAATAACCACCACTCTGTCGTCCACCTTTTGTCTCTCAATCACAAAATCCCTAATCATTTTTTTAGTTCTATACCTGTATCTGCATAAACTCGTGGTATTTTATTATTGGGGATTGACATATCTACTAAAGCCGATAAAACCGTGCTGTCTTTACCACCGGAAAAACTAATGTAAAAGTTTTCCTCTCCGTACTGGTTTATAATCTGTCTTATCTTTTGCAGTCTATCCTGTAGTATAAATTCGTTTGTCATTGTTATAAGGGGAACTATAGTATTACGGCGCCAACCACTCCCCCTTTCTTTTTAATTCAATTCCTGTAATTTTAGCTATATTTGAACAGCACTTCGTATCCTTCTTTAATCCCAAACGGACACATAAATCCACAGAATGCCTCGTTTTTGTTTAAGAAATCATTTAATTTCGCAGATTCCAAAGCGTAATATTTCCCTAGAATCACGCTCCAATTACTTAGGCCGAAATCACCATCCTTTCTATAATGCTCCAGCAAATCTATATAGCGATATGTCTTTTCATCCCTCAGTACAAGGTCAACGCAATACGCATCTACAATCCTGTAAAGTTCATTCAAGTCATCTTTATTCAATCTAACCTTGAATAGCCCTTCTTCGAAGAATAAATCCTCGTCCAATTCTGATTGAAATCTTTGTTGGGTAAAAATCATGCACCTGTTCTATGAAATCATTATTTCCGAAAAAGTTGAATATATCCGCACTCCTCTTCTTGTTTTAAAAACCGTCAGTGTATATCTAAAAACTCATTTATCCCACCTCTCTATGTTTTCGCGGTTGTAGTCAGCCCGATAGATGACAGCGGTTCTGCTACTCAACCGCATTTTTCGCTATACACAAACCGCAACCTGATATTCTCCATGCATATCGCAGCTGTAAATAAAAGGCTTTGCGGTGCATTGTGATTTTTAGTCCTCTTTCCGTTCTTAATTTCAAATGGTTTTCCATCTAACCCAATTTTTCCGGAAAGTCGGATACTGTATATCGTAGTACAATCCTGATGATTCGCCACAAGTAGGGCATACATGGTACATACCAAACATTTTCGTCTGTGCAATCATTGCTTTTCATTCTTCCACCTTTCTAAGCCTTGCCTTTAAGGCTCTCAGTACATCCTCTTGATTCTGCCCCTTTTCAGAGAGGGACTTTTTAATGTCATGGTCTACCGTATCCGTACAAAGCAGCTCATGCACGATAACAGGCTTTTCTTGTCCTTGCCGGAAAAGTCTTGCGTTCGCCTGGGCATACAGCTCATAGCTCCAAGGTAGTGAGAACCAAATAATATTCCGTCCGCCGTATTGGAGATTGATTCCGTAAGCCGTACTTGCAGGATGGGCAAGTAATATATCAATCTTCCCCTTATTCCAGTCTTCCTCATCCTTAGGGCTTTTAAACTCTCTAACCTCTAAGCCTGACTTCTCCAAAGCTTTCAGGATCCTATCCTTGTCATGCTTAAAATTGTAAAAGACCAATGCGGACTCTCCGTTCAACTCTTCCACAAGCTCTGTAAAACGCTCCAGCTTGCAGTCATGGATATGATTAACCACTCTGTCCTCATCGTAGATGGCACCGTTGGCACACTGGGATAGCTTTGTTTGTAAGCACTCCGGCAGATACCGCAGTTATCTCCGACTCCTCAAGGATAAAACCATGTTCTTTTCTAAATCCTGATAGGCCTTTAAGGCTTTCTTATCCAAGTCAACGGGTATCTCGTTATAGACGATAGAAGGAAGCTCCAGATAGTCTTTCGCTTTCAGGCTTATGCAGATGTCAGAGATTTTTCTTTGTGATGGCCTGCTCTGCACCTTTCTTGAAAGCTTATAGTCAAACCCCATAAAGTCAGAATCAAAAATACCTTGTCCGGTAATGCGTGATAAATTTACCTAACCTTTCCCCCTGATCGAGTAGGTATATCTGACTCCAAAGGTCCAAAAAGGTTCTTAGGGGCTTGGCGTACCGGTAAGACAAATTACCCTTGATATCTTAGGCAGCGATTTTTAAAGCCTTAAATCTTTGCGATTGCGGGTTTTTAAAGCTCGAACTCTCGTCTACCACAACCATATCAAAGAACCAATCATTCCCTAAAGTCTGATAGAGCCATGCGACATTATCCCGAGTTAATTACATAGATATCCGCATTAGTCTGCAAAGCTCTAAGCCGTTCCTTTTGAGAGCCCATAACTTTAGAGATTTTAAAAATCCTTCGTATGATCCCATTTCTTAGATTCGTTTTGTCCAGGTCGATTCCGCTACCTTCTTAGGCGCGATAATAAGAACCTTACACACTTCCAATCTATCCTTTAATTCCTCAATGGCAGACAATGTAATAATTGTTTTTGCTAACCCAAGCCCATATCCAAGAAAAAGACCAACAGAGTTTTGATGTACGACTTTGTCTATACACATCGCCTCGGTAATTATGTGGAATGAACTTCATAAGGCATCACCTCCAATCATCAATATTATTTAAAAATTCTTCTACTTCCTGAATGCCGTAAAGCTACAAAGGTCTGTTGCCTGAAATCCCGAAGCTTTTTAAGTTGTATTCTTTGCAGTTTAGAAAGAACTCCTTTTTCTGTCTTAAGTTCAACGAATAGAACTTTACCGGCATCCGTGATAACGATTCTATCCGGAACACCTCGACAGTTTGGGGAAACGAATTTGTAGACTAAACACCCTTCACTTCCAGCGCCTTTTTAAACTTTTTCTCTATATCCTTTTTCCAGCATGAACACCCCTTCCGTTTTTGGTGCGTGGGACTAAGTGACCAAAAAAATCTCTCGCGCGCGTATATGCCCACAGCGCACAACATGCACGCAGTTAATTATTAAATAACGCCTATATATACGCGTATTTAATGGTTTTTACTATGTACTGCTATCTGCTCCAGTAATCTTTTATTTTTTTATAAAAAGTTAGTCACTTAGTCACAAATAGCACTTAGAACCGCATAAACACTTGATTTCTTGTGTGACTAACTATTTCAAAAAGTACCTATTTTTGTGACTAATGTGACTAACTTTTTTTGATTCAAATTTTTAGTCTTTCGTAAAAATGAAAGAGTTAGTCACATTAGTCACAAAATAGGTACTTTTTTTGAAATAGTTAGTCACACGCTATTTCTGCCCTTTAGCCGCAGGATTTAGTATCTTATAACACCGTACCTGCCCATAATTTTCATCCCTTAATCTTGCCTTCTTAGTACCTTTTAATTACTTTTTATGCATCTGAGATATCTATGCGAATCCAAACGCTTCAAACTTCCCAGAGGCATCTTCAAAAAGCTCGCAATGGATATTCTGCGGAGACAAATACGGCAGATTCATAAGTTCCCCATCATAGACCATGTTTCCCTCTAAGAAGGTTATCCTCTGTGCTATATCCATTTCCATCCATTTAACCGGTACTTGCGTAGCGGCAAACTTCTCAACCATAGACTGAATAGGATCTTGCTCCATAAATTCCTCATGCAGCTCTGCCAGAATCTTATTGCTTTCCTCGCTGAGCACTTGATATTGCAATGCATCGTAATCCCCTAAACAAGCATCAACCTTAAAGGCTATCTCTGCCCATATCTGATCTATTTCTGAGCTTGTTAGGTCTTTCCAGATGTTCTTCTTATGCTTCTTCACACCTACCGGTAAAGGATAAAATCTTCGGTTTCCTGTTTCATCCCGGAGGAACTCATCCTATTACTGGTTCCAAAGAACACGCATTTTCGTTTATGCTCTATGCTGCGCCGTCCATAAGCTTCTCTGTGATAGGAGCTCTTCATAGATAGGAACTGCTTGATATCCTCAGATTCCTGCTTATTAAGCGCTGCAAGCTCTCCCATCTCAACAATCCACTTTCCGGCAATCGCTTCCTCGGCTTCCTTTCCGACAGTTCTTGCCTTAAAGTCTGCAAACCAATCCTTTCCCAGCCTTTCCAGTATGGTGCTCTTTCCTATGCCCTGCTCTCCTGTAAGTATAAGCATATTGTCGTACTTCGCGCCGAACTTGTAAGCCCTTATGGCGCAAGCCAGTAAAGTCTTTAAAGTTACTTCCCTTGTATAGCAGTTATCCTCTGCCCCTAAGTAGTCGATAAAAAGTGTCTCTGCACGCTCCACACCGTCCCGAGGATAAGGAGTTAAGATAATCTGCTACGGAGTTAATCCGGTTATTCCGAAGTACATTCGTTAATGCCGTATAGCACTTGTCTTTGTGGTAGACCGCATAGGCCGTCTCAATGTATCCGATCAGCCCGCAGTCATCTTCATCCGTCCATTCGTGAGCACCTGTCTTATCCCATGGCACTGCACCGCCGCAGTAGTTCCGCCCTGTAAAGGAATCAGAGTATATCTTTCCTTTTATATGAAGGTCGTTCTGCATGATGGCCTCAAGATTATTGATGGTGGGGAGCACTCTCCCGTCTTCGTTCCGCTTTAAGGTCTGCCATCCAGGCAACATCTTCCTTGGATATGCTCTCTACTTTACTGCCTTCTTCCGGAGAACCTTCTCCGTCTATCATTTCAAAGGCCTTCATGCGCTCAAGGTCTAAGGCGCTTCTTGCTGTCAGGGTCATTATTTACAAAGGAGCACATGGCCTTAAATGACGGCTTATTTTCTTCCTTTGTGTTGGCGCTTACCTTCTCGTCAAGGTCTCCGAACTTATGGAGTCGAACAAGGTCAAAGGCATTTACCAGTATTCCGCTAATCGGATCCGTAGCATGATGGGGAGTACATAAAGGTGTCACGGTCGTATAAAACTGCGCCGCCCGTCGTACTACCGTCTGCGTAAGTCCATCTATCCGGCCTATCTGTTGGAAGATAAATTCCTGTTAGAAATGCTCTATCGCCGAAGGAATATCGTAGGCATTACAGAAAGCCCCAATAAGACCGGACTTCTCAAGGGATTTCCCTGCTTCGTGATTTCCCTTCTGATAAGTAAGGGTCTCACTTTGGCACTTTGGCCACTCTGCGATATTCTTCCAGTCGTGGTATAGCCCCAATACCTTCTCAGCATTTACCTCTTCCCCGTCAAAAGCCATGTAAACATAGTCGGCTCCCCTTACAGACAGAAGGGAAGTACATAAGTCGGGAAGCCTCGAAGGTTGTAGGGGTCGCATAGGGTCAATCCCTATTCTGCTGCCTAACATTCTTGCTACCGGCTCGTATTCCTCTTTTGAGCATTCCTTTTCTAAAGGGAACACAATTCTAAGCCTAGGCTTATTGCTTTGGTGCTTTCTGGTGCTATACACTAAAGCCTTGTAGCCTATTAAATCCAAAGTCTGGAACACATCCGCGGTATCGGAGTCGGTCATGTTATCAAGGTCTAAAGTGATAAGGCTCCGGCTTAATACATTTTGCGCTTTCCGGATGCCGTCCTTTAAGGTACCGCCTACAAAGCCTCCAACGTCCTTAAGGCTGTCCTGCTTATCCTTAGGAAGAGCAAGATACTCTTCCATGGTTTCCTTTGCCTACCTTAGGGAGTTTTAAAGAGCGTAAGGAACTTCTCCCAAGTGACGGCCTTTTTCTTTCCAATCTTTACTTTTTCGGCTTTTTGGCCGTACTAATCCTTTTGATAGAAGTATCCATCGAATCCGGCTCCTTTAGTATCAATCCCTTTGCCCAAGGTATAGGAAGGGCAAAAATATCGCACAGCGCGTCCACAGTGAGGCTTTTCGTCTGCTTCCACGATTATTTCATCATGTACATGGAAAACCGGCTGTAAATGGCGTTCTGCTATCCTGTCAAGGGTCACGCAGAGGCAGTCCCGGCAATGGCCTGCACGATGTTCTCCACAAGCTTCCCGCCGAAGGTCTGTTCTTCCCCCATTTCTTCGTAGTTTGGTTCTGGGAAAAGAAAGTTAAAAACATCACCGAACCGCCCTGCTCCGGCAAAGGGCTTACAGTAGAAAAAGCTTTCGCTTGCTCGGCAGTTCGATAGTAAGAAACGAAGGCCACGGTTTAAATCCTCTTCCAGCCTAAAGATTAAGCCGTTATAGGTTCTCGCCCTTCCGTCCTTCGTAGTAGCCAGAGCGCACTCTCCGACCTTATACCAAAGCTTTACAATGTTCTTGTTAGCAGCTCTCCATCTGGTAACAATTTCCGGAAGTTCCTCTTCTGAAAGTCCCATGTCTAAGGCTCCCATGGAGATAAGGGCGTTGGTTCCTCCTTGATAACCTAAGGCCAGTGTCGCAACCTTGCCCTTCTGCCGTAGGGCATATTCCGGATTTCCTTTTACAATCTTTTCAATAGGTACATGGAACATTTGAGAGGCTGTCGCCTCATAAATCTTTCCATGCGTTGCAAATACCTGATTTACCCATTCTTCCCTTGCAAGCCGAGGCAATAACTCGAGCCTCAATCGCGGAGAAGTCCGCCACTACATACTTCTTTCCGTTCTTAGGGACGAAAGCAGTACGGATAAGCTGGGACAAGGTGTCTGCAATGCTTGGGTAGATAAGGTCTAAAACTTCATAGTTCCTCGCCTTCACAATCTCCCGGACATCGGCTAACGGCTCTAAGTAGTTCCTGGGCAAATTCTGCATCTGCACAAGGCGCCCGCTGAAACGACCTGTCCGTGCTCCGTAGAACTGAGAAATGCCTCGCACTCTTTCATCCTTGCAGACCGATGTTAGAATGGCATCGTACTTCTTAACCGATGTCTTCCCTAACTGCTGCCGTATCTCTAAAGCCCTTCTGACCTTCGGCGGGAGATCTTCGGATAAAGCGTCCTGCACGTCCTTCTTCTGTATGCTCTTAAGCTCTATGCCTTCGGCGTTCACCCATTCAGAGTTGCGTTGGGCTGTTTGGATTCTCTAAGCCGGTTAAGGCTACAGCTTCATTGTAAGACGTTGTACACTCTCTTCTTGAATGGCAAGTGCTCCTGTTACCAGCTCCATGTCTACGCCTACGCCGGTGTAGTTCATAAGAACATCCCTTCGCCATCTATCCCATTCAAGCTCCGGAACAGGGAAGGAAGAAAGTTTTCTTTCAATCGCCCTTTCTGCTTCTACGTCCTTAAGGTTGTAGTCTTTAAAAAGATTCCATTTATCTGCGTCCAGCTTATAAGGACCAAGACAGAAGTATTTAATTAGCTGCCTACCTACTGCAAGCTTCTTCTTGTCTTCCGGAAGCCCTACAGCTTCTCCGGTAGCTTCCAATCCTGCCGGAAAACCTAAGTACATAGCATGAATCATGGTACATTGCCACTGCTCTATAGGCGTTGCATATCCCATTCTATTTAAGCAAAGCCACTCGAAGGTAGCGTTGTATGCGTGCTTGATTACCTCTTTATCCTGTAAAGCCTGTAAAAGAAAAAGGGGTATTTCCTCCCCCTTTTCTAAGTCGATAACTTCAACAGGCTCATCGTCGAAGGCGTAGGCTAGGAGCATAATGCGGAATGCTTTAGATTCTGCATATTTAAAGAGCTCCGCATTTTCTAATGTCCACATCCGAAAGATGTTTCAATGTCGATACTTAAGTGCTTCATAGCCCCTCCTTCTGATTAAAGAATATCGTCTACGCTGTCGTCCTCTGCGAACTCGAAGCCGTCTCCGAATGCACCTTCTGCCGTAATCTGAACGCCGCCTAATGGCTCTCCATCACGGACAAACTGAATGCCATTAAGTCCGCAGGCGATACCCTTGTTTCCGTTGGAATTGTAAGCATAGAAGTTGATGTTTGCTCTTACATAGCAGCCACTGTATACAGCAGTCTGGTCTAAGATACGCTGCAGGTTCTTATCTACTACTAATGGCGGGCGGTTCTCATTAGCCTTTGCCGTAATGATGTAGTGATCGTGGCACTCCTCGCCATAAGGCTCGCCATCGGTAGGTCTTGTACCGTCACCGTCTACGAAAGCGATAGTAAGCTTCGGAGGAATCTTCCCTTGGAACTTATTATCCTTTCCCAGCTGCTTAGCTTCCTCAATGGCTTTCTCTACCTCACTAATGGTCTTAGTATCGGACTTTGGAACCAGTAAAGTAGCCTGGTATTTGATATTGCCGGATAAGTCTGCCGCCGGCTCAAAGATGTGTGCGTAAGATAATCTAACGATTCCTGTAGTAATTGCTGTTCCCATAATTAATTTTCTCCTTCTTCTGTAAACATGGACTTTGCGTCCTGAATTGATGGTCTTATATCACTAGAAAGCGTAAGTGTTGGCTTTCCTTGCGATTTTGTTACATACTCCCCAACTAAGGAAGCAAACTTCTTTTACCCAGTAGCTTCTCAATTTTTGCTAAGGATAAAGGTGTGGTTTCATAAGGTCTTTCTCCTCTGTTCCGTCCTCTATGATTACTTCAAAGGCCTTCTTTTCATCGCTCCATACTCTGCTGGACCTTCCTTCTACTGCCTTGTATCCTTTGATTTCTTTTCCGGCAAGAAGCTGTTCTAAGGCGTAATCCTCTAAGTCTTTTATCCACTTTGGGAAATCTGCGACCTTCGCAAAGATTTCTCCTATTTCATCGTTGGATAAAGTGTATGGATCCTTTTCCTGTAAAAAAACATCGTAGATAGGGTTCTTGTCTGCCCTTGCCCTGCAGGTGTACTTAGCCTTGCAGAATAGGCAGGTGTGTTCTGATGGTGCAAACTCCCCTCCGCCTTTAAAGGCGAGTGCCGCAACAGGTTTTAATCTTTCCCCGAAGTCTAATAGGCCCTGAATACTGCACTCCCAAGTCTTAGGCTCTGCGGAGAGCCTAGGCTGCACAATCGTAAGCTTTACGTTTTCGAAATCGTAGAATGAACTGTAAAGGTCATAGGCACCTAAGGCATAAATCATTAGCTGGCTGTTTTCGACAGGCGATACATCTACGCCTCGGCCATACTCATCTATGATGTGAAGGGTTTTTCTCGCTGACGATCACACAGTCCACGGTGCCGAAGCCTTCAGGAATATAGGCAGTTAAGTCAAGTTCTACCTCGATAATTGGAAGCCCCTTCTCTTCCTTTGCAGTCTCTACGCAGAACTCCGCATAGCTGTCTGTGCACGCCCCCATTTCTTTGGTGTACATCGGGTCATTAAGGAGCTTCTCATAGTCGGATTCATTGACGTCCTCGCCCCTAAGTATGGCTACCTTTATCTCACAGAGCTCGTGGGCAAGGGTTCCTTCTTTGGCTGCGTCCGATGTTCTGTTCTCACAGCACTCCTCTAACCTTGCAGAGGGCGGACAAGCCATCCATCTATGCGAGCCACTGGCTGATAGTAGGGCGTGCGCCCTGTTCTCATGTTCCGGCATTAGATTTCTACCCCCACTTTACGGATTCCCTCTACAAACTCAGGAAGCTTGTCATTAGGCAGCAGGGAAAGCCTTTCCACTCCTAAGGACTGTAGTATTGGTTTTAGCTTCTTTGCTCCGTCCTTATCCTTCAGGGTGTAGTCCTTCACGGCTTTGATTACCTGCTCAAGACTTAATCCGGATTCTTCCTTCTTAGCTTCAACGGCCTCTTCCTTAACTTCCTTCTTAGCTTCAACAGCTTCCGTCTTTACTTCCTTAACCGCCTCTTCCTTAACCTTCTCCGGAACGCAGCCTTTAATACTTTCCGCTACCTTCTTAGCGATAATCTCCCGCATAAGGTGTTAAATTCATCATTACCAAGTGTTAATGTCATATTTCTTCCTTTCCTAATTTAATAAATAATCCTACGGTTACTAAAAACTGTAAAAATCCACTCGCCAAACTGGCCAACCTGTACTGCTCTCCCACGGGTCCAATGCAAAGGGATTTACCGAGGCAGTAACCTACTACAAATAAAAAGCAGTATCGAAAATCCCAGTATTCCTAATTCAAGTCGTCTCATGATGTTAGCCCTCCTGGCTAAGTGATTAGCACCCTCATATACTGCTATGGTGAGCCGGATGGAGTGTACTGCAGCGTAATCCTTCACTACTGCCATCAGCTCCGGCTTTCCTAGGGCTGTCGAGTTCAGCCCTTATCTTTCCTTCAAGCTCCTTTTCTTCTTCCAGAGCTTCTTCGTAGGTATAAGCTAGCTTGTCTTTCATTCTCTCGCCGTCTCCTTTCCTTCCTTTTCAAGTGTTCGGGATATGCATAAGCACTACCCCGACTACTACGCTAAGCAGCATGCAAGCTGTAAATACGTCCACACTGATGTTCTCGCTGTCGAGTGCGGAGACTACCGCCATGAGGGAACACAAGATTTATAACGGACAGCACCTTTACAATTTTGATTTTCATTGATAGCTCCTTACCATGCTTACGATATCTTCATCTGTCGCCTTAAAGTATTTGCAGAGTTGGGCGAAGTCCGGGAAGGCTCCATTCTCCGTCAGACTTTCTAAGGCTAACCGTTTTTCTGATACTCCCAGATACCTAGCTACAGCACTCTGCTTCACTCTCTGTTTAGCTTTACCAATCTCAATGAAAACCCTAACTACATCGCCCCTAGGGCAGTTAATTCCTATGCCTTGGCATTTTTCTTTTCCCTCCTTATTATCTTTCTGCTTAGGTTGTATCTTTTTGCATCGAAGTCGGCAAAGTAGTCCATAGTAGCTTCGAGACTAAGCCCCATGTATTTTGATAACGCTAAAATCTGTCTGATGGTTAGCCTGTCGTTTCTAAGCCTGTGCCGATACTCTTCGATGGAGATATGCAGGAGCTCGGCAAGCTCATCCGCATTTATATGAAGTCCTTTTACTCTCATTAGTCGTCTCCTTAATCTTCATCGGGAATATAGCAGTCCTCCCAGCGCAAATCCTCTTCTTCAAGGTCTTCTTCTCTCCACTTCGCTAACTCGGCTCTGTGGTGGACAGCCTCCACTTCGTTTTTCGATTAGGATCTCTACCGGATATCCCATGTCCTCTGCCCACTCTCTAAAGTAGTTGTAAGCAGAATCAGCAATATCAATCACTATTTTCATTAGATTTGCCTCCTATCGGCGTTCGTGCTATAATTTGCACGAACTAAATACATACATTTGTTCTCGGGGTTACTGATCTGGTACATCGGTAACTCCATTTTCTTTAAAGTTCCCATTCATAGTGTTCCCGTACTGCTGCAGCGATAACATCTTCTACACTCATGTCATTGCGGTCATCTGCTATAGCCCGGTAAAACTCATAAATATCGTCTCCAATCTTGATAGTTACTTCTTTCATGCTATTTCCTCCTTAAATCCTCCGCAGTAGCGGTTTACAAAGTAGATTTGTCCTTTACCGGTTACTTTCGTTGTCTTGCTGACTCTGATTGAGCCGTCCGGATTAGTAATTACCGTTTCCTTGATTTCAAACAGCCCCAGCTCCATAGCTTTCTGCGTTGGCATGTTATAATCTGAACCATTACGCTTGATAAGGAATCCGTCTTGCCGGAAAGTCTCAAACAGCCTCTTCTGGCCAGTCTCGTATCCATTAGCCTTTAGAATCTTTGCCAGTTCTCCGATTAGGGATCGTGCTGTGAACTTGCTACAGGGTCTGCGAAGATTTCTTTGGGTTTCATTCTTGCGATCTCTTCGTCTTTAGCATCTAAGAGCTTCTGTGCTTCCAGTACAGCCATGGCCAGCTTTCCTCCGGTAGGCTGGTTACTATAGGAGCCTGTTCTTCTAATTGCCGGAAGGACTTCACTCGTAACCCAGCGCTTGAATCTCTTAGCGGATTCCAGTTTGCTTCCGAGGATTAAGCAGTAAAGACCGGATTCGTTGATAAGCCACGCTCCTCGCTGTCCGAAGTTATGTCCATCGAAACTCGATAGCGTTTTGCTATTGAGTTTATCCTCATCAGATACATGATCTTGGATAGCCTCGTTTTGATTCGTGTACCCCAGCTTCTCAGCTACTTCCTTGCCAACAAACCAAGGTTCGTTGTCGATTTCTAATAGAGTAAGTTCTCCAAACTCTGCATTTCTGAATACCTGTAATTCGTTCAATTCTTTTTCCTCCTCCATTCTTCTAAGCTCTTCCTGCATGGCTTGCGTTAAAGTTTTAAGGATGAAAATACTCAGTTTTAAAGGGTTGCGTATCTGTTTGTTTCAGACTTCTCCAAATCCTCGAAGTTGCCATATCCGCTATAGCACTGCGGCCTTTTTCACCATTTGTCTTGATAAATTCCAAGTGCATTTCAGCCTTCTGTTTAGCTATCATGTGCGCTAGCATCAATTCCATATCCATTTAGCTTTCCTCCTCCATTCTTTCAATTTCTGCTTTCAACTCGCTAGCCAGTGACGTGATTACGAAATACTCTGTCCTGAGCGTTCCTAATACGTTTGGTTCGTCTTGCCTCCACTTCTCAAAGGTCGCCAAGAAAGTCATTGCACTCTGCCCTTTCTCTCCTCTGGATTTGATGAAATCAAGGTGAATCCTGACGATTTTTCTACTGCTGCTTCCCCAAATTCCATTTCCTTTTCCCTCCTTTTTAGTAGTCTTCCAACTGAATTTTTTTGCTTTTTGAATTCGCAAGATCGCATGAAGTCCATCTTTGAAAGTGCCACAATGATTAGGTCTTCCGTTTCTTCCAAAGCACTTGTCATCTTGCCGGTATACTCAACATCGTACCCGACCTCTAAGAGTGCTTTAACTCTGTATCGTGCCATTTTGCTGTTCCTCCTTTCTTTCATCTTCCTTCTCAGCTTCTTCCGCTTTCTTCTTGTAACCCTCTCCGTAGCCCAGTAGGTAAGCCTTACTTTCGCCGCCCATCTTCGGAGGATTTCTTTGAAAAGTCTTTAGTAAGTCTTTTTTTCTGCCGTGTTTTAAAACCATTTTTCCTATCACCTTCTTTCTTGTGTGGTTTTAGCGCGTTGCTTTTTGGTGCTCAACGACAATATAAAGTCATTAAACATCTTTGTCAAGGACTTTTTGTTATTTAATGACATTTTTCTTGACGACTGATTTTTTTCTTCTTATATACTCATGCTTAGAAAGAAGGTGAGGTTATGGAAATTAAAGATAGAATTAAGCAATTAAGAAAAGCTAAAGGCTTAACACAATTTGAATTTGCAGATAAATTGAAAGTTAGTAGAAGTAATATAGCAAGTTATGAGACTGGAAAGAATGAGCTAAGCAGACTGTCATCTCCCTAATATGCAGAACATTTTTCCGTATCGGAAACTTGGCTGCAATACCGGAGAAGGGAAATGTTTTTCGGATACAGCTAGAGAGAGGAAATCGCAGCATTTATGGGCGACACTTTGGCCGCTGAGCCGGAGGACTTTAGAAAGCGTTTCATAGCGATGCTTGCAAGCCTCAGCATTGAAGAATGGAAGTTTATAGAAGAAAAGGCAAAAGAATTATTTGCAAAAAGAACAAGAAAAAGACAGGGACTAATGCCTGCCTAGGAAGTGGAGAATAAATATATAGATCCTTCTTAATTCATGCTCCGATAACCCACTGAGTAAAGCAATGATTTCATCTTTCATAACCTCTCTCCTGCTGCACAACTAAGATAGCGATGAAATTATAATAACAAACATTTGTTCTGTTTTTAAAAATGGGGCTAAAGGTATAAAATTTTTTTCTATAGGGACGGTGAACGAATCGTTCAGGCTTTGACTTTTTCGAAACTTATCCGATAATACATGTGCAGGTAGAAATACGCTGTTTACTCATGTAATCGAATTAACGTTTAAAGCGAACTGTAAGTTCGCCGACCATGAGACATAATATCGCCCCTAAGTAATCACCTGATCAGTGATGAAACTAGGGGTATTTTTATAAATTCTTCTACAATATATAATGCGTATTGATTAAATGTGTATTATATGCTATACTTGTTCTATCAATTAAAGGGAGACAAGAACAATGCCTAAAAAAAGCCTAAAGAAATGGAAAGAATAATATTAAAGGATGGATGGTACATAGTAAGTCAAGACGGCTCCCATAGACAGTACAAACACCCAACTAAAAAAAGGCAAAGTAACAATCCCTTTCCACACTAAAGACTTATCAAAAGTTCACTGAATTATCTATCTATAAACAAGCAGGAATAGAAAGGAAATAAATTATGTTAAGTATTTACCGCAATTTTCTATAAAGAAGAAGATGGAAGATACTCCGTATGCTTCCTGACTTTAATACCGCCACCTGTGGAGACGATTTAAACGATGCGATGAAGATGGCTGTTGAGTGCCGGCAGTACAAATCGTGGGGTGCAAGCAAGATGGAAGGAGCTACCTCCCCCTCTACTATTGAATCTATAGATCCGCTTGCCTACTCTACAAAGAGCTAGGGGCAGAAGTCCCCCACGATGGAATGGTGAATCTTGTTAGTGTTGACGCAGAAGACTACGCAAAAAAGCACTTCAATAAGTCCGTAAGAAAGAACTTAACCATTCCGGAGTGGCTAAATGAGAAAGCTCTGGCGCAAGGGCATAAACTTCTCTCCAGGTACTGCAGGAGGCCTTATTGGAGAAAGTAGGAGGATAAAACCATGAAATACGTTTATCCGGCAGTATTTACCCCAGAAGACAACGGACAGTTTTCCGTTAACTTTCCGGATTTAGAAAGCTGCTACACTTGTGGAGACGACTTAGGGGATGCCCTCTATATGGCTGAAGATGTTTTGGCAATGACACTAGTTAGCTATGAAGATAAAGGCTAGCCATTCCGGCACCGTCTAAGAGTCTTCCTTTAGAAAGCAGGAGAATTTCAAAAACTTTATCGCTTGTGATACAGAAAGATATAGAAATAAGGGTGCGAAATCATGAATATTCCAAAGTGGGTTGTTAAAGATGTTCAGGCGACGGAAAACCACGAACTCCTGCTTACTTTTTATAGACGGTAAAAGGAATCTTCGATTTTCTTCCACAACTTCACAAACCGATATACGAAAAAGCTGAAAAAAATATAGACTTCTTTTTCTACTGCTCACGTAGAAGACGGAACTGTAGTATGGGATGATGAAACGGACATAGCGCCGGAATATCTATACGAGAATTCATAGGAGGCAGGTATGAATAAACTTCCAAAGGCGTTGACCAGCTTCCTTCCGGGAAGTATCGAATCAGAAAAATGATAAATGGAAAACGGCAAAGCTTATTATTTGACGAACCGCCCACACAGAGGGACGTTCTGCTGCTACAAATGAATTACTAAACGAAGTTCCCGGAGCGTCTCTGAAGGGAACTTTTTTAGACTACGCAGAAAAGTATATCAAGGCTAAAGAGAATGTCCTCTCCGCTTCTACCATAAGGGGCTACAGAGCAACGCTAAAATCAATTCCTAGCCACTTTACCTCTCTACCTATAAAAGATATTACCCAATACACTTTGACCGCCTTAGTGAACGATATGGTGCGTTCTGAGCGTCCTGTAAGCCCTAAGCGTCCTGTAGGCCCTAAGCGTCCTGTAAGCCCTAAGACCATATACAATCGGCACGGACTCATTGTTTCGGTAATGCATGAGTTTGGGCCGGAGTTTGTCATCCGGACGAAGCTTCCTCGTAAGGTTCAAAAGGATATCTATACGCCAGGCGATGAGGAAGTGAGTAAACTATTTTCCTATCTGGAGAACTCCCCTACCTTAAAGAAATACTGGGTACCACTCTACCTTGCCTCCCTAGGCCTTCGTAGGGTCAGAGATAGGAGCTCTAACGATAAAAAGACCTGTCCGAGGATAATATCCTCATCGTAAAACAAAGGCTAAGGTGCAAAGGCAGCGACAATAAATGGGTAATCCAGAA